>Ga0181409_1000869_pt1 | contig 11694 bp, 13 predicted proteins | sample 32SPOviralmetaG_FD_130138 | JGI IMG/M metagenome (GOLD analysis project Ga0181409, IMG submission 130138) | Marine viral communities from the oligotrophic San Pedro Time Series (SPOT) site, San Pedro Channel, CA, USA - 32 SPOT_SRF_2012-05-30 | ecosystem: Environmental > Aquatic > Marine > Strait... | reverse complement strand
ACTTTATTTATAAAATATGACCGAAAATGGTAATAATTTTGAACTAATTATTAACAATAAAAAGATATGGGATTTTTTTCAGGAAAATCCTGCCATAAATATGGAGGATTCTCTTTTGCTCGTAATAGAAATTTTAGAAAAAATGTTTAACAAGATGAGTAATGATCTTTCAACAAATGTCAATTCTCAAATAATAAATTTTTTGAATGAAAATAAATCAAAAATGGATAAAATATCGTCAAATATGCAAACTGTTACCGATAATATTAACAAAATGAGTGGTGAAGTTATTAATAGTGTTATGTTAGAATTTTTTAGAATCAAAAAGGAATATATTGAAGAAATGACAAGAATATTAGAGAACTTTACACTTCAGTCTAAAGAGAGAATGGAATTACTTATAGGAAAAAATGGAGAATCTTTGCTAGATAAAACTAGTATATTATTAAACAATCTGATTCCCAAGAATCAAACAGAAAATAAAGAAATGCTACAAAATACTTTTCAACGTTTTCAACATTTAATTCTAGAAGAAACAAAGAAACTTGTTGCTAATAAAGATGAGAACGCTTTTCAACATTTTTTAACAAACTTTGATACAAAATATACCACTCTATTGCAAAATCTACAGCAACCATTATATTCAGTAATCTCTTCTACTGAAGAAAGATTAGTGAATAACTTAAACATTATCAAGGAAAATACTAGTTCTACTTTTTGCAACCAAGATAAGATATTTGGAGAACTTTCAGAGTTTTTAAATAAATACAAAATTTCATCAAATAAAGGAAAATTTGGAGAACAACAACTTTTTGATACATTAACATCTATGTATCCTTCTTCTGAAATCAAAAATACATCTGGTTTGAAAGCTTCTGGTGATTTTATTATGGTTAGAGCAGATAAAGTACCAATAATGTTTGAAAATAAAGAGTATGAACAAAACGTAAATAAAGATGAGATTACCAAATTCATAAGAGATATTGATCTTCAAAACACAAATGGTGTTTTTATGTCACAATATTCAGGAATTTCATTCAAAAATAACTTCGAAATAGAAATTCATAAGGGTAATGTTCTCATATATATACATAACTGTAACTACAGTCCAGAAAAAATAAAATCAGCAGTAGATATTATTGATCACTTGAGTATTAAGATACAAGACTTAAATATTGATGAGAACCATAATATATCAAAAGAATTATTAGATAATATTAATGAAGAATATAAGCATTTTCTTGATAAAAAAGAAGGAATTATTCAAATTACCAAAGATTTTCAAAAAAAGATTGTTTCACAGATTGATGATTTGAAATTGCCAAATTTAGATAAATATTTGGAGCCAAAATATGCACAAATTAGATCAAAGGGATTTACTTGTGACCTTTGTAATAACTATCATGCTAACTCAAAACAAAGCCTTGCAGCTCATAAACGAGGGTGTGCAAGAAAACAAGCTCAAAATAATTAATACTTTTAAATACACTTAAAAATTTTATCCTTATTTTCAATATAATGAAAGTTTTTCTCTCGTTCTTATTTTTTCTTACTCCTTCTTTAGGATTTTTTCTTCCTGGTATTGTTAAGCAAAGCACAAGACTTGAAATGATACGAAAATACCCTTTATCTCACTATTTTCATGAAGAATATTTAAAAAGGCTTAATTCACATAATAGAACAGAACAGCAAAATGCTATTTTAGGAAATAGTGATGATGATTATGACATAGAAGGATTTATAAAAAGAAATAACATCACAGAGAACAATCAAACGCCAAGACCACCGATGGGTGGTATTAGAATTATTTTAAATAATGGAATGTTTACTCCAGGAATGAATCAAGATAACAGCGAGGACGATGATGATGATAATTATCCTAGTTTTCCTAATTTTCAAAGACGAGGAAGTAAAAGAAAAAAATCCGAAAATTTTCATATTGTTGAAAATTCACCATTAAACTTTACAGATATAGGTGGTTATCAAAATGTAAAACAAGAACTTTACCAGTGTATCGATATGTTAACAAACTATAAAAAGTATGCAAAATATAATGTGCGTGTACCAAAAGGATTAATTTTTGAAGGACCTCCAGGAAACGGAAAAACTTTATTATCAAAAGCTCTTGCAGGAGAAGCTAATACAACATATATTGCAGTATCTGGATCAGAGTTTCAAGAAAAATATGTTGGCATAGGTGCTAGTAGAATTAGAGAACTTTTTAAATTAGCTCAGGATAATGTTCCTTGTGTTATTTTTATAGATGAAATTGATGCAGTAGGTAAAAAACGATCTTCGGACGGAGATACTGCTACTAGTGAAAGAGATAGTACATTAAATGAACTTCTAGTAGCGTTAGATGGATTCAAAAATACATCTGGGATTTTTCTTGTAGGAGCAACAAATAGAATTGACTTACTCGATAGTGCTTTATTGCGTCCAGGACGTATTGATAAACGAATTTTTATTGGAAATCCAGATAAAATAACAAGAAATGATATTATTAATATTCATATTAAAGGAAAGCCCCATGATGAAAGTATTGTGTATGAAGATATGGTAGATTTAACTGATGGATTATCAGGAGCACAAATAGAAAATATTTTGAATGAAGCCATGTTGAATGCGTTACGATATGATAGAGATAAATTTAATTATGAAGATGTAGATACGGTGTATAATAAAATGTTAGTAGGATGGCAACCGAATGAACATGAATTTACAAATAATATTATTGATCATATTGCTATTCATGAGCTAGGACATGCAGTAGTAGGTATCTTATCAAAACATCATTCAAAAATGTCAAAAGTAATTATTAATTTATCTGCTCCTACGACTCCTGCATATACAGTTTTTGAACCATCATCGTCTAATATTATGATGAGGGAAGCATTATTTGAACATTTAATGATACTTTTAGCAGGAAGAATTGCAGAAGAAGTTTTTTATGATATTTCTGTCACTACCGGTGCTATAAATGATTTTGAGGAAGCATTAAAGTTAGCAGAAAAAATGATTTGTTATTATGGAATGGGAAAAGAAGTTATTTACCCAAGTACAAGCGAAAAATATAAAGAAATGATTGATAGTGAAGTTGCTAATCTTATTAAAGATGCGTACAGTTATGCCGACTTTATTATTCGTAATTCTAAAGAATTAATTTATGAAGGCGCTGAAATTCTTAAGAAGGAAAATGTATTAAAATCAGAACGATTAATAGAATTAATGAACGGTAAGTACAAAAGTGTTTTAACTTTGAAAGTTTAGCAACATACAATTTAAAATATATATTTAATATATATGCCTTCTATCAAGAAACAATACAAAGCCAATAGCAAAAAATCTCTTTGTAAAAGCAAAAACGATACAAAATGCAAAAAACTTAAAGGTTGCAAAGTAGCCAAAGGAACAAAACGTAGATTTTGTCGTAAAATTAAAAATAAGTCCTACAAAAAACAAAGTAAAAAATAAATTAATTTAATATAATTGTCTGCTCTTATATTAAGTATGTTTGAAAGACTAAGAAAACAATTTTATCATCCGAAAGTAGTAACTTTATTTATTTCAATAATTGTATTTTCTATGATTTATTTATTTTTAGATGATGAAAACTTTAGTGGTGTAAACTACATTAAAGAAACTATAAAGAAGGAAGTTATAAAGAAAAAGATTGATAAAGAAATAGAACAAGATACATTCGAAGCATTTTCTGGTTTAAATTATAATGTTGAAAAAAAATTAGATGAAACCACAAAAGATGTGAAAAAAGACGTTAAAAAACAGGATCTTGTAGAAGAAAAAATTGAAGTACCTATTTACCAAAAGTTATTTGATCGTATTTATTTTTCTATTGTTACTGGTGCGTTATTGGGTTACGGAGATATTTATCCTACTACAAATATATGCAAAATTATTGCTATGATTCAAAGTTTATTTACAATTTCTTTGATTGTTTATTAAAAAATTGATTAACTAGCAATTTTAATAGTAAAACAAAAAGATGTGGTTATATGATACTAGCAAAGATTATTCAAAATACACTAAAAAGCTTGTTATGATTATTACAAATAAGGATGAAATATACAGAGGACATTTGCTTAACATATACCCCCCTGTTTGTTTTGATGATCCAGAAAAATATCAAGCAACTATTAAAATTAGTTCCCCTGGAATAATATCTTATACTTATCCTTACTGGCCTATTCCATATCATAGTATTACTAGCGATAGAATTGTACAAATGTTTATTAATAAAACAAAATATACACATATTAAATTTAAATTATTCAAAACATTTATTATGAACAAAACGAATCTAGATATAGTAAACGAAATATACTCTTTTATTACACATGATTACGAATATATTTGAAAAATTGATATATAAATACGTTTTTTTTATATATCAACTAATAAAATGGAACATTTAAAACTAATACCGTTATACGAAGTAAATATTGATTTCGACGAAGCTTCAGAAGCTTGGAAATCAAATAAAAAATCGATTGGAAACGGACAATATGTATATATTTGTGGCGCTACATTAAAAAATGGGAAAAAATGTCAACGAAAACCTAAAAAAGACTCTACTACATGCTTTCAACATAAATCTACAAGCAATCTTTTATAAACTCTGCATCTGATTTTTCGGGACTTTGTAAATACCTACATCTTAATAATTTTACCATAACACTATTCAATTCTTCGATACTTGCATTTAATCTTAACAAATGATTGTTTTTTATATTATACAAACGAAACACTTTTTCTTCATATTTTGGTCTCATTTCCCATAACCAAGCATAAATTATAATTTGTAATTTGTGATCTATCGTTAAATCACTAGTCGTTTTTAATTCCCATACTGTTGTTTCTGTAATTAAATCAACGCGTGCAGAGAATCGAAACCTTTTTTTGGGTATATACTTTCGTGTAAACATATCTATTTTAAAATGTAAATCTTCATTCTGTTTCTCAAAAATAACTTCTTCTATTTTGGGATATGATTCTTGACAATCGAAATTGATTGTATCTTTCATTCGATTTAATGTTTGATTCACAACTGAATTACTCAGCCAAGTATATTCATCATCATCTATTTGTTTCAAACGATAATACAAACTTTCGCGCATAGCAATATTAATACTTGCTAATTTTAAATATTCAGATGCAGTTGTTAGCGTTTCAGGTAATTTACTTATATAATCCATTATAAAACCATCAATATTCTTTTTCATTTCTTTGTTCTCTTCTACAAAATCATATAAACTAGATTCTTCCAGTTTTATTTCATCCAAATTAAAAAAAATCTCTTTTAAATAATCAAAATACATACACGGAATTGCTATTCCATTCATATCACTCACCTCTTCAAAATAGCCCATTTTTGTCTCAATAACACAAGGTATATCTAATTCATCACCCTTTGTTTCTTCACAAATAAACATTTTATCAATAATATTTGATAATTCTTCAATCACATGAACAGGTATAAATTTAATTAAATCTGTAGGTGTTGTATATTCTGTTACATAATCTTGTTCTGGTTCAAAAGAAAACAAATTCTGTGGAATTCCTCGAAAATCAATATACTCTTGATTTTTCATTTGATTATGATTCATTTGTAAAAAAGGTAACGGCGAATCGTATTTTCCACTATTTCCCTCTAATACATATAACCCTTTTTTTGGTCTTGTTGTTGCAACATATAACGTATTTGGACATTCTTCCCGTGATAAATCTCTTCCATAGTATTTAAAATAAGAATTATCAAAATTTACCACAAATACATAATCACGTTCTCGACCTTTTACACAGTGGAATGTAGAAAACACTATTTTACCTTGAGATACTCGTTCATCTCCTCCCTCTATTTCCAACATCGGAACATGACATAATATATTTTTTTGTACTAACATATTTTCTAATCGTCGAATTATACTTTTATCCCCCTTAATTGATGGTCCAATTATAAAAATATCTTGTGGTTTCACACCTTCGTCAAAAAGTTTAATAATATTTCCATAAACAACGCGCAATAAATTAAACATATCATTTCGTATATAAATCACCTTTTGGTCACTTTTACATGCAAGCATTCGCGTAGAACCAATCATCACGTTATTAATAAAATTAGCTACTTCTTGTGTAATTCGATAAGAGGTTTTCATCGATGCCTTTACAAATTCTGTATTTTTTAAGAACTTTTTAGGCCATATTTTATCAGCTAATGATAAAAATCGACTATCAGATCCCTTAAATTGATACAACCCCTGCATAACATCACCAAGAACTAATAATGTCACCTTTTTTTTCAAATCTTTCAAAAATTTTAATATAAACTTGAAATATAAAAGTGTCATATCTTGTACCTCATCAATTATTAATATGTCAAAACTTGGTAATCTTCCTACTGGAATTAAGTTATTTGTTACTGTTTTGTACATTTCAATATCTGTATATCCAGAATTTGAATAATAACAATAACATAAACTGTGATATGTATGAATCGTAAGATTAGTTATATTCCTTTTGCTTATTTTCTCTCTTACCTCATGCTTGAGTGATTTATTATATGTTATTTGTAATAAATTTTTCTTCTTTAACTCTTCCGCTAAAGACAACACTACTGTAGTTTTTCCTGTTCCAGCAACGGCATCCACCATAACATTTTTACCTTTTCTTATATTATTTATTATAAATTGCTGCTCTTCATTCAGTTCCATATACTTATCAATTATATGTATATAAATTTAAATCATTTAATTTTTATCTATTAATACTTCCTTCAAAACGTTCTTAGCTATCTTGTCGTGATTTTTCTCACTCTCTTCTTTACTGTCTGCTCCAATAGAATGTATTGTTAGCTGAATATATTCTTGATTATCTTGTGTATCTATTTCTGAAAAGTTTGGATGATCATTTTGCCACTCAGGTATCTTTTCCAAATTCTTATCTGCTATCGTAGTAATCGCCGATTTTAATTTTAACTTATTATTATCTCGTTTCCATGTATCATCTTCGTCCTTAATATACACGGTTTCACGTTTAATATCAGTACAGTGAATAGGCCGCTTTGTTTCATCTAAATCATTTAATGCATTTACAAATATTCTACTTATTCCATCTACATGACCTAACTTTCCAGTTTCAACAAGATCATTTAATTGTAACTGAATAGTCTCGATAAATTCAGAAATATTTAATGCATCTTTACACTTTTCATTCAAAAATAAATTCAAATTAAAACTATTGTTTGTTGTATTATTTACAGTACTGTTTAATTTCCCTTCCTTTATCACTTGTGTTAATTCTTCATTCGTTTTTGATAGTTTTTGATTTACTTCTTGTTGTTGATCTAACATAGTTAATAACTTTTTCATAACAATAGTGTTACTCTTTGTCTCGTTTTCTGTAGTTATAGTGTTCATTTCTTCTGGTTCATCGTAAGAATTATCTACAAAATTACATTTTTTCTTATGAACAGACAAACTTTGACGGTGTTTATATACCTTTCCACACTCACATGCAAATATTTCCGGTGGTGCCTGACTTTTACTCTCTGCAATTATGCAGTTGTCAACATTTGTCAACATTTTATGTTTTCGAGTGGAAATGTGTCTTTTATAGTCTTTAATGTTGCTCGATACGAAACCACAATTTTTGCATAAAAAATTTTTGGGGTTTTTTTGGGTTTTTTTTGTCAACATTTTACCCTATAAAATGTTGACAAAAAAAACCCCTATATTCTTTTTTTTATAATATTAAAAAAAAAATGTCAGTAACAAAAAAAATAGAGAAATTCTATTTTTACTGCAATATGCTTTAAACGCAAAAATCACTTTTTTTTTAAAACAAAACTAAATCCGTTTTTTTTATTTTGGACATTTTTAAAATGTCCATTTTCATTTTTTTCAATCTACTTTTTTTCTAATTTTTTCTCTTTTTTTGAGTTCCTCTAGAATTTCTTCTAGCATTAGGATTGAAGTTTTTATTAAATTGTAAAGCACGTAACAAGCGGATTTGTTTTTCAGCATTCTTTTTCGTACTACATTTTGAGAACACCTTCCTTTTTCCTTTATTTTTATAAACAGTATAGCAATTTTTATTTCGTACTTTTCTTGTTTTGTATGGCATATATAATAACAAAATATTATATATGTTTCTTAAACTTTTATTTCCATAACAAGTCTAAACAATAAAGCAAAAACAACTGTGTGCACAGCTAATCCAATATTAGTAGGGCAACCAGAAGGAAGAGCAATAGCTAAAACTTTTCCTAAAAGAGAGTGTACTAACTTGTAGAGAAAAGGGCTAGAGATTAAAGCAAACAATAAAGCAGCAAGAATTGTCAATTGCAGCTTTTGCTTGTCATCAAAAATGAGACCGTGAACCTTGGGAGCGACTTTTTTATCAGTCATTATAACATAAATGTAGAAAATTATAAATCATAAATCATTTTTAATGTGAGACAAAATGAAAAATTTGTATTATTCGTATTTAATATTTTTCCGTATTCATCAAATAACCGTACCCTTATTCTCTGAATATCTACAGGTCCAAAATATTCTCTTGGTACAGAAATATAAGTCATTTTATTTTTCTGAATTTCATTATAGTGAGAACCTTCAATCGAAATTCTTGCTAAAATATCGTTGTTTAATATGGATTCATTAAAAATACTTATAAATTGATTATTGGTGTTTTTGTTAAAGTCATCAATAGCCAAATAAATATAACGCTGAATATTTGTATTTATAATTGATTCTGATTCATAAAAAAAATTATCTTCATATTTGGGTTTTATAAATCCTAAATTATAGCCAAGTTTTTGAGTAATGTGAACATTATCCGTTTGACCTTTTATATCTCGAGTGAAATCAAGAAAAACTTTATGGAATGTATATAAACAATCAGGATAAGGACCAAGTGTTACTTTACCACTTCCAGAGCCATCTATTTTTAAATCTACAGCAAATCGTAAATACGAAAAAATTAGATCCGGAAGTAATAACTCATTATCATCGTTACGAGGAGAAATCAAACTGTTTAATTTTTCTATTAAAGAAAATGACGTATAATTACCATCAGGAACAGTAAAAATCTTCTCGGCTTCAATAATTACATCATTTTTATTTGTATAATTAATGCGAATATATAAAAAATTATTTCCATTTGTTGACGATATTCCATAAAAAGTTAAAGGCATTTCTATATTTGATAGCTCCATAGAAACAACTTTGTTTAATCTTGAAGATAATTGAAAAGTAAAATCAGAACTTTGTGTATTTACCAAACTACCTCGAAATCTAGTATCAATATTTAAACATTTTGTTAAAATTCTATTGTTTAATGGATTTAATTCGCCAGGAAAGTAATCACTGTTGTTTGTATAAATAAAAGATTTGGGTTCTTTTTGTATTAATTCTGGATTTCGAGATTCTATATGATTAATTTCATCAAGTTTATCTGGATTATATTCTTTTGATAATAAAGTTGGTCTTTTTTCATTATTTTTTAAAAAACTCAATAAGTACTTTTTCCCTTCTTCTAAAAAACTAATTAAATCGCGTTTTAATTCCTTTTTAACCATTCCGCTTTGCAATAAAGTAGTTCTTATTAAATATTCTTTTTCTTCCAGTACATGCTTATCGTATTTTTTTGGTAATTTAAAAAAATTTTCTAGATCTGTTTTATTATAATTATTTAAATTTAAATCTAAGTTTTCCATTCCTTATACTATATAAAAATATTTATATGTTTTGCCATCAACTATATTTAGAATCATTCGTTTAAATATTTATGTTTTTGAAATTTCTTTTCGTTATATTTAATATAGGAAAATGTCTTCAAGTGATTATACAGCTATGCAAAAATTAAGAGCGTTATATACTGTTAATTATAATACACTTCCTTCGTGTGCACAAAACACATATAGTCATCAGCATGTAGCGCCCATTCATGTTGATCCTCATACTTTAACAAATTACTATGCACCAAATGGTAATTTTGATTATTCTGGAAGATATAATCATCAGATTGTTCATGCTCATGATCCCCACGGAAGCCATTTACATTATTCTCAACCCACACACGTATTTGACCTGTCTTCTGGTAGTCATGTTTCAAAAACAATTCGCAAATATGAGATTAGTCCTGTTGCTGATCGTTCAGTAAATTTCAGTATTGGAAAAAATAATATTTTTAACACTGACAATTTTGTTTTTGTTTCTAACGTTGATGCCAGTAATAACTATTTTAAGGGAACAGTATCAAGTTATGACAAATTTAGTGGAGAAATTTCTATTGGCAAAATTAGCAATATTTCTGGAACATTCACAACAGCTAATTTTTACCAAGTAAGTGTTATTTTTGAAAATCCTGATTTATTTAAATTAGAAGAAAGAATAAATAACCTTTATGATTACCTATTTAATGTAAATTTAGAAAATACTCCTGCTTATAGTCTTAGCGCAACTAACTTAAGCGATAACGAACAATTTATATACAACTTGTATATTTACTTATTTAATACTAATATTAGAGACTACACCACATATACTTTAAGTGATACCTATTTATCTGGTCTTGTTAATGATTTATATAAAAATTTCTTTGATCTTGATTTAACACAAGTACATCATCAAGATAATAATCCTAATGGAAATAATGTAGCTCTCAATACATTACAAAAAAAAACATACCAAATATATTTGTACTTTTTTGAAATTGATTTAGCAACAAACTCTAATTTTAATCCTAATATTAACTAATTTATAGAATTATATATCATGTTTATTTTTTATTCATACTATATATATATATTATGAGTAAAACTCCTATTAAAAATCTCGGAAGCACAGGAACATTTTCACATACAGGAAACGCAACAATCTCAGGAAATGCAACTCTTGGCGGAAATTTAGTTTTAAATAATACAACATTAACAGAAGCAAATTTAACTACTTTACTCGGAGCTGGTGTTGGTACCACAGGACCCACCGGACCTGCTGGCGCTGCTGGCGCTGCTGGCGCTCAAGGACCTGCAGGCGCTGCTGGAGCTGCTGGAGCTCAAGGACCCGCTGGACCCGCCGGTGCTCAAGGACCCGCCGGTGGTTCAACTGCAGTTGTTACTGATGTACCATCAGGTTGGAACTTCACAAATGTTCAAGCAAATGCTGGAACTGCAGGACAAATGCATGTAGCACAAGATCCAAATTCATTTCAATATAATTTATATATTTACATCGTAGTTAGTGGTTCTGGGTCTTGGAGACGGGCTGTTTTGAGTACTCCTTAAAATGGTAATTTAGTTCAAATATACTAGGAATAATTTATAATAAAAAGTATTCAAATTAAAGTGTATATAATTTATATATACACCTTATGTCTGCAAGTGATTTGTCTGCAAACAACCTAGACGTTCTTGGTAACTTGAATGTTACGAATGAAAGTGTTTTTAATAACGATATCAAGTTAAACAATCGCTTATTTGCTGAAAGAGATGTGTTTTTATTCCGTGATATTACTACTTCAGCAAATATTACAACCAATAACTTGATTGCAACTGGTTTTATTTCAGGTAATTACCAATCTAATAGCATCCCTCCTACTGCTATTATCGGTGGAGTTGGATCTGGCTCTGGAAATGTTAATTTTACAAATGATATTTCTATGAATAAACGTTTGTTT
>Ga0181409_1000854_pt1 | contig 11776 bp, 6 predicted proteins | sample 32SPOviralmetaG_FD_130138 | JGI IMG/M metagenome (GOLD analysis project Ga0181409, IMG submission 130138) | Marine viral communities from the oligotrophic San Pedro Time Series (SPOT) site, San Pedro Channel, CA, USA - 32 SPOT_SRF_2012-05-30 | ecosystem: Environmental > Aquatic > Marine > Strait... | reverse complement strand
TGTCGGCTACATTAGTTCAAGACTCAAAAAATTCTGTTGCATTTTCTAACCCATTACCAGCAAAGGGTGGTTCGGCTGGTCAAACTGTTAGAGAGGTTCGTGAAAGTGCTTTAGCATATTTTCAATCACAACAAAGAGCAGTTACAAAAGAAGATTATATTGTTAGAGCTTATTCTCTACCAGCAAAATATGGTTCAGTATCTAAAGTTCACTTTGTAGGAGATGACCAATTGAATAAATCTTCTGCTGTGGGTGAATTAGAAAGAACGATAACTGAAAATGACATTGGTTCAACTGTTTTATCATTACAGGCTGGTAGAATACCAAATCCTCTTGCTATGAATATGTATACTTTAGGATATGATTCCAATAAAAATTTAACTACATTAAGTGACACCGTCAAGAAAAATTTAAAAACATATCTATCTCAATATAGAATGGTCACCGATGCCATAAACATTAAGGACGCGTATGTAATTAATATAGGAGTTACTTTTGCAATATTAACTAAAGCTGGATTCAATAAGCAAGATGTTCTTTTAAGATGTGTTAATGTTATACAAGACTTTTTTAATATTGACAATTGGCAAATTGGACAACCTATAGTTGTATCTGATTTAGTTTATGAAATATCATTAGTAGATGGTGTAGCTACAATTACCCCACCTACTGAAAACAATCCAAAAAATCTACCTATAGTTATTCAAAACAAATATAGTGTAGCAGAAGGTTACTCTGGTAATTTTTTTGATATAAACTCTGCTTTAAAAGAAGGTGTTTTATATCCATCACTTGATCCGAGTATTTTTGAAGTTAAATACCCCAACTCTGATATTAGAGGTAAGGTTCTTGGTGACAACCTAGGTATACAGGAGTAGATAGATGCACTTTTTTACATTCGCAGACAAAGATTCAACTTTATATCAAGCTAGTGGTAGTTTAAATGCTGGATTAGATGAGATATTAGAAATTAGAAAAGATGTTAGTGATACCGGAGCTGTTGTTAATTCATCTCGTATAGTAATTCAATTTGACTTAACTGAAATATCTAAGTCTGTATCCAATGGGGTAATATCAACTCCAAAATATTTTTTAAATTTATATGATGCAAAACCAACATCATTAGCGACCTCACAAAGTTTATATGCGTATCCAGTTAGTCAATCTTGGACTATGGGTGATGGTAGGTCTTATGATAATCCAATTACTGAAGAAGGGTGTAGTTGGTTTTATCCTCAAGGTCTAACTAGTGGAACTTTATGGGGACATGATACAATGGTAAGTTCTTCTGGTGGTTCTTGGGTTAGTGGAAGTGGATATGAAGGTGAACTTAGTTTTAATCATAAAAGTAGTGATTTTAGAATGGATGTTACAGATATTGTAAACAAGTGGTTAGATAGTAGTGATCCACTAGTAAATCATGGGTTTATGGTTAAAAGAAGTGGCAGTGTAGGTAATTTAGATACTAGTGTTGATGAAGGTAGTACTGATAGTTTAGGAAGTTTTTCTTTTTTCTCATCTGATACTCACACAAAATACCCACCAACATTAGAAACAGTATGGTATGATTCCAAGTGGAGTACTGGTTCACTTAGTCCATTATCATCTACTAATTTAGAAGATATGGTTATTTACATGAAAGGTTTACGACCAGAATATCAAGAGAATGCTAAGGTTAAATTTAGAGTTGTTGGTAGAGAGCGATTTCCTGAAAAGTCATATTCAACTACTCCATCAAATTTAAGTGTAAAATATCTACCAAGTGGTTCATCATTTTATTCTATAAGAGATGCAGAAACTAATGATGTTATTGTTGGATTTTCAACATCATCACTTATAAGTTGTGATAGCAGTGGTAATTATTTTAACTTAGATTTAAATGGGTATCAACCAGAAAGGTACTACACACTAGAGTATAGAATACAAAGTGGTAGTGGCACAGTTGATGAAACAGATCAATACTTTGACGAGGGATTTACATTTAAGGTTAAAATATAATGCCATATACAAAAGATGAATTGAAAAATGTAGACTTCTACAAGGAGTTTACCGACAGTAAAAAGATTGAATATCTTGATAGGGTAGCTAAATCAGCTCTTAATTTTTTTAGAAACCCCAATGATGCAAGTCTTGTTTCATTTGAAGATATTGACACGGGATTGGGACTTGAAGATAGTACATTTACAACTGATACTTATGGTGTATTAAATATTGCTCTAGTAAGCAATGGAGTTGAATATAACCAATTTAGAAACATACTATCCGACCCAGCTGAGATAACAGCTTACGAACAAAGTTTAGCTGGTGCATCTGCGGCAAATCCACCGGAGATGCCAACTGTACCGACAACTGGTGATATTTTTGAATATATACGTTCCTTAGCAAATTCAAAAACAAGTAAAAAATATCCTAAGAATATAAACAATAGTACTTTAGATAAAGTTTTAGATAGGAATATATCTGAGCTATCTACGACATCTTTTGCAGAAACATTACCAGATGGAATTATAAATGGTGATATAGTAACAAATGAATTTGCAAGTGATCCAAAAAAATGGTTAATAGAAAATAACCAAAAAAGACAATTTGTTAATTTAGAAGCTTATTATGCTACTGGTATACCATTTAATAAAATAAAACTTTTAAATACATCACAATTAAGTACAATACCTGATGGGGAGCCTGCAGAATAATGTCAAGACTAAAAGAAAAAGATACTGAGTTATTACTTGGTGGGCAAACTATAGATTTATCATCTAATGAGTATTCATATTTAGGTGGTGAATTTTTAGATAATGTAGATGATTTTGTTGAAGTTTTAATATATGATACAAATAAAAATTTTTTAGAAAGTTCTATAGTTAATTCAAATGATTATTCAAAACAAGATGATGGCACTTTAAAATTAAAAACAGGAACTATACTTAGACGCATGGGATATGATCGTGGTAGGTTTACAGTTAAATATAATTTTTTAAGAAAGGTTGCCGGTTCATATGAAAACTTATTAGTAGATTCCAATGGAAATAACTATACAGGAGCATTTAATCCACAGAATTCAGTTGATGTAAGTCGTATTGGTAATGATTTATTTTTAAAAGAAAATAAATATTATATTCATGAAATATCCCCATCAAGAAATGAAATTAGATTAGCACCACAAAAATTATCCGATGAAAAATATTTACGTCAATTTTATGATGCACAAAAAACCATGAAGAGAGTAAAACCAAATTTAAATTTCGATAGTAGACTTAGATTTACAGGTAATAATTTAGATGAACAAGAAAATAGTACTACCATAGAATTTGTTGATGATTCCAATACATTTTTACCTTTGATGCAGGGTGGTGTATTTAGTATAAATAATTCATTTGTAACTAAATTAGAACCAATTCCAGTACCAACCGCACCTGGTGCCGATCCTGTAGATTTTGAAACCGAAGGTGATATGAGAGCTAGATTTTATCTCGATAGAGCAAATAGTTTTTTTGAAGTACCATACGAAAATAGTGATCAATTAGGTGATCCATATTTTAAAAGGGTTTATAACATATTTAATAATAATGGTGTAGGTTTACAAGATGATGAGTTATATGGTGGTTATGGTAGTGGTGTAAGTTTAGCTTACAATGGTGAAGGAAATATTCCAGATACATTTAAAGTTATGAAAAACATATATAGAATGACACAAAGTAATAATAACCCAGCACCGGTTGTTTTTGAATATGACGCGAGTAGACCTAATACAATAATTTTAAGAAGTAATTCTACCCTACCGAATTTAGAAATACCGACAACCTACACTTGGGAAGTTACTGGTTGGTTTAAACAACAAGATAATGATTTTAACACTATATATCCAGCTGAAGGTAATAATGGTGGTGCGTTTATTTTACAATCTGATTCAGCCGATTCAGTTATAGCCGTTCCTACTGGAGTTCAAAATCCATACCAAGCAATAACATCAGATTCTACGGATGGTAGTGGTCTTATACTATCTTTAGCCAGTAATTCAATATCTATTGGAATAAAATTGACAGTTCAACAGGCTACTGGAATAGGTGTACAATCTACATCAACAATTTTCTTACCAGGTATTATAAGTAATAGAGATTTTTAAAAGGAAAATGTAATGGCAAATGAATACATAGAACTACCATTATTAAGTTCTTTACAAGAAGAACAAGTAGGCTCCACTACAGACTATGCAAATGTAGTTGATCTGAGTGGTAATGTAAATATTGGTAGTGTTATTGATGATAATATAACAGGTGATTATCAAATTATAGATGGGTTCTATGAAAATACAACTCCCAATGAAGTTCCATATTACGCTAATACATTTAATTCAACATTTAAGATAAATTTAAATCCAAATTCAAATGCTATTACAAGTCCATATGAAAATGCTGAAGATGGAAGAATAGAATATATTTTGTGGGAAGTACTTTATGATGGTCAGATTATAGATACTGAATTAAAAGGGTTTTTTAAACCGGTAGGAGCTTATGATCCAACGGCGGGATTTAATAGTAATTATCTTCTTCTTTCTGCTATACAAAATCCTAATACTCTTACTTACCAAAGAAGCCCAATGAATTTATCTGGACTTGTAGAAAGTGATTTGACACAAGAAATACAAATACGAGCAACACTTGGTATTTCAACTTTAGCTTCACTTACACTAGAACAACAAGAGGGGGGTGAAGGTGCTTTTGGTAATGAATCAGGCCCATCTTTTGATGATACAGCTGAATCGAGAACAACTGGTACTCCCGGAGGCTCCACCACTACTCCAACTACAACTACAACTGGAATTGAACGATTGCTTTATACTAATGTACTCGAACCTATATCACTTACTATTTTTCCACGACCTACTAGTGCTATTCGATTACAGGCGACATACACATCATTTGCAGCACAAATAGAATCTGTTGAAAATAATAAAATTACTATAAATCAATCGTGGAATGATTATAAAGAAAAACTTGGTAATGTTATAGAAACTAATCCTAATAGTGGTTACCGTATTGGAAAAGATGCAAATGTGGATTTTTTAGATTGGACAATATCATATAAGATAAATGATAGAAGAAATTTAAACACATACTTACACTTAGGTGATGATAGACTTAGTCTAATTACAAATGTAAAATCTGATATTCAATCTTTTCCTAAACTACCACATGCTATTATTTACAAACTATATGAACCTTTACCTGAAGATTTAGAAGAAAAAGATAATGTTTATGTTGTAAGAGAAATATTACCTCAGTATACCGAAACCGTTGAACTTGTACCATATGAACAAGAAGAAGATGTATTGGTATTAAAGATACCAGACACACCACCTGATGCATCTCCTATTACAAAACGAGCAACTGAATTAAAAAATTACAACCAATTAGTTACAACTGATGCTGAGTTAAAAGAAAATATAATTGACAAATTTATTAGTGGTAGTGATAAACCAGTTGAATTAAGTATTGAGTATTCTCAATATGAAAATTTTATAAATTTTTCTTCTGCTCAAAAACGATTAGAAAATTTTAAATATAAAATTGAACAAATTGAACAACAAACCGCGTTGAGTTCTTCATTTGTCGGTGTTACTAGTGGTAGTGTTCAAAGTTCAATACATCGTAGTGAAATACGAAATATAAAAGGCAATTTTGATGGGTATGAAAATTATCTATATAATACAATATCTACATATCTTACAAGTTCTATGGGTGAGTTTTATAATTCATCATGGCCCAAAACTGGAAGTGGAACTTATACTGATCCGTATGTACCAGTAAGTTCTTCACATGCTGATTTTATTTCATGGTATGGAAGTATACCAGGTAAAACAGGACAACTATATAGTGCTTCACTTTACGATACTGAAAATGAAAACAGATTAGTTAATTTATTACCACAGCATATTTCCGAAGATAAAGACAATTCACAATTTTTAGATTTTATGGATATGATAGGCCAGCAGTTTGATGAATTATGGTCTTATATAAGTGCTATGACAAGTATTACTGATAGACAATCAGATTTAACAGAAGGATTTTCAAAAGATTTAATTTATAATTTAGCTAAATCTTTAGGATGGAATTCAAAAGATGGTAAGGATTTATTAGATTTAAGTCAAGCTGGATTTGGTCAAAAATTAGAAGGTGATAGTTATTCCCTATATACATCTGGTTCTTTAGATTCACCGACAGAAAGTGATGTTTCAAAAGAAATAACTAAACGTATCGTAGCAAGTATGCCATTTTTATTAAAATCAAAGGGTACTATTGGTTCATTAAAAGGTTTATTAAATATTTACGGTATACCATCAAGTATACTAAGAATTAAAGAGTATGGTGGATTACAAGAACCTAAACAACGAGATTCATTTGAAATATCAAGACGATTTACTAAGGCTCTTGGGTTTAGAGGAGCACAATATGTAACTAGTAGTTGGTCTGATGATTCAATATCAGGTAGAAAACCTGAAACTGTAGAATTGAGATTTAGGTCAGTTAGTGGTTCAGATCAAACTCTTATACAAAAAGATGACAGGTGGGCAATTAGATTAAAAGATAATGGTTCTTCAGATAATTTTGGTACGGTTTCTTTTATACTATCTGGTTCTACTGGACAAAAAGAAGTTAGTTCCTCTTTACTACCAGTATTTGATGGTGATTACTATTCTCTTATGTTACAGAAAAGAAAAGTTGAAACCAACTTGTTTCCAAATCCATCTTTTGAAGTCAGTAGTTTATTTAATCCACCCTTTGTAACACAATCACTAGCTGATAATGCATTTGGTGGTGAAATTAAAATAGTCAGTAGTTCAAATGTATCAAGAACAGGAGTAAACGCATTAGAACACAAAAACAATTTAAAAACTGGTACATCTTATACTTTATTTTTTAACAATCCATCTACTACATTTGGTGATTCTACAAGTTCAATTACAGATGCCACTATTGGTCAGACATTTACTTTTTCTGCATTCGCTAAAGTTTCTTCAAGTATGGTTGATTCTATTGGTAGACTTCGGATATTTGAATTGGATTCAAATGAAGAAGTTGTGAATTGGGATGAAGATACAAGTGCTACACAACAAAAATCTTTAAATTCAATTGGTGGTGTTGCAACTTCAAACAATATTGGATTAAATGAAACTGAATGGAAACAGATATCAGTAACAAAAACTTTAAAATATCCACAGACTGCAAAATTAGGTGTTAGGTTAGAAAATGTAAAACCTGATTCTACAATTTATTGGGATGATATTAATGTTTTTAAAAACCCAACAAACACAGATACTATAGGTGATACCTTTAACTATGAATTATTTGTTAAAAAGTATGAGGCTGGATTGGATAGAATTTTATTTTCATCTGAAACATCAATGCTTATATCAGGGTCTAACACAGCATCACAATCATTTAATGCCTCATGGACTGGTAGTGGTGATTTATTTATAGGTGGTAAACCAAGTGATGAATTTGGAAATCAATTAACTGGTTCTATTATGGAATTTAGATTATGGAATGAGCCATTAAAAGAAGAATTTTTTGATAACCATGTTTCTAATCCAAAATCATATGTGGGTAACACACCATCATCATCTTATCATTCATTAGTAACTAGATATTCATTTGATGATAATACTATTTTATCAAATGGAACTACTATAAGAGATGTGAGTTCAAATCAAACCACAACATCAACTGGTTATGCATTTGGATTTGGTGGTCTTAATACATTTGAAAATGTAGAAGATAAAACTCAAACTATGATACCTAATTATGGGCCGAATAGAAGAAGTTCTACAAAGATACGAATAGAAAATAATGTACTGAGTGGAAGTAGTGCTAATTTAAGTGTAAACGAAAGGTTTGATATAAGTTCAAATGATTTTGCCCCATTAGATTCTCCTAAAGTGGGAATATACTTTTCACCTACTGATGTTGTTAATGAAGATATTTTGCTATCATTTGCTAATTTAGACTTTAATCAATATCTAGGTGATCCAAGAGATAACTTTAAATTAAATTATCCTGAATTAAAAGATGTTGCAAATCAATATTTTCAAAAATACACGGGTAAAAATGATTTTTGGGATTATATGAGATTAATAAAATATTATGATCAGATGATGTTTACTCAAATACGAAAATTAATACCCGCTAGATCAAAACCACATTTAGGTACTGTAATAGAACCTAATTTATTTGAAAGATCAAAAAATCCAGTTCAAAGAAATCAACCATCGTTTACTTTGAACCACTATGAAAAAGCAATAAATTTATCAAATATGAATTTTAATGATGAACCTAATGTGGAAGTTAGTCATTCTGTATTTAAGATATCAACGGAATACCCAAATTACGAGGGTACAATTGATTCCTCACAAACATTTGAAAAACCATCATTATATAGATTTGACTTCAATGATAATTATGACGATAGAGCAACATATGTAAGTGCATCAATGAAAATTGGATCAGATCGTGAATTTCAAGAGGTTACCATGTCTATTGTTATGGATAGTAGAAAATCAGAACTTAATCAAGAATATAAATTTTTCTATACAAGTTCAGGTGATTTTGATAAAAGTAGTAGATATAGTATTGATCCATTTGAAAACCTATATACCTCAAGATCATTGCATATTAGTGAACTAGATACTGAGTATCAAAATAGTTCTGCATTAAACAGGTCTTTTTATGAGGGTGTTAAAAATACAAAATCTACAACATTAGATGGTGATCTTCCAGTAGTAATTAGAACAACTTCACCAACAATTGCAGTTCCAAGTGATATGGGAGATTCAAACTTAAATGTAATTAGTAGTGGGGGTAAATCTAGTTCTGGTAAACGTAGTAGAGGATTTCGTAAGAAGAGAAGAGGTAAGACTAATAGAGAAAATAAATGATAAAAAATATATATAACATATATTTATTGTTAGTCAAGTTATATCAATATACAAATCTTTGGAGATAATAATATGGGATTTTTAGATAATTCAAGCATTACAGTTGATGCCATTCTAACTAAAAGGGGTAGAGAAATACTATCTGAGGGTGGTGATTTAAATATTGTAAAATTTTCATTAAGTGATGAGGAAGTAGATTATACTTTATATGATGTTACTCATCCAAATGGAACTGATTCATATGGATCAGTAATAGAAAATATGTCTTTATTGGAGGCAACACCAAATAGAACAAATTTTAGAAGTTTTCTTGTAAATCAAAGTCTTGCTGGAGCTCAAGTTGTACTTGATAGTTTAAATTATAGTAATGTAGATACAAATGCAAATATTGCTTTAAACCCATCTACTACAGGAGCACCCACAGAACAATATACATTTACAATTGAAAATACAAATATTGTTAAATTTTCAAGTAGTGCCACTAGTAGAACATTATCTGCAGATTCTGTTAATTTGGTAGCACAATCTGTTAATGTATCTGCTACAACAACAGTAACAATAATAGGTGTAACTTCTGGTATAACCAATGTAGTTACTATTTCTGTTAAAGCCGATCCTGCTTCTAACATCGATCCAAATCAGAGACAAGGAAGTACTACAAATAGAGCCTCTGGTGTAGGAGCAGCTACAGGGCCTGGTGGAACATCATACTAAAACAATTAAATTAATATAGGGTAAATTATGTATAAAAATTTTTCAGACCAAGACATAGCCGGTGACATTGGAATTGTAACATCTGGTATTTGGCAAGATGGGGCATCAAGTATAGAAACTTTTTTCTCGTCATCAACACAATACACAAATACTGGAGATTATAGTATAGATGTGTATAGATACAACCCATCACAAAATGCTTCTGCGTCTGTCCAATTTGGAGTGACCTATGGTAATAGAGATGGAAGTGGTTCTTTAGGTACAAAAGGTGCTACTGGTGATAGAACTACAGCGGCTGTATTTGGACAATTTAATAGTTTAATAAATCCACCTGAAACTACAAATTTTACTTTTCAAGACAATACTACATCTAAACAATTTTATGCCATAGTTCTTAATAGATCAAGAATGAGAGAAGCTATTGAACCTGGTGGTTGGGAACTTCATTTAAGTTCAAGTGCTCAAGGTAATATTGCCGGTGTTACTGGTTCAATGTTAAAGTTAATAGATGATTCTTCTGTAAATGCAGGTGGTAATAATTTTCAAAGAAACTTTGCACCTGAATATAATATTGTTAGTGGAAGTTTAATTGGTGGTACGGTGATAAAAACTGCAGCTTCTGCAGAAGGTACTGATGGTTCATATGGAACTTTTTACCCATCTCTAGGTATTTTGTTATTAAATCCAGAAAGATTAAACGGAGCTGGATTACATTTAAAAACAGTTAGTGGTTCAAATAGTGATGATAGAAATAATAAAAGTTTCTTTTTTGCTGTTCGAGATGGTGGGTATTTTCAAATGAGAAGAAAAGAAGAAATTTCTTCAACTCATTATTTTATCCGAGCTACTTCACAAGAATTTAATTCAACGACTAATGAAACTTTCTATACCCAATCAGCAGCTGGTACTAAACAAGTTATAGCTGGTTTAAATAGTGATCCAAAAACTTATATAACTAGTGTTGGGTTGTATAATAACGATAGTGAGTTATTAGCAATAGCAAAACTAAGTCAACCAATTTTAAAGTCAACAGCGAGAGAAGCTCTTATCAAAGTAAAACTCGACTTCTAATAGGATTCTAAAATGCAATTCAAGAATCTTGAATCTTCGGATATATTAATTTCATCATTTGAAGTTAATAAAACATTCACGGTAACAAATAATGATACTGGTAGTGGTGTCTATCCGTTTCAAATAACTAAAGCTACAACTGCCGATCTATATGGTTGGGAAACTGATACTGGTTTAAAAACTACTCTATCAGGTAGTTCGTTTTATAGCATTCCAAATTATTATGTTATAAATAATATGTTTTACAGAGATTTAAAACAGATGTACGAAGTTGATCCCAATGGTAATGGTGGTATTTCTAATACCCTTATAAATTATCCTGGAGATAATAATGTAGATTATATAAATGCTGTACCAACTTCATCCGAGGCTGTAATATCATACACAGAAACTAGACATTTATATGACCTTCCTGATAAACCATCTAAAATAATATTACGTAGACCTTTTACAAGACAATTACATGACACTGCAAATGTAATATCAATTCCACAAGAATTATATGGTGAGAGTATAAAAACTAATTCTGTGAGACTAACAGATGATAGTACAGATACTACAATTATCATACAGGATGATGGTAGGGGCAATTTATATGATGTTGCATACAGTTCTAGTTATTCAAGAAAATATTTAGATAGTAATAGTAGTGGTAGTATTGTTGGTAATGTATTTTATGATTATGGATTGGTAGTAATAACCGACACCGGTTCTTATAGTAATGTTGGTATAGCTACTGGTTCTAATGGATTCAGTTTACAATTTGATTCCACACAAACTATTTATGAAAGAGAATATGTGTGTGCAATTGGAGAAAATGATTTTCAACATACTACAAATAGAAGTTTAAAAGTTGGTCAAAGTGGTAGTGTATCATTTTCAGGTAGTGCATATCCAGCATCAACAGATTTACACAAAACTTTAAAAAATACAATGTACGATGGGTATCCATATGGTTTAACTGGATTCGCAACAGGTTCATATAAAAATGAAAAATATGAAATAGGTACAGAATTGATTGGTGAGGCTACACACTCACATTTTGCTACATATGTCACT
>Ga0181409_1000849_pt1 | contig 11828 bp, 21 predicted proteins | sample 32SPOviralmetaG_FD_130138 | JGI IMG/M metagenome (GOLD analysis project Ga0181409, IMG submission 130138) | Marine viral communities from the oligotrophic San Pedro Time Series (SPOT) site, San Pedro Channel, CA, USA - 32 SPOT_SRF_2012-05-30 | ecosystem: Environmental > Aquatic > Marine > Strait... | reverse complement strand
TTATTGAACCAACCGTTCACAGCGATCATCACGTCAATATATACTCCAATTACGGGATTGATATATTTGATATTCTTATGGGAACAAAGCACAATTGGGGAGACATTGAGGACTACAATCATTATTCGATAAATATGGTTCTCATATCCGTTTTATTTTACTTTATTATATAATTATATATGAGCTTTACAGAACAGATTGTTTATATTGTCTACGTATATTCTTTTATCGTTCTTTTTATCTATATTAACCCTAGCGTTATTAATGTTATTCTATTCTTTATATATTGCTTTTACACAACCTGGGTAATCGGAACAGGGTGTAAACACTTTATAATCACCGAAAATAGCCCCAAACTACTTATAACTGCTCAATACTCCCTATTTTGTACATCGTGCTATTATATAATCAATATAACCTGGAATAAATATAAAAATAATCTCTACTATAGAGCAGCTCTTCTATTATTACCGCTATTATATACACTTAATATCAAAATAGCAGAACAACTTTTTAATTGCGGAGAATATCATAATTACAACAATGCGTATTTAATATACTTTTTAGTTATTGGAATTAATTTGACAATAATAAAAATGTTCTATTCTAATAATGGACTGTTGTAAAACCAAGAGGAAAATGTGCAAGAGAAAGGAAGATGGTAAGTTGTTCACTCTACCCAGAAAATTCACACTGAAACGATGCCTAGAAGGAGTATCGGGCTTCACGATGAAGAGTTCTTGCGCTCCCTATAAATATTGCAAGTCTCAAAAAGGCGGAAAAGCAGTGTATCGGTGTATTTCCGTCGTTAATATGAACGGAATCACGGGAATAATAAAGCTTAAAAATCGTAAAAAAAGGTGTAATATCAAATACGATATCAAAGGACTTGCCGATGGAAAGCACGGATTTCATATTCATAAGTGCGGAGATATGAGTAAGGGTTGTGAAACCGGGTGCGAACATTTCAATCCATTCAATAAAAACCACGGTGGACCACATTCACAGGAACGACACGCCGGCGATTTAGGGAACATTATCTCTCTAAATGGCGTTTCTAAAGGTAGTATAACGGTAAAAGACATTTCTTGCGACCCAAAAACGAAGATTTCTATCGTGGGTAGAATGTTTGTCATCCACGAGGACGAGGACGATCTTGGTAAAGGCGGTGACGAAGAGTCCTTGAAAACAGGAAATGCGGGGAAACGCATTGCTTGTTCTATTATTGGTCTCGTCGAGTAATCACCAGAGATATATGTGGTTTAAGTATTTTAGCATTAAACCCGTTTACCTATTTCTGCCACCAATTTTTATAGTCTTTTTATTGGGAATACGAGCGGTTTTACTCAGTTTTAGCGCCTTACTACTCGGTTTACAACCGTTCACTAGTATGTGGCCGTCTACTTTTGCAGCTGGTCCACCTGATATAGCACTATATAAACGCGCCTTTCCCCATGAATGGGCGGTTTGATTCGGTCTTGATCCAGATGAATAATACGCACCCTGTCCCTTTTTAATTATTTTTTCTAGCGCAGATTTTTTACATTTTGTCTTTTTACCTAATACATTAATATTAATCGGTTTGTTCTTATCTAAATCGTATATCTCAATTACTTTGCTTACCCAACTCGTGTTGCGATTCTTGAAGCCCTTTATTTTCTTTCTCGTATGATATTTACCCTTTTTATATTCGCGTTGAGACTTTTTAAGCTCGCTAGCGGCCTTCCTCTTGGATTTATTAGAGAGATGTTGAGGAACATAATTCTGTGGAATCCGACCCATTATATATATTCGTTACAAGAATATCCTGTTATTTCACAACAAAACGGCAGCTTTATCTTTCCGCGATAATAAATACAATTTACATCCTTGCATTTTCCGAAAGTTGCTTTCAACTGATTTGCCATTTTCTCGCTCATAACCCCTTCTACACATCCCTTTTCGCCATTCACCGTTACCATCTTATAATGTAAATGCTTCTCGCATCCGAATACGGCAAATATGAATAGCAGTTTGTATAATCTTTCTATCATTTATATTTTAATGTTAATACTTTTATATGGCTTGTTGTAAAAAGTTGTTATGTCCACCACACCAAACAGTTGTTGAAAGTCAACACAGCAGTATAGTTATAAATGATATTACAGAAGAGGAATTGAACAAGGTAATTCATAAATTGAATGATGCTAACGATATTAAACGCGTTCAAAATCTAAAAATGCTGACTAAATCTTTTAACAATGAATACGATATTGATAATACTAACAATATTTATACTATCAAACAAAAATATTATAAACTACTCAATGAAAATATTCAGTTGAAATACGACAACATACAAAATAATAAACATGGTTCAGAGAACCGAATCGCAATGGTTAAAAAACTACACAATGAACCTGGATATATAAAGTCACAACTCAAAATAGAAGCATATAAGAAACGAATATCTCTAATGCTTAGTGATGTAGAAGAGCGTAATTATATATTGAATCTAAAATACGTCAGCTATAACTTTAAGATTCAATGTATTCAAATATCCATCATTTTACTCTCTACATTATCGGCATTGCTACAGGGTTCTACGCAGGTATTTGATATCTTACCAGAAACCATCACTTTTTTTGGGCTATTTATATCGGCGTATACCAGTTTCACCCTCTCGGTGAGCAAATATATGAACTACGATGAGAGAAAAGAAGAGACGCACTATCTACGAAAACGATTTGCCGAATTTCTTGTAAAGGTCCAAATACTTAATAACGAATTAGAGCTTTGGTCTACCTATAAATTTTGGGCAGATGTACCTATTCAGACAAAAGTCACCGAATGGAATCATGGAGAAAGGGAAATAATGAATATAATAGAAAAATTAGTTGATGAGAAACAGGAGTTATGTAGTGATTTTGAGAAAATATTAGATGCGATTACCCAAAAAAAATACAAGGAACGCGCCGCTGAGCTACGAGTTAAGAAATACAATAGAATGTTGCTATTTGATAACAAAAACGAACAAAATATGATAAAGCAGAATGAAAATCTTATTCAACGAAATCAAGAGTTACAAAGCGAAGTTAATCTATATGATACACACAATAATAATGAATCAGAGAAGAAAAATGTGGGTTGTTTTTCGTAATTTATTATTCCTATATATTAATGACTTATTCAGTAATTATTATTGCTATATTCTTTATCGGGGCTTTGATATATTACAATAATAAACTACGTGAATCATTTGAAGGAGCGATGGCTGAATCACCGCGCCAAATTAGCGATCCAGAGCCTATCGTTTCAAAGGCTAATCATTCGCATCCAGCTGAATACACACCAAGTGAGACTGAAGAGGCAGTAGAGACACCAGATAATATACCTGGACTGAGAAATCCACTTACACTATACAAGGGGTATATGGATACGAATTGTAAGAATAATTACTGCTGTGAAGACGGGATGACCTTTAGCGAGGAACTCGGTGTATGTATCAAGAACAATGATAGCTCATACCTATCAGAGTTTCATGCGCTCGGAACCACACCTATATCTCCACCAAAAGTTAATGATTTGAGATAACTAGAGAGATATAATGTCTCTCTTTGTTAATTTTACCTCTCTACCGAGTTCCTTTAGTAGCTTTAATTTCACCTTCTCGTCTAGGTCACGGCTAGTTGACCCGGCAATGGAAACGTATTTCATCTTGAGATTCTCCGTCTGCATCCAATCTGGATATTGCTTCTCAAATTCAGCACACCAATGACGCTGAATCCCATATTCCGCATTTTCAATCACTTTCTCTCCGGTATTCTCTTTCCAACCCTCCTTTTCATCCTTAATATACCACTCTTGGTTCTTTAGATTAGTGCAATGAAATGGGCGCTCTGTTATCGCAAGAGGCTGTAGACTCTTCAATACAACATTTGTAATACATTCCCTCTTTTCCTTTGCAAGATCGTCCATCGTAATAAATAATTGCTTTGCGAAATTCTGAATACTCATTGCATCGGCGCACTTTTCATTGAGAAATAACTGAATATTGAAAACCTGATTATTATTATTGTTGTTATTTCCCAGTTTTGGAATCATTTCTTGAATTTGTTTATGTAATGTTTCATTTTCACCAACCACTTTTAACATTATTTCCACCATATCAGGGTTACATTTATTTGGTTCGTTTTGTGGATTTTCTGTTACAGTAACAAAATTACAAGTTTTTTTGTGTCTACAGTAACCCGATTGAAATTTGTATTTTTTTCCACAACCACAATGGTAAGGGTTTTCGGGTGGAGAGTTTTTGTTATCATTTTTATCATTATGCTTTTTGGTCTGTAAATGTTTATTAAAATCGCCAATTCTATTAGCATAATAATCACACTTTTTACAATGGAAATTTTTTGGAGAGTTTTGGAGAGTTTTTTTTACCATTTTCCCTTAAATAATGGTAATAAAAACTCTCCAAGCTTTTTACACATATAGTATATTTTGGCCACTTTTTAGCCACACCATAAAGACCCTACATAAATTTTGACTAGTTCCTATATATTTTCCTACATCGCCTAGACAAAAATTTTTTTTTTTTTTTTTTAAAGTCATTTCATATATTTTAAAAAAAAACAGGTTTTTTCATTTTTCAAAAAAGTTTTTGAGAATTGGAAAAAAAAAATTTTTTTTATATTTTCTATTTCAGCAATGTATTTTATATATATATATATTACATTGTGGTAACTATGTATAATCTATATAACGATTCTATATGTTAGTTCTAGCACCTATATGCTTTATTTCAGTAATATTCATTTTGTATTTATAATTAAATGAATATAAATGATTTTATTTGTTAGATTTGATTAATTGTAAGCCATGATAGTTTGTATCGTAAATCGTTATCATATAGATAACTCATATTGAGATAAACGTTGTCCATTCCATAAATAAGTTCCTCTATAGCATACTTTAGATTTTCACTGGATATTTGCTTGGGGTTCCAGAATGGTGACTGAACGATTAATTTAACCACGAATTCGTTTTTTTCTGCATTAGTCTCGCCAACTATTATAAATAACACTTCGTTTATAACAGAGGATGGTGACCAAGATATGTAAATATAGTTATTTTCCCTCGCCATTATTTCCATTAATTCATCTATTTTATTCAATACATGAACATCTTCGTCCATTATTTCCAAACCGCTGTTAAGTATATTATTTTCCCAGTGTTTTGCAATAAATCTTGCCTTTGAAGGCGTCAACAGATTCAAATCATTTGCTCTAGATAATGAATTTATCGTATATTTTTTTTGATTTCCAGAAGGGAGACCGATTGGATTAAGTGAACGGGTATTCACAAGAAAAAATAGTAAGAGTAATATACAATTCATTAATATATTTGAATGTTTTATTTTTATATGAATGATATTAATTATATGTCACTCGCCCATTAGGATGCGGCGTCCGGTTGTTATATGGTTCACGCAAATATTCGGATTTTGAATGACTACATTGCCTGTATTAGTGCTGTGAATAACCCGTTTTACGCCCATCATATTAATGCGTTTCATACAATCTACGCAAGGAGCGCTTGACTTAAGCGTGTTATTAGAGTCAAGACGAACCACATACAACGTTATTTTCCTTGTTTTTTTACCACGCTTATTCACCTGGCGAAGGGCCGCAATCTCAATATAGCGCTGGTCGCGATTAGACACCATTGTTATAGTTAATGCTATAATACATATAAGTTTTTATTGTTTCAATTTTACAAAGAATTGCTCTTATCTAGTAAATAAGACATTGGATATATAACTATATCTGCGTATACCTAATGTTCAGATTCCATTAATTTTGTGGTAGTAAAAATCACGAACTCCATTCTGTATCCCAAACACCTATACAAATTTTAATATCAACCGGTTGTCCCGAAACTGCGTGAGATGGCGTATTTACCATAAATTTCTGGAGGTCGTCTAGGTTATTGCGTACTTATCCGTCTTTGTCTTTTTATAGCATCTGCTCCAGGAGTAGGATATTCCCACGTTTGCTCTTCCAATATGGTCGCAGGAGTATCATATAAATTCTTATTGAAAGGGCGTATGTTACTTAATTCAGAGTAATCTTGGTCTTCAAACCCTTATTTGATAACTCTGGTCTTATTAATATACGATAAACCATCAATAATAAGGATAATTACTAAATATATATTTGAACGATATTAATATCATTCAAATATGAGAAAAAATTGAAATGTATTATACAATTAATAGCTAAGTATAAGCAAAACCAGAAGACTACGAGTCATTTCAATCAAAGACTTTACTATGCGCAAAGTGAGAGCAGAAGAGCTCCTTATCCACATATCGGGCGAATATGACGAGGAAAGGATTCTGTTGAACGACAATGACAGTCCCATAGCTCCTATTATCAAGCAGTTCGTTGATAACGATATACAGCTCCTCATTATGGAGTATATCGGGGAGGAACCAGTTCCTGTATTCTGGGATGAAGAGGAGGACGACTACGAGGACGACTACGAGGACGACTTTGTAATCGATGAAAAAGAACGCACAGAAGAAAGGTATCAAAGGTATCAAACAGAAAAGTATATGTATGACAATGAGAGATATGAATATTATGAATATTAATAATAATGGTAATATGTTTAAAAATCAGGATTATAATAACAAAATAGTAGAATATGAAACGTAGTATTATATTTTTTATTTCTTTAGTGAGCAGCGATGCTTTTTTATATCCTCGTCAAAATACCATAACTATGTGTAATTCGCGAAAGAAACGAGTAGATGACTACTTTTATGATGAATTCATGGAGTATGAAGTAAAAACCCCATCGGTAAAGCAGTTATTCATACCAAAAAGTGCGAATCAAAAACAATATTACGAGGATATATGCAATGACGATATTAAAATAGTAATAGCCTCGGGACCGGCAGGAACAGGTAAAACGCTGTTCCCAACACAATACGCGGCCAAATTGTTGATAGAAACAAAGCAGAAAATCGTCCTCACCAGACCATTAATAAGCGTTGATGAGGAATTAGGCTATTTACCTGGAAATATCAATCAAAAGATGGATCCGTGGATTATTCCGTTGTTTGACGTTCTTCGCGAATTCTACACCCAAAAGGAACTTAATACGCTAATAGCCGAGAAACGCGTGGAAATCGTCCCGTTAGCCTTTATGCGAGGAAGAACCTTCAAAAACACATACATTATAGGAGACGAATTACAAAATACAAGCAATAATCAGCTATTGATGCTTTTAACGCGTTTAGGAGAGAATAGCAAAATGGTCATTACGGGAGACGTAAATCAATGCGATAATAACGAAAATGGTCTTATGGACCTCTTAACCAAGATTAATCGCAATTACAGCGACAAGGAAATGTTAAGAGAGAAGGAAATATCGCTTATTGAATTCACAAATGACGATATTCAAAGAAGTGCTATCATAGAAACCATTCTGGATATATACGCGGATTAGGTAGTTTACGAGGCATTTATAAAAAAATTGAATTAGAATGTGAGTCGTTATGAATTAGCATAACAATGAACCAGCTAATGTCTCTTATGATGATGGATAACAACAATAATACGCTAAAACAACTAACTGCTATGAATTTGGAGGGCTGGTCCCACAAATCAACAAACCCGTTTGTTGTAAGTGAAATGATGGATAACAAACTACCTGCTATGAATTTACAGGTACTTAAATTGAGGTTTAATACGGGCTGCCAAAAACCAATGTACATGCTAAAATCTCCTGTGAAGAGGAATAACCACAATACGCAACAAAAACTAACTGCTATGAATATGTATGACTACAACAAACCAAAAAATAATTTCAACGCAAAAGCAGAGAAACAGAGGCAAAATAAGAAACATAAAAAGCAATATGCGACTGGAACCAAACGATTCCGCTACAATAGTCAGCGTCGGTCGCTTCGGTGGTAGGGTAACATATTAATTTAACTCAATTAAAAATACTCTTAAATAGGTCGATATAAATATAATATTTTTTTTAATGTTTTAGAATCGATAATATCCATGTTTTTATCATATTCATCCTTTTTATCATATTCATCCTTTTTATCATATTCATCCTTTTTATCAAACGTCCACATTGTAATATTATCTTGTATCATCGTATGCTCGGTAAAGTCCGCCAATTCTGTCCTAGAATTAGCTAAAAAATCCATAAGATATGGATTTTCTTCAATCATTTTGTTGGTAGGCTCATAATCTGGAGACACATCAAGAATAACAACCCGTTCGTCTGCGCAACTTTTCGCCACAGAGATTATCTCCCTTCTTTTATAAGCATTTAACCTATGTAAGTAAAACATAGATGTGGTAATATCGTAATTTTTAGGAGGCTTCCATGATGTAATTACCCCCAACTTGAAGGATTTATTAGGATGATTCTTTATAGCGACGCGTATAGCATCGCGATTATTATCGATTCCTAGACAACCCTTCCCGCAAGACGTAGAATCCCCTGTTCCACAACCAATATCTAGAATTCGTTTATTTTTCCCTTGTAAATCAATTACGAACTTGCGTATATTAATATATGTCTCTTTATTACTTAATGGTTTTACCTGCGTCATAAATTCCCACGAATCCCAGGCAAATAATGAACCAACCGACATTGAAAAGCTTAGTAGCATTATCATATAGCCGCGCATTATTGTAAGTAATGATTATAAATTTAAGTTATTTTATATAAACTATAATATCCATACATCAACACAATGTTGACGCGAATTATCCGTCGATCTTCAATATTAATTGTATCTTTATATTAAAAAATTGATTTATATTTGTTTGTAAAAAACAATTGTAAGATGGGATACGTGGAACAACTAATGAAAACCGAATACTACATTGCCGAAGATTATAATGAATACATTATGGCGGTTGTTAATATATTTTACGCATTTATTCTAGGAACCACGGCGTTTATGGTAATATACCTTATCATACCCGTTGTATCTGCGCTATGTATTATTTGTATTTGTTCGTTTGTAGTAGAGGCACACAATATGATTAAAAATACTGCGATGATTATTAAAAATATGTATAATGGTCTAGTATCAGATGTTAAAATGATTATTGATAGTATTATTGTTATATTTACAATCTATTATCTATGCTCTATTCTATTGAATGTAGGCAGCTGTTACTAGCAACAATTAACCTATTATACCTTTCATTCGTCATTTTATAGTTATTTTTTTCCACGAGATTTTTTAGTAGCCACTTACGACGTTCTCTCTGATTCCAGAAATCATAGCAATCGGGGAGAATAAATCGTCCAAACCAATCTCGGTAAAGACCGTACAGTACATCAACTCTTATATTATTCACCTCATCGTAGTTAATTGAAAGATTATACACCCCAGTATAATCTTTTACAAGAATCCATACATTGTACGGGAGTGAATACTTGCCGTCGTTTTTAATAAGATAAATCATTTAATTAAGTTATATGTTAATTTATATTGTTATATTGTATTCAACTTTATATAAAAATTGAATACATTAATATACTACTTATAATACAAGCAAAATGACTAGTGAAGCGTGGAAAAACAAATCATACCCAGATGAAGAAGGATGGACGCGTAAAAAGTTCGTTCGCGGCTCTCATACAATGAATCCAGATAAACCATATTATGTATTCTATTCGCCTAATGGAATTAGGTTTCGCTCAATTGTTAAAGTAAATGAATATATTGAAAAAAAGAAAGAACAAACAATTAATTTGACAATCGCCAATGTTCCTAATACAAAAGTAAATATTACCATCAATAACAGCGGAGGCACTCATATTAGGTGGTTAGACAATCATTAACTATCTGTAAAGAAAAATATATATTTCGGTTCCTTTTTTTCGGTTCCTTTTTTCGGTTCCTTTTTTTCGGTTCCTTTTTTTCGGTTCCTTTTTTTCGGTTCCTTTTTTTCGGTTCCTCGAGACAGAATATCTATAATTAACTACTGACACCGCTATTATTGTCCTCGTCGCTATCGGATTCAATGGTAGACAAATCCCATGCGTCAAGTGCGTTTTCGTTATTTTCATCAAGATATTCAATATTACAACCCGTTGTCTTTTCTAGCAGCTTTATATTTTCCTGAAGCTCCGCAATAAGTTCATTTTTATATCTTAGAATACTTTCGTTTGATTTTTTATTTTCGCCAATCTCTTTCTCCAACATCTCAGAGTTTCGAAGAGAACGTTTCAGATGCCGTGCCTGAAGCCGAAACATATTGTCTTTTTTACCAAGCTCAATCCGAAGCTCCTTGATTAGTTTGATATTTTCATCTTTTCCTAGATGTTTAAGCCAATTGGTGTGTGCCTTTGTCTTGAAGTGCTGCACAAACTGCTGACGATTGTTCATTGTTCGTCCAGATATACAACGACATGTATATACTGCTTGTTGTCCTCGTGTGTATTTTTCATAAGGGCATTTGTCCAAATACTCGCCGGTTTCCTCATCAAAATACGGCTCGTAATCTTCCACGTTGGTTCTTACTAGCTGCGTCATTGTGATTCATACTACTATTCACTTTATGCTATTCAATTTTAAAAAATTGACTTCAATCTAAAAGCGTATTTATATAGACATATGAACGAATTGATAGTCAAAATTAAAGAGTTACCGGATGAATTATTCGAAATGATAATGTTTATGGCACAGCCGAGACTAGACGAGGAACTTAAAAAGGAGCTTCGTATAGAATCGGCGCTCATACTATGCGAACAGCACTATAATTGGTGGTATCCGAAAATGATGTGCTACTGGCACCTGAACGATGTAGAAACAACTTACGAATTTCCAGATCATTATAGATACGATCGCTCAATGTTGATATATTTTACAAAGGACGAGCTCAAATTCATAACGAAACAACTAACAAATTGTGGCTGTTGTGAGCATCATTCACAAGGAATCCACGCAACACCTCACTGTATCACGATAAGGCCTAAACAATCACTTAGAGCAATTCGCGAAATGAACAATCATTACGGAAACAAGTGCTGTACATGTCCATGTAGACATATATTACGTCGCATTCTGAATATAAATACCAACGTATATTAGCTATAAACCTCCCTCTCCCCTCCATATGTTCATTTATTCAAGGTATCCTGAGTGACTTGATTATTAAATAATAATCATCAACCAAATTTTTATTATACTTGTAGTTGTGATTCCATAGTTTCAATCCTTTTTCAGGACCAATCCCCAGAATCATTACCAGCCAGGAATAGCGGGCCATATATGGGTTCCATTTCCCCGTGTCTATAAGGAACACTTTACAACAAAACGAGTAATCATCCAAAATATATCTATATAGTGTATTATCTATCGTTCGTATCTCTCCATCATAATGTAAAACGGGATTATCTTTTGTTTTATATTCTTGATATAACTCTATGCTATTATAAGCTATATAATGAGGCGGTTCCCGGTAGGCCGAATGAAACCAGCTCATTATATTTCCCCAAATATCCTCCGGGAACTCCATTAATAGAAGTTAACATTATTTAAATAGGAACTTATATTCATAATAAATGGGTAATTGTATTCATAAAAGGGACGATGTTTCTCGCGGCAATGAATATATGGACGCCTCTGTATATGATACAACAGGACACACAGAACCTATGATAAAGCCAGAACCTATGGTAAAGCCAGAACCTATGGTAAAGCCAGAACCTATGGTAAAGCCAGAACCTATGGCAAAACATTTAACAAGTAAGACCACATTGATTTATAAATCTACTTAAATTTAACGCGACAATTAGTC
>Ga0181409_1000841_pt1 | contig 11895 bp, 9 predicted proteins | sample 32SPOviralmetaG_FD_130138 | JGI IMG/M metagenome (GOLD analysis project Ga0181409, IMG submission 130138) | Marine viral communities from the oligotrophic San Pedro Time Series (SPOT) site, San Pedro Channel, CA, USA - 32 SPOT_SRF_2012-05-30 | ecosystem: Environmental > Aquatic > Marine > Strait... | reverse complement strand
CATCTTATATAATAACCTACGTAGTCATTGCTGGTTGGAGCTGGAGCTAAAGATGGTCCTATGGCAGTATTTGATCCTCTAAACGCTATAAATTTTTCAGCACCAGGCGCGGCGCCTTTTATCCAATAATAAGCCGCATTATTTTGAAAATTACCTGGATTTACACTATCGTCTCCACCTATGTTTATAAAGTCTGTAACTCCACCTCCGTTTGCTTTTCTATATCCTGTAGGAATAGAATCAAAAAATTCATTATTAACCTCCGTGCCAGCATAGTCAACAGCATCTGCTAGTGAAACTACCCAAGTACCTGGTACGTAAGGAAAGTTGTTATCAGCGGTGTTAGGTGAACTTCCACTGGTGGATTTTAATCTATCAGTATCATTGCTTACAGAAGATAATAAATTATTAAAATCAGATTCTTCTGGCAGTTTAAAACCTATTGGCGCTATAGTATCTCCGCCGCTAGGATTGCCAAATACATCGACATTATTAGACTGCATGCAAAATCTGTTGTATATTTTTCCATACACTTCGCCATTAATAGGATCAAAATCATAATAACACCAGGCTGGTTGTTTGTTTAAAATTCTTTGTTTCCAATCTGCAAAGCTTTGAGCTTCATGTATTATAGCTCTATTTCTAAAAGATGTAACTTTTAAATTTTTTGTAGCCCAAGTTATAGGACCTATTGTTGTATCAGGTAGATCTCTACCATCACTCATAGTGCTAGGCTTTAAGGTTGCAGTGCTAGTTAAATCTATAAGGCGAGGAGATAAATAAGGCGAGAATTTAGCAACAGATATTTGCTGCTCATTTGTGTAGTAGTAAGAAGTTGTAGTATTGAAAGACAAGGCTGATTGCCAATTTATTTTTCTTGGTTGATTAAAATTGTCTGTAAAAAACAATAAGTCTTCAATTACCGTAGCTCCATTCATTGGATGGTTTGAAGAAAAATTTAACCAATCTCCTTGTACCAAAGTGTCAGCTAATCCAGACTGAGAATATCTAATTATAAAATGAGAAGCAATATCATTTGTTAAAAATAAAAATACAGCTTCTGAGTTTTGATCTACTACATAACCTATTGTTTTTAAATTACTAACACCTGTGTGTGTTTGAAAGTTTAAAACGCTTTCATTTCCTTGTATATTTTCAACTGCGCCAACGTCAGAACCAGCTGATTGACTTACTTGTATATTTAAAGCATCTCTATATTCTCCGTTTTGTATTAAACGAGCATCTAAGTCCTTATTCATTTTGGACTTTAAAAATACATTTCTAGCTCTAGCCATTTAATTTTAGTGTTTTATCCATTTAGATTGACCTCTCATTACTTGAGTTATCTCTTCTATTTTAATATTAGATAATCTAATTTTAGCATTTCTTAATTTAGCACTTTTTTCTTTTCTTAATCTTTGCACTAGATACTCTGGTTGACCAGCTCTAGTTGATATTATATAATGTAGTATAGAAGAATAAAAAGCTTCTTCTGCTAACTTAGGAACTTTAGTGTCTTTGTCTAATGCAAGTCCATCAGATATATACTCTAGAACTATTAGCCTACCGTTTAGATTACTTGAAAAAGATATTTTACCTTCTCTGTAATTCATATTAAACCAACCGTTTATTTGAGCATACTGTGGATCTATACCGTATTGTTGCCCCCAATTCCAAGATCCATTAATTCCATAATAATCTGCCCAATAGGCGTAGTCGTCCATTATTGTAGCAGAGCTTTGATTTATAAAACTATCGCTAGCAGTTTTCCATCTTTCTTCTGTTATAGAAGTTCCTTCTATATTTTCTCCAAAGTTATCTTGTGTTGGCACACCATCTGAATCCTGAACTGGATTTTCATATGGACTTATAGTTAAGTTGTTAGCCGGATATATAGGTCTTTTAACTCCGAAAGAATCTATCCAAGATACGTTTACATAATTAACATAGTCTTGAGGTAGAGCTAAATTTAAACTAGCTGGAATAGTAAGTTCTTGTGAATGAATACTTTTTAAAGTATCATAACTAAACTCTTGTAGAGATCTTTTAGCAAAAAATAATATATCAGATTTACTTGCTGTTTGAATTATTTTACCATCACCCACGTATCCAACCATAAAGTTGTTTACTACATCATTTAAAGTTATATATTCATAGCCTCCGTAATTATCTTCAACAGTTTCTCCAAAAGCATCAAAGCCAGTTCCCGCAGCTATGTTGCCATATTTTCCACCATCAATTGTTTTTAATTGAACAACTATATAAGGAGTTGTAGCAAAAGGAGATACTGTAAATTTTACTATATTATTTGTTACCTTGTATCCGCTAATTATTTCGTCCCATGTTCCAGGTAATCCACTGCTACTTCCATATAATTTAAAATTATTTAAAGCGTAGTTTATATTTAATGGATTTTCACTTCCAAAAACTAAATTTGTATCAAACGTAGTTGGGAAATCTAACTGATTAGCTACAGCTAAAAAAGGTTGTGCTCCTTGATAATATTGTTGATTTGTTTCTGTTAGTAAAGCCATTTATTAACTTTTTAAATTCATTTCGTTTTGCTGTATTTCATTGTCTGCTACAGCAATAATTTGTGGATTATTTATTATAACTCCACAATATTTTAATATTCTAATAATAATATTAGTTTGCTCAGATATGTCTAGTTCAAAATTCAAAGATCCTAAAGGTTGAGTGTTTGGATTATAAAGAGTAGGGTTATAAACAAATTGACCTACAGCACCAACAGAGTAACCCCAGTAAACATTAGAAGGTTTTATTAAAACATTTGCTGAAACTGAATCTGGATTTGGATATATTGCTAATGTAGAACTTGTATCAAAAGTTGCAATGTTTACATTTTTATTTATAACGTGAAGAGGATATAGTTTTGTTGGAGCAGTTAATTTAGATCTAATTATTTTATTGTATTCTTTTTTAGTACAAAGCTCTGATATTGAATTTAATGTAGGGTTTTCACCTGATTGGCTGTAAGTTGCTATAACACTTCCTATGTTATAAACAATATCAACGCTAGACCATAAGCCATCATTAGCGTCATATACATAATCAACGTCTTTTAAAAATGGATAAAGTTTGTATTCTGCGTCTTTAAACATATTAAAAAACTCAGTATCATTTTGAACGTTAGATTGATTTTTTCTAACTAGTTGATTAGCGTTAGCAAAATAATCTTGAAATATATCTAATTGAACTTGAGTAGCAAGGTTATTAAATTCATTTGGTTGAATATAACCTCTTTGCTCTTTATTCAGTAGATATAAAACAGTTGTATATACTTCGTTTACGTTTACTGCCATGTTATTTTTTATTTATACTATAAAGGCGGCCGAAACCGCCTATATTAGTATCACTTGTTTTTATAGTTTTTTATCTATAGATTTATAGATCTCAACACCTTCATCTGTTTTTAAGAAAGCAGCAAATGCCGAGTAAGGGTTTTCGTCAAAAGGTACGTTCATTAATTTTCTACCGTTTGATGCCCAAGTAAATGTTCTTTGATCGCCTGATAAATTAATTATCCCAGCCTCTGCAGCTCTAATAGCTACGTTTCTTAATTGAACATTGTCATCGTTAGCTAAATTCATAAAAAGATTTGGATTATTTTTAGCAAAAAGCATTAAATCTCTTCTTAGTTCTTTAGAACTCATACTGCTAACTAAAGATCCTTTTTCAACTCTTAATATAGCTTCAGCTTGATCTATCTCTATATTTCTAGCGGCATTTAATGCATCAATTTGAAGATCTAAATTATCTAATTCATCTTCAGCTTTTTCTATAGGATTAAACTCTTCATATATTCTACCTTTCAATGGGTGATATAAAGATAAAAGTTTTTGTAAATTTTGTTGTTGCTTTTGTACTTTTAAATCTCCATCTCTAAACATTATATGACCCAAAGTAACTTCACCTTTTTGTTCATCTACAAAAGAAGAGTCTTGATTTGTAGCATATCTAAGCTCTTTTTGTTTACCTGTTTTTTTATCAAAATAAAGCAACGGATGCTTTTTAGTGTGTTTACCGGGAATAGTAAGTGTTAGAGGGTTTTTATTTCCTTTTAAATAATAAACTCTGTCTTTAATTTCCCACGTTGGTTTAGTGGGTTTAGGAGCAGTTTTTACTGCAACCTCCTGAGGTGCAACCTCAATAGTTTCTGCTGTAGCTTTTTTAGCCATAATATAATAAAATTAAATAGTTAATAAAAAATCCTAGGGCTACGCTCACTGTGTAGCCCATAGGATTTAATTTAAGAAGTAATTATACTCCTTTGAATAATACAAAGTTGTTAGCAGCTTGTGTTACTAAACATCTTTCAGATAGGAAGTTTACTTCCATAGCATCCAGTGTAGATGTAAATGCACCACCAGCAGAACCAGTCAACCAAGACTTCATACGACGATCATCAGCTTGTGAAGCTCTGTATCGTACGTGTAAGAAAGGTCTACGGATGTTAGTCCCTAAAACTTGGTCATAAACAGTTGATGTTCCAGCAGGCACTAATACGCCTTCAATTGAATTAACACCTACAATAGCACCACGAGTAGAAGCATCATTTAAGTATTTCCAATCTGTTTTATAGAAATCGTAAGATCCTCTACGGAAGCCACTAAATCCAAGATTTAATGCCATTTCCTCAGAGTTTTCAAATAAACCAAATGCAGTACCACCGGCAGTTCCACCAGAGATTGCAGCAAGCATATCATCAAAATCAAGAGCTGTTTGTCTATTCAAGAATAACATGTTTTCTTCAATAGCGCCTTGAGTATCTAAGTTTTTCAAAATAGCATCAAATTCATCTAGTCCAGCAGCAGCAGTAAATCCTACTTCTACATTTCCACGAGTTTGAATGGCAGAGAATAAACCTTGAGTACCAGGAAGCTTGTCAGTTTGAGTAGCTCCAGCTCCAGCATTTTGATTATATTCACCTTCTACCATAGCCATTTCTAAGTAATCTTCAAAACGTAAACGAGTTTCAGATTCAGCTTTTAAATACCATAAGTATCCAGATGTTCCATCTTCTGTAGCAACTTCTACCCATCCAATTTGTGCCATATCAGAACCAGATACAGTGTATTGGTTTCTAATAATAACAGGTGAGTTAGAAAATTGTGTAAATGAAGGTGTAACACTTACCCTGTCTCCAGTTGCAATGCTAGATCCTTTTGCATAGTCAGAACCATACACAAAGATTTTAACATTACCACCAAGACCAGCAAAGAAAGTAGCACCTAAAGCAGCTCCGCTATAAGGCTGTACAGTTATAGCACCAGTTGCAGGAGCAGCCGTTGCGCCAGAAGCAGTTACTAAAGCTTTAGCTTCAATTCCAGAAGCTGGATCTAAAATAACGATAGTATCGTTTACAGATATTACATTAGTAATATTAGCTCCAACTGGAATAGTTAAAAGGTTTACAGCAGCACCAGCGCCTAATACTACGTTTTCATAAGAAATATGCAAACGGTTTTGTTCAGACCAAATTACTTGATCAGATGTCATAGGCATTTCAGCGCCTACCATTCGTAAAAATCCAGATAACGTTCTGTTTCCATAACGCTCTACTTCTTGTTCGTAGATCTCTGGTAAGTATTGTTGCGCAAAATCATTAGTGCCGTCGTTAAACTGCAAGTAATTTGATTGCAACAATTGTTGTTTTTGAGATGGGACTAACGACCCAAATTGAGGAGTTAAACTCATAATTGTTTAAATTTTTTAGTTAAATTTTTTAGTTTTTATTTTAAGCCTTGTAGAGTCAGCGCCTGAAATAGCTCTAACTTTCATTCCGCCTACAAATACATCTCCTTGAGAAGTCCTAGCTTTAGTGTCACTCAGGTTTTTTGATTTATTTATAACGTCTTTAACAGCGTCTGCTTTTCCTTGCTCATAAAAATGAGCGGCAATTTTATCTACATTACTAGCGGCATACATCGCCTTGTGATAACCAGCGTGATCATTAACGTTGCCGTTACTATCAAGGAACTTCCCTAATACGTTGTTAATGTTTGAATTGGTTTCAGCAATTTTTTCAGGATTTTGAATATTATATTTATATGTTTTTTCACCAACTTTTAAATCGAAACCTTCGAAATTATTAGTAAAAAAACTTTTTGTTTGTTCTTTAAATTCTGAGTGTTGTTGCTCCACTATTTGTTGTTGCTCACTATATCTATTGAAAAAATCCATAGCTTTTTTTTGTTCCTGAGTAACGCCCGGTCTCAACTTGATCTCGTCGTAATACTTACTCTTTGTTTCTTCTAAAAAGTTTTTGGCTTTTGCAACTTCTTCTTTAAACGCAAGTTTCTTTTTGCGTATATCCTTATCTTCGTCCAAATCTACATCGTAATCAAAATCTTCTAATAGAAGATCGACGTCTGAATTATCTAAATAAGGTTTATTTTTTTTGTAATACTCTTTTATAAGAGTTCTATCGTCAATGCTAGAATAATCTGCATTTAAACGAGTATAATCTTCTATTGTTCCACCAGTTTCTTCCATAAATAAAACTAGCTTTTCAATGTTCTCCGGCAATGGTTTGCCTAATACTTTTTCATCTCTTATAGCTTCTTTAACTTCTGCTTCAACTTGTTTAACTTCAGCTTCTGTTACTTCTTTGATTGGAGAAAACCCTTCAGTAGTCTCGTTGGACTCTTGTACAGGTTCTCCCACCTCTGAGCTATCTCCGGATGGTTCTTCCACAGATACCTCCTTTGTTTCTCCGATTTGAATGGCATCTTTTTTTTCTTCTTGTTTTGGAATTGTTACTTTTTTAACATTTGGCTCTAATTCAACCAATGGTTCTTTAGGATTTACGTTTATTTTAGTTACGTTATCCTTGGTTTCGTTTAATTTCTTAGGTGTTGTTTTCTTTTTTAACTTAAACTCACCTTCCTGCTTAACAGGTTCATTTGTTTTTACTTCTGACATAATATAATATAATTAAATAATTAAATAACGTTTTACATAAACGCGTTCATTTCAGCATCTGGCTGATTTTCAAAATCAATTGGTAAGCCATCATTATTTCTTTGGCTTATCATTTCACTTTGCTGCGTACCTTCCATTTTTATACGCTTGTCTTTTCTATCTTCTTTTTGTTGTTCTTTTTGAGACACGGTTTGAGACTCAACTTGTTTTAATTGAAGATCGTAATTAAACTGCTGTTGCATCTCTAATTGTTTTAATTGAGAGGCAATTTCCATTTTCTCTATTTCCATTTGAGTTCTAGATCTTTCATACTGAACCTTTGAAGCTGATATAGCTTCTTGTTTTTGTACTTCTGCCATAGCTGTTTTCTCAGCTGTTTCAGCCTGTGCAGCACCTTGCGCTTGTATATTAGCTTGTTGATTTAATTGATCTTGAGCTAATTTAGCTTTACGTTTTATTTTAAGCATTTGATTAGCTAGTTTAAGATTTTTAATTTGTCTTAAATCTATTGCGTCTTCAAGATTTATACCGCCTTGCTGTATAGATGCCTGTATGTTTTGTTCTAGTTGAGCTCTTTCTTCTTCATCAGGTTCTAATTCTAAAAATATTCCAAAGTCATACAAATTTAAATTAATTACTTCTTCTAATGTATTGACATTAAATGTTGAAATTGAATTTTTTAAAGACTCAGCTGTTAAAGGAAAAGATAAAGCGTCAGCTATTTTTAAAGATATATTTTCTGCTATTTTTAAAGTTATATACAAACTAGCTTGCTTAATATGTCTTGTTGCAACGTTAGAGGCGTTTGCTGCTAATTTTTGAAGTCCAACTAATGTTTGCTTATCAGGTGTACTACCATCTCTAGCTTCATTAAGACCTGTTACGTCACGTATCATTTGTAAATAATATTGATACGTAGTAATTAAGCTTTGTATTTTTGCACCACCGCTAGAGCCATTTAATTGTTGTATAGGAACTTTACCAGGATTCATATCTCCATCTTGCGTAAGAGATCTACCAACTATAGAACCAGTCTGAAAATACATGTTAAGAGCTTCAGCCGGATTGTAATTAGTACCATTTCCAAGATCAACCTCAGCCAATCCGTCCATGTCTAAGTAAACTCCATCTGGAACCATTTTAGACATAACTTGCTGTAGTTTTAAATGAGTAAGTTGTATCATGTCTGCAAATCCAATACACTTGCTTACTATAGATTCTATTCTACCTTTGTACATTCTTGGAGCACAAATAGCGTAGTTCATTTTAACTCTTGTAGTGTCTGACATAGGTCTAGACATATTCTCTGCTAAACCCCACTTTAACATTGTATTTGTTCCTAGTACTTTAGCGCCGCTGTATAAAACCTCTATTGATCTTGAAACTCTTTCAAAGTTTTCATTTTCAGGTGGATCAAATGTGTCTGGTTTTTCAATAGCCTTCATTAATCCTTGCTCTGTTTGTTTTATTTTAAATACTTGATTGTGATATGTTTTATAATCAAAGTACATAACTTGAACAGTGTTTTCATCGTAATTACCCCAACCAGTTATATATTGTCTATTTCCTGGCATTTTTTGTATACGCTCTAATTCCTCTTGAGATATATTAGGAAATTCTTTTTTAAGTTCAGGTATTGTAATTGATTTTACTTCACCTACGTAATATACGTCTTCAAAATTAGGATCTTCAGTATAAGAATAAACCATGTAAGCAGGATCAACATAATCTATAGTTATTCCTTCAGCTGTGTTAAAATTTGTTTTACAAGCTGATATACCTATTGTTGTTAAGTCTAAGTTTATTCTTCGTTTTATTAAATCAAATTTATTTTGAGCAAACATACTAGAAATTGCTTCTTCTTCAGCTATTTCAATTGATTGCTTGTAACTTAATTGCATGTGCAGCTCTAACTCTTCTTTTGATTCAGGTAAAGTTCCTACATCAGTGCTTTGATATAGATCTACTCCAAGAGTTTGTTTTAAGTTTTCTAAATAGCTTTTAGCTATCATATCATTATAAAGCCTACTAGCGTATTGAGTTCTTTTTTTAACTGAATTAGGATCTTGAGAATATGCTTTTATATCATATGCTTTTTGAGATATACCATTAGCTACTATGTCTACAAACTTAGATAAAATAGGAACTGGTTTCCAGTCTAAATTAAGATAAGACAAATCACCATTAATAGATAATTCATCTTTATATTTTTGTATTGGCTGTTCGCCTCTAGCGTATAATCTTAATTGGTGAAAATTATTCCAATTAGTTAAATATCTATTACCTCCGCTTCTGCCTTGATTAAACCACTCGCCTTCAATAGCTTGAGCAACTTGTCTGCCGTATTCAATACTAGCTTTTTCTAAGTCGCTAACTACTTGGCTTGGAAAAGCGCTATTGGTGTTAGTATATATACTCATTTAACTTATTATTTTTGATGTGACACCTTTGTTGTCATATTTTTTTATACCTAAATTTACAGCTTTTATAGTTCTCACATTAACAGGACTGTATCTATGCTTGTTGCAAGCCATAAGTGCTAGTCCAGAACTTATAGAAGCATCATGCTTAGTTCTATTGTTTATATTAAACTTAGCCCAGTCTTCTAGTGTTCTTTGAAAATAAACATTTCCATATCCAGTTTCTAACAAACCTACAAAATTTTCTATATAAGACTCAATAGCAGCTGCGTGAGCTTGCTTTATGTCTTCACTTGAGTTTGGTATACCACCTATTTCTCTTTCAGTTACAGATAGTTTATTTCTTTTTTTATCAGGTCTATTCATAGCAAAACCTCTATATCCTCTTTTTTTAAAATAATATAAAAGTCTTGGCTTGTTATTTTCAGCTAGTATTGGCATTCCATAAAACACACAAGCCATTAAAACATCTTCAAAAAATATTTCAGCAGTTTGTGGTCTAGCTATATATTCTAAAAAAAAATGATTAGGTGGAGCATCTTCCATTGAAAACTTGGTTAAACCGTGCAAAGATCCTTTTGAACCTCTTTTGTCTACTGTTCCAGATATATCATAAGGATCACAACCAAAAGCTCCTATGTGTTCATTGCCTGGATATTTTAAACCATTTTTAACAAACACTCTATTTTGAATATTAATATTAGGAACCCAAGTTATTAAAAACCTTCCATTTTTATTTGGAACAAATATAACATTAGTATCTTGCTTAGCGTTTTGCCATTGAAAAGATCCTCTTGTTACGTTTATAGAGTTTTTAAGATCTTCATTAAAATCTATTTGTTCATAAATTTTAGTTAAATTAAATAAAGACTCTTTTGATTCATCTCTAAAAGCGTGTTTTGTGGTGCGTGGAAATTGTCTATAAAATTCATTTAAAGCATCTTGATCTTGTTTAAGTCCTTCTACTTCATTATCCCAATACTCTATTACACCTAATTCAATTTTTTCACCCTGAGGTCCTTTCTTCGGTTTTTTTGGTGTATCGAAGACAGGTATTCCATGAGAATCAATGTATCCTTCGTAATTCCACTCCATAGGTATAAACAAGCTATATAGTCCAGAGCGAGTTTGTCCATTTGCATTTCTTTGAGTGACGTCTGAGTCATTGTAAAGTTTTTTAAAATTATCACCGCCTTATCTAATGAGTTACTAGTTGAACCCATCATGCATTTACCTATAATTCTACTACCTAATCGTAGACACGTTTTCGTGACACGCCAGTTGTTGAGGATGTTCGTCGGACGTTCCCATTTACCGCTCTCATCGTGGACGAGGAGCTTGAGTTTCTCACCGTCATACGAGTTGTCGCCCGTGTTTTTCCAGTCGATCGTAGTGTCGAGCCCGTCGAGCTCGCGTAGAGTTTGGTTTGTTTCAAGCTTCTTACGGGTGTATTTTGTGGCTGGGACTCTAAAGGCAAGTTCTGTCTTTGGCCTGTCCATACCGTCTTGTATTGGCTTGAAAAAGAACGGATAGTTGACTGATATTGGTACCACTTTATCCGTGAACATCTTCTTCGCATCAGGTCCAGATTTCGATAGTATTCCATATCTAGAGTCAGAGGATATGGTTGCCAGGTTAACCACCTCGCCTGATGCCATAAATGAAAATCCAGATCTTCTGTTCTTAAGGTAGCACAGTCCATATGAACGTACATCGGCTTTGCAAGCCTCCCAAAAGATATAGAATAATCTATTTGATTCGCGAAAGTCCGGTTTACCAACGTCGATTTTACTCCACTGCAAGTACATATAGTGAGTACCAGTAAGGTAAGTAGCCACACCTTTATTATGGAACCAAAACCCTTCTTCTCTGCGAGTAAATTCATTATCGATGTAATCATACCATTTCTCTTTAAAGTCTAGTGGATATTCTTCCCAGTCAAATACTGATTTTATTTTACTTAAAACTTTAGGATACTCAGTATACTCCCATTTGTCTGTTTCAAATTTATGTACTTTTGTTTTTTCAGGTAAAGCTATTTTAAGGTTTTGTATTTCGTATATATCCCCTATTTTACCTGTTTTGCTTATAACAACAATATCATGCTCTTTGTTATAGCCATATTCCCACTTGTTATACCTGTTCATTCGTTTAAGAACTTTAGGTTTTATGTGGTTTTTTAAAACTTTATATAATGACTGCTCGTACATTAGTTAGATCTTCCTTCAGCAAAACCTTTAAAAGCTCTTTGTTCTTTAACTTCTTTTGGTTTATCATTTAATAGGTTTTCTTCTTCTTCAATACGACTAAGTATTTCAAAGGCGTCGAATATAGCTAGCTTTTTAGTAGCTGCAGCGTTTTTAAGTCTATCAGCTGATATATCATCATCTGAATCAACAATAGCTTCTTTAGCTACTTTGATTAACTCTTCAACTGCTCGCTGCCCAGCTTGGATTATATTCTTTTTCGTTTCCTTGGTATTCATACTTAATTACAATATCATTAGATTTCATACAAGATAGCCGCTTGT
>Ga0181409_1000839_pt1 | contig 11897 bp, 9 predicted proteins | sample 32SPOviralmetaG_FD_130138 | JGI IMG/M metagenome (GOLD analysis project Ga0181409, IMG submission 130138) | Marine viral communities from the oligotrophic San Pedro Time Series (SPOT) site, San Pedro Channel, CA, USA - 32 SPOT_SRF_2012-05-30 | ecosystem: Environmental > Aquatic > Marine > Strait... | reverse complement strand
GTCAAGGCACTCAGCGGTAAACGTGCTTGGGCAAACGCTGCTCCTAAGGGTTCGTTCCAGCACGGCAGTGTCCCTGGTGCTGCTTCAGTCAAATCAGGCAACAAGTGCTCCAAGGCTATGTGACATGTCAACGGGGCACTAGCCCTATGGTATGGGGGCGAAAACCCCTAACTACCCTAATCTATAACGGACCGGATTCGACCTCTAAGTATCCCTCATATATAAAAAAATTCGCCCAGAAAAAACCATGAATTTAACCTTAAAGGAACTCGACGAATTATTAAGTATTCTGCAAGAGACACCAAGAACCACAAAAGAAAGCACCGAACTGGTAAAGCGGTTAGAGGACTATCGACTACGTATGACGACAGTATGACTAAGACTACACCAGAGAATGTGAGAGAATCGCATGAAGGATTATTTTATGCATCAATGAATCTACCAGAAGCTGCAAAGCATTGTGGAATGACAGAGAAGGAGATGAAGATGACATTTTGGGAGTTTCTCAAATACAATCCTCCGAATTGGGTCGAATGATATATACTGAGATAGTATTAGTACAGACACATGTCATATAATATAACTACCACAGAGGTAGAATTCGATGAAAACTCGGAAGAGTATGTTGTGAAAATTCCCCAGGATATCTTGGAAGAATTAGATTGGAGAGAGGGAGATACACTAGAATGGCAGTTCTGGGACTATGATAACCTTCCAGGCCTGCGCCTACATAAGGTAGGTGAATAAGCTCGATTTTCTTAAGAGATGGCAAAGAAACAAAGAGTCCGTATTAGTAACTCTCGACCACGGCAGAATTTTGATACTGATGTAATTAGTAACACAGCCCAAGAGGGTTCTTCTAGTGCGTCTTATAGCGGACCTGAAGATGGTAGTGGTGGTTGTTCAGATCCTGGTAGTACTGGTGGTGGGACATCAGAGATTCAATCGATTGTAAAACATTCTATACATGAAGTTGGTCAGAACGGTAGTTCCTTTCCTGGTACAGACTCTTATGGTAGGGACATGGATGGAGCGACCTTCGCTAATCGAGAGAAACTATATCATAGGTATGATTTAATTGAAGGACTAGTAGAGAATGGATTAGTTGATGAAGAAGGATTTCCTGTTAATGATAGTGATGTAACAGCACGTCAATATGTTTATGATCAACCTACAAAAGAAAGAAGAAGTTCAATTGGTCCACAGAATCTCATTCGTAAAGAAGAAGACTCAACAGCTCTTTTATCTACTCACGATGAAGAATATTTTCAACATCTCTTTAGTTGGCCTATAAATCATACATTAAGATCTCGAAAGGTTGGAGGTTTTATTGAGTTAACTACTACAACTACTACAAATACTAGTACTGCAGAAAGCGAACCAGGAGCAGGTGACGGTTCATCTTGTAGTACATCATCTACAAGTTATACGTTACATCCCCAAGAACAATATTATAATGTTGATTTTACATTAGCAGATGTAGAAACAAAAATATATCAACCAAATCCAGAAGCTGGTAGTACAAAGGGTGATAAGGTTTGGAATTATAATCCATTAACATTTGATCCAACTACAGGTAAGTTGCAAAATAAGGATCAAGATCTTCGTAGCAAGCTTGGTGATCCAATTGTTTATTATGGAGATGGTAATTCAAACGCGATCTTCTTTAATTACTTACAAGATGCAACTAAATTTACCTCTGTTGTAACTCATGATTTTGATGATAATAATAATATAGATAATGATTTTGATGTAGTTGGTAATATTAATGTTGTTGCAAAAAATAGACAAGATCCAGGTGGATCTAATGATTCAAACAATAGAAAGCATTATGATATAACTTTTCCTAAAGATATTGTTAATACAGGAAATATACGAATTCACTTTAACGAAAGAAAAACAGCATCTGGTTTATCTCGTAGTAGATTATACGTATCCAGAATAAAGCAAATTGGCACCAGAAAAATCAGAGCATGGTTCGAGACTGAAGACGGTAATACATTTGCACGTAGCTGGACTGTATCTATAGGTGGCGGAGAGACTGGTACGACTAATGTTATTGGTATTGGTGATACTCTTAATGGTGGAACAGTAACTAATGTTGTTAACTATGTTGAAGAGGTAGCGCTTCTTAGAATGGTTGTTGAACAACCAAAAAAAGGTGTAGAAGATCGTGCAATTACTGAAGCAGATTTCCTTGCATTAACTAATCCAGATGGTTCATCACAGAATTTAGATGTTGCAGATTATGCAGGAACTAGATCATGGTTAAAACTTAATGATATTAGAGATATCATTAAGGGGATGGATGTTCAAGGAGATGGTATTAAGACTAGAACTACAAATATTACTGGTGTAGACTATACTAAAAATATTATTTACATTACTGACACTGTAAAAGGTAAAAAATTAAAGAACCTAAAATTTATTGATAGTGCGTGCAACCGTGTAAGTATGCATACAATGTGTTATGCTACTCTGTCTGGTGCTAGTGATTTTTCAATAGATGCAGATTATTCTGTTACTAGAGACGGTCAGACCGTATGTGCAATTAAAGCAAGAGCAGGTAAAGGTATCTTAAACAGGTCTGGGATTGTTGGAACATGGTTTAGTGAAGTAAAACATGAGATTGAATATCAACCTATTTTCTATGGAAGTGACTCTAGTTGCGAAAAAGAACTGGATAGTGATGAATTTGGTGAGTATACATTAGGAACAATTATTTGGGATGACAATACAAGAACGGAAAGTGTATATCTTTTGACAAATCCTGCGGATAATTTTGCATATACCGCAAGTCAAGTTCATTTTGCACTTACATATGCACCTATTGATCAAGCAACACTACAAAAAATTGATAGACAAGTTGCAGCTGAGTTAGGTAACGCGAAATCTGGTGATTTTTTAGATAGAATGAATGAAGAAAATCCTGCTCTTACTACTAGATATATTATTTTTAACAAAGTTTCGGAACATTGCAAGGGTGTTTTGAGTGAAAAGAAAGCAGCCGCAGTATTTGATGACATTTGTAGAGATGATATTCAACCATCATACTTTGAAATGTATGACGGTATTAGTGAACAGCAACAGTTACAGGTAAATGTTGATGCTGTAGAAAAAGAAATTCTTGATTATTGCGGAATATCTAACCCGATCATAAATCCACTATTAGAAGGTGCGGAAAAAGCAGCTTCTACTAGTGATGTTTTACCATCGGAGTACTATAAACAGTTTATTTCTAATCCAGATTCTCTAATGAATAGACTTAGAAATGGATTTGATATCATAGAAAAAGCACGTCCTACAAATAAAGTTGATAGATTGCCCCCACAGATTGTAGGAGAGGATCAATCGGGTAGAGTTTTTACTAAAAAAAGTTTTAGAGATCTTCCTCCACGAACAGATAGAGTGGGATATTTTTGTAATGACTTGGTTATTACTGATGATAAGTATCTAAATCCCATTCTAGATCTAGATCCACAAACAACTATTAATCAACCAAAGATAATTGTTAGGTCAAGTCCAAAATGGACGGCAAGTAATGCAGGACAGACTTGGCCAATTACTATTACCACTCCTGTAGGTCCTTTAACCACAAGTATGAGTGTAACTGTAAATAATTCTGGTGGTCATGTAGGTAATATCACAACTAGTGCAGGTGCTGTCTCAGCACCGGTTACTGCTACTACTGTTATTGCTGGTGGTACTACCACAACAACATGTTCTATTGCATGGATTCCCCTTAGAAGTAAAACCGCTAAAGAAAACGAACAGTATTGTACTAGAAATGCTTTCCCCAATGTCTATACAATTTCCACAAACATTGCTAGACCACCTGGTGGAAATCATGATGATGCTTTCGCTAAAACAGATATGAGAGATTTACTCTATACAGAGAGACCAAAAGATGGAAATGATAACTATATTAATGATATGTTGACGTTGCCTTCTCATGTAATATACCCGGCAACTGTATGGGAACCAAATGTTAATTTCCAACAAGACTTTTACAAAATACTTGAATTTAGATTACAGGAACATTCTGAACTAATTGGTGAAACTATTCAAAATAAAGGTAATCCTTATGTAGATAAAGCAATATCAGTTAAACTTACGAAAGATTTAAAAGTTGGTGATACTAGTATTAGTGTAGAATCAACTGGAGAATTTTTATCTTCTGGATATTTGATTATTCCAAAGTATACTAAAAAAGTTGTTTCTTTACAAACTGGTAATAATAGTGGATATTATACTTACAGTGGAGAAGAAATTATTTACTATGGTTCAAAAACAGAAACAAAGTTTAAGAATATTCAAAGAGGTATGTTTGGTACAACTTCTGAATTTGAAGAAACTGTATCAGTTGAATCTATAGAAGAAGGTGTTAGATATAAAATTGCATCTTTAGGATCTAGTAACTGGAAAAAGATTGGTGCTGGTAAAAATCCATCTGTAGGTGATGAGTTTGTTGCAAATAAATATGATGGTGTTGGTACTGGTACAGTTATTGTATTTGGTACATGTCCTGATGAAACAACAGATGAAGAATTACTAACAGCATTGTTATCAAGTCCTAAAGTTCCTGTTATAACTAGTTACGAAAAAGGATTTAGTATTGCTCAACACTCAATCTTTACACTAAAATACTAATATGGCAAGACCAATTTCAAATTTCGGTGATCCTAATAACGGTGGTGGTATTATTATTAGTACAAAATGTCCCAATATAATTACTGGAGGACGCCCAGTAGGGACTACAGGAGACATTGTGTCTCCTCATGACTCTAAACCCACTCATTATGCTGTTACAGGCCCTGGAAATTTTAGAAAATTGTCTAATGGTGTTCCAACAAACGCTGTTGGTGACTTTGATACATGTTTTCACATAAGATTGGGTGGAACTCTCAATGTTTTACATTGACATTTGACTCTTTTTCGTCTAAGATACTGAAAGTTACCTAAAAAATATGGCTAAATCAAAAGTTGGATTGTCTGGTGGTGTTTTTATCGAAGCAAAACCTAAAATGACTCGTCAGGGTCAAGGGAAAAACACCAAATATGCTTCTACATCACGTAATAATGCTAAAAAAGCATATCGTGGCCAGGGTAAATGAGTTTAGTAGTCAATTTACCAGCAAAAAAGGTGTATGTAAGGAAAGAATACCTTACTGATCACCAGACTGGTTTTGGCGAATTTGTTGAGGGCGTCTGGGTATCAGCAAAATCCATACCTGGACGTGCTTTCTATTTTGAGACCTATCTTCCTGAGTATGGGGCAATGTATGATAAGCTACCAATTAGTGCGTTCCTGGATCGCCCATGTACTCCTCAACCAGATCTAGACCTACCTAACCTACAGTTTTGGAATTGTATGGATTATGGAGTAGTAGCAATCCAAAAACAATTTATTGGTTCTATGGATTTTGAACTCCAAACTCGTAACTTTGGTACCATGCATGGTGAATATTTGTTTACTTTAGACAATTATCATAATGACGTTGATACTATAGATACTAATGTGAGTGAAGATCCACAAGAACACAAATCCCATAATTGTATACTAATTGAAAATGGTCAGTTTGCTCTGTACCCAAACAATAGAATGCGAATCTACGATCTCTCTATTACACCCGAAACTCCGAAGACCCCAGATTTTAAAGTTTCGACAAAATACTATCAAGTTGAAAATGGCACTAAATGGGGTCGTTTGGGTCAAACAGATGAATACTTTTGGCAAACTGAAACTGAAAGTAAAAATAAATAGTTAACATACAATTGCTAAAATTATGGCTAATTCTCCAAATCCAGATTATATCCCATCTATAATGAGTGATCAATTTGGTACTGTAGTTTTAATTACTAATCCAAAATCGGACAAATATCTTAAGAGTGTTAAAACACCAATTATGCGGGAAGATGATTTTCGTAAAAAAATGGCCAAGAACTGATATACATAGTATAACGGTAAAATTTATGCTATAATGATTGGTTCTGTAGCCAATAAACGATCACTCAGTAATGAGTTCTTAGGTAAAGTTTCTAGGTCTTTTAAAGATTTAAGTTTTAACTTTACCAAGAACCCTATTACCAATGACATTGTAGTACTTAAAAATGAAGAGTCTATAAAACAATCTGTAAAAAATCTAGTTCTGACTAAACTTAGGGAAAGACCTTTTAGACCAGAACTTGGGACAGATTGTACTTCATATCTATTTGAACTTAATAAAAATATTGCTTCTAATGAATTAATTCAACAGATTGAAATTGTTCTAGAAAATTATGAATCTAGAATAATTTTACAACAAATAGATGTTGATACTGATGATAGTCTAAACTCTTTTGATATAAGCATTGAATATTTAATCGTGGGACTTCCTCCAGAAGCCCAAAACTTATCTTTTATTTTAGTCAGAGAAAGTTAATTAAATGGAATTACCAGTAGTATCATCACTAGAGTTTGAAGAAGTAAGAGATTCTATTAAGAATTTCATAAAAAATAAAACAGATTTTCAAGATTACGATTTTGAGGGATCTAATCTTTCTATGTTGGTTGACATTCTGTCGTATAATACATTGTATACGACATACAATGTTAATATGGCATCTAATGAGTTAAATTTAGATACTGCCGTATTGCGTGATAATATTGTTTCAATATCTAAGAGATTAGGATATACACCATCATCTTATACATCATCTAGAGTAAAGATGAGTGTAAATGTTTCTGGTGTTAGTTCATATGATATTGTAAGATTAAAAAAAGGTTCAACATTAAGTGCTGCATCAAATAACAAAAATTATACTTTTATTTTAACTGAAGATATTGATTTATCAGTTAAAGGTAGAACTAATGTTTCATTTGAAAATATTGAAGTAGTTGAAGGTACTGAGTTTGTAATATCATATACTGTTGATGAAAGTAATGAGCATCAAAGATTCTTTATTCCAAATAACTTTATAGATTCTGAAACTGTTAGAGTTTCTGTAATTTCCGATCCTACAAATACTCAAGAAATTGAATATATGAGGAAGGATACTATTGTTGATGTTTCTAATTCAGATACAGTTTTCTTTGTAGAGGAAGTTCAAGACCAAAAATATGAAATTGTTTTTGGTGATGATGTACTGGGTAGAAAGGTTAGAGACGGTGAAGTAGTAAAAATAAGATATGTCATAACAAACGGTGGTGAAGCTAATAATATTACAAATTTTAAATTTATTGGTAGAGTAGAAGGATTAAATGTAGAAGGTGGCGGCGGCCCAATTACCTTAGGATATAATAATATTACATGGTCTATATCAACTACAACTCCAAGATCTGACGGTGGGTCAGAATTTGAATCTTCACGATCTATTAAATTTAGAGCACCAAGATATTATGCATCTCAAGAAAGAGCTGTTACTTTAGCTGATTATGAATCTTTAATTGCAAAAATTTATCCAAATACTGATTTAGTTAAAGTTATAGCGGGTGAAACACTAAGTCCACCACAATTTGGAAAAGTTTTTATTGTTATAAAACCTAGTATCGGCGAAGCAGTTAGTGCAAGTGAAAAATCAAGAATTCAAAAGGAACTCATTAAATATAAAGTTGGATCTATTGATGTTAAAATTTTAGACGCTAAAGGAATTACTTTTGTGATTACTCCAAAGATAATTTTTGACACATCAAAAACTAGAAATAGGGAAACTGAATTAAGATCACTAATAAATGACTATATTGCTGATTTTATTAAAAAAATTGGGTTTAATAGTTTTGGTGGTGCTTTTTCTGACTTATCGTTAAGATGTGGAATTAAAGGACTAGATCCCGCTATAACTTTTGTTGGAAATAATGTATATCTAAAACAAAACGTAAAAATTACACCTAGTATATCCAAAAACTATATTACTGAGTTTTATACAAAGTTAAAATCAGATGTAGATGGTGAATTTTACGCAATATCCGAATATTTTTGTCATAAAGGAGTTGCAAGTCCTGTATTTTTAGCATCAAAGACTAAAGAACTTATTGATGATTGTTCTGCAGATACAAACATTTATCTCGTTACTGAAGGTGGTGATGTTTTAAAAATTGTTGGTACTATTAATCTTGAAACCGGAAAACTAACATATACAGTTCAAGGTTGTGACGATTCAACACAAGACATAAATATTCTAGTAGTGCCAGATGTTCTAGATGTAGTTGTTGGACCAGATGTTGTTCCAGACCTAGATATTGATGATATTGAAGTATATGAGGATATTACTGATCCTAACGATTTATCAGATATTCTAGATCCAGATTCAATTACTTTACCAATTATCAATCCAGGTGATACATCAGGAGATGTGAACATAGTTGTCAATCCTCCACCACTGATCACTCCTGGCCCGGGTGGAGGAACTGTTACTATTCCTGATCTACCATCTATTATTGATGATGAAACTGGTTTACCATCAACAGATCCTGTTATCAACGATCCTAATGATGTTGACATTATCGAAGACTACGTTCCAGAAACCGACCCATATCTGTGCTCATGAGATACTTAGAAGAAAAAACTTCAATTATTTCTACAATAATTGAAAACCAGTTTCCTCAACATGTACATGAAAATAATCCGTTATTTTTAAGTTTTCTATCTGAATATTATAAATCACAAGAGGGCAAGTATGGTCCTCTTGATATTGCTGCAAATTTAACTGATTATTATAATATAACTTATTTTAGACCTAATAGATTAGTAGAATCTGTTAAGTTGACATCTAATATTAGCGATAGTGATACTACTATCCCAGTTTTTAGTACCAAAGGTTATCCCGAGAAAGGATATATTAAAATTGATAATGAGATAATTTATTATGAAGATAAAACGAGTAACTCATTTACTAATTGTATTAGGGGAACAAAAGCTTTAGTTTTAAGTAATATTCCAAAATCATTAGTAACATTAGAGACCTCTGTCAAGACAAGTCATCTAGAAAAGGTAAAAGTATATAATATTGCATATAATTATGCAAAAGAATTTTTTAATAGAATTAAATCTGAAGTTGGAGTACAAATTCCAGAAGTTTTAGATGAGTCTTTAGATATAGGTGAGTTTTTAAAAAGAATTAAATCATTCTATTCTGCGAAGGGTAGTTTAAATTCTCATAGAATAGTATTTCGTATATTATTCAACGATAGAAGGTTTGACCTAAAACTAAAATCTAGAGGTGCTGGGGCAGTTTTAGATATACCTAATTTAGACGGTAGTATTCCAAATCCAACAACTTTCCAAATTCCAGATAGCGTTTTTATTAAAAATGGTGGATCTGGATATGATAATAGAAAAGTAACTACTGGTGGTGCATTGGTGAATGCTCCTATAGTGGATATTTTTGGTACAGGTACTGGAATTGTAAATCAAACTACAAAAATTAGAGATAATACAACTGCTGTCATCAAAGTCACTGATATTGATGATACTGGAACTATTACTAACATTTCTGTAGAGGATATTGGTGAAAATTATTTTGGTCCAATTAGAGCAAGAGTAAGACCAACAAAATTTGAAGAAGATCAAATTGTTACAAATATTGATGGTACTGGTGTAGCAAGAGTAGAATATTATGAAGCTAAATCCGACAATGTAATATTGTATGATGTAATTGGTAATTTTAGACAAGGGCAAGAAATATTTTCAACTTCTGGCGAACAACCAAGAGCTTTTATATCCAATTTACCAGATATAAATTTCAAAACACGAAAGGGTGTAGAAATTCTTAGTGAAGATCAACAAATTGAGTTTCCTAGAGAATATACATTTAGGACTTCGAATACACAAGCATCGACAAGAAAAATTATTCGTTGTAAGTTAATTGATGGTTATAATTTACAAAATGATATTTTACCAAATGTTTTTTCATTAAAGCAAGACTCTGATAAGTTATTTGGTGTAAAGGGAGTAGACATTGAGATAGACAATAGAATTTTCTTGACTGATAATATTTTTGAATTTGAAATTGGTTCTAATAGCGATATAAGTGACATTTATCTACAACCAGATACAGTAATTACAAAAAGTACTGTTATTAATAGTAGTACTGATATTATTACTGTAGACGATGCTTCGTCATTTCCGGTAACAAATGGCATTTTAAGTATTAAAGGTAAAGAGGTAACTTATAAAACCAGAACATCACAGCAGTTCTTTGGATGTTCTTATACTGGTACTGCTTTTAATGTTGATGTTAAAGATGTTGTAATTTCGTTTGGTCGTTACAAATTAGTTGAAAGACAGGAAGATGATCCAGAAAATCCTGGTAGTACAGTAGAGAAAAACAAATGGACAACTAATGTTAGAGTTTCTATAGGTGATTATAGATTCTATGAAAACAATCTTTATATTGCAGAAACTTCTGGTATATCTGGTTCAATACCACCAACACATACAGTTGGAATAATAACTGATGGTAAGATTGATTGGAGATATTATGATACCAATAGATATGATCATTTATTCTATATTGAACAAAATTTAACATCTGTCCCAAATCCAAGATTTAGAATTTTTGGATTGCCTGGAGAAGTAATAGTTGAACAGAGTGGTTCCTTAAACAGTTTAACAAAATACGAATTTGCTAATTTTGATAGTCCTAATATTGATGTATATAATTTTCAATTAGATAATGAATTAGCAGCAGATAGATCTGATAGACTGGCTTTACTTTTAAGTTCAAACTATAATAGAGATAGAAATACAGTTACTGATTCTAGAATACCTTCGTTTGGTTCTTTGACTGGATTTAATAGTCATTATGATTATGCTGACCATGTGTATATTGCAACTTCATGTGTTCCTCCATGGTGGAGTGATATCATTTCTTATCCATCTCCAGGACAAAGTATTCCTGCTAATGATTTAAAGAAAGTTTCTTTTACAAATCAAAAAGCAGTTACTAGATGGGCAAAATCTACTATTCTTTATAGTACTCAAGGTGTTTCTCAGTTTAGGACTAATAAAAAATTAGTTGGTCTTCAGGTAGACGCAATTCAAGTAAATTCATATAAAGGTAATACTGTACAATATGGATATCTTGATAGATTCTCTATAGCACTAGGTGGTACATATGGAGTTACATATACAGAGACTGGTGGTATAGCAACTTCTATTGACGTAACAAAAAATCCAAAGTTAGCTTTAACTGAAGGAACTACTACTTTAAATATTGATAACTCAAATAATCTAACTAAAATTTCTGCTGGTATAAGTAAAATTAATTTTGCAAACTTATTTGCTCAATACTCATCAGAATTATCTGGTTTTACTTCAAAACCATCCATAACAGTTGTTAATCAGAATCCACAAAACGTAGTTAAATTTGTAAATGTTTCATCATCTGGTAGTAATACATATCCAGGAATTAATGTTACCGATGATATTGTAACTGGATCTTCTCATGGATTTGAGACTGGGGATAAAGTAAAGTATATAAGTGAGGATAATTATTTCCAATCACTAACTCTTAATACAGAATATTTTGTTAGAGTATTGGATTCCAATACATTCACTTTACATAAAACTAAATCAAATGCTTTATTAAATAACGCTAAAGTATCATTAAAACCAAATTACATGGTACCAGAAACAGCTACTGTTCCAGGTGTACCGGTAGTTCAATCTAATGTATCATTTAGATTTGAAGGTGAGTTTAAGAATCCATATACTGGATCCGAAGACGCTGTGCTAGAAGTAAGTTATACAAATGGAAATATTGATAACATTATAATTAGATATTCTGGTAAAGGATATGTAAATCTTCCTAAAATTGTAATTAGCAACGGTGGAAAATCAGATTTTGAAATTCCTTTTAGTAAGAATGGTGTAAAATTTGTTGAAATGAGAGGTCCACTAGTTTCATATCATAATTTT
>Ga0181409_1000827_pt1 | contig 11998 bp, 22 predicted proteins | sample 32SPOviralmetaG_FD_130138 | JGI IMG/M metagenome (GOLD analysis project Ga0181409, IMG submission 130138) | Marine viral communities from the oligotrophic San Pedro Time Series (SPOT) site, San Pedro Channel, CA, USA - 32 SPOT_SRF_2012-05-30 | ecosystem: Environmental > Aquatic > Marine > Strait... | reverse complement strand
AAGCCACAAGATCGGCTGAACCACCAGATGGACTGCCTTCGATACGGAGTTTATTCGCAATACTCCAAGCGAAATGACTTCTTTGTTATTTAATTATTATTTTTGTAAAAATATAGACTTTAATGGCATCAATATTCGATAACTTCAAAAGGCTCGTGACTAAAAACAGTCAAGCCACAAATCAACTATTTAATAGGGCGATATATAACTTTTTAGGCGATACGATAATCACGAGTGCTGAGAATGATGATTCGTATATCAACAAAGGGTATCGTTTCAACTCAACCGTTTATTCGATTGTCAATCTTATAACAAAGGCGGCATCAACGGTGCCGTTCCAAGTTTATGAGGTGCAAAGTCAAAATTCCCTAAAAAAATATAAGGCACTAACATCAAACGGATTCGATGCCAACGCAACCCACAAGGCGCAAGTCATTTTAAAGAACTCGATGATTGAATTGGAGGGGACTGAAATCCACGAACTATTGAACCGACCAAACCCGGCACAATCTTACGCATCATTCTTGACTGAGGTGATTGCATTTGGTAAGCTAACCGGGAACCGTTATATCTACGGAATTACACCGGAGAGAGGCGCAAACCAATCCAAGTATGGCGAACTTTATGTATTGCCAAGTCAAGCGATGGAAATCCATTCCGGTGGGTTTATGAAACCGGTTGACCATTACACATTGGAATATAATGGCACATTTAAAATCGATGCCGATGATGTTTGCCATATCAAAGATTTCAATCCCTATTTCGATGGGTCAGGACAAAACCTTTATGGTATGTCACCACTTAGGGCGGGATTGCGTTCTATGGATGCCAACAATGAGGCACTCACTACCGGGGTCAAGTATCTACAAAACCAAACGGCAAGGGGTGTTTTAATGTCCGAGGAAGGGGATTTGAATGAAGTACAAGCCAAACAACTAAAGGAGAAATTCAGACAACAATATCAAGGTTCAAACAATGCCGGGGATGTTATCATTACCCCCAAGAAGTTGTCGTGGGTTAACTTCGGACTAAATGCCGCTGACCTTTCGCTTATTGAACAATACAACGGAACTATCAAAGACCTTTGCAACGTTTACAATGTACCGGCGGTATTGCTTAACAATGTTGAATCGGCAACCTACAACAACATCAAAGAGGCACGAAAAATGCTATATACCAATGCGGTAATTCCTGAACTTATGAAAATTAGGGATGAACTGAATCGTTGGTTGGCACCCAAATTTGGTGAAAAGGTTTTTATTGATTTTGATTATACCACTATCCCGGAACTCCAAGAGGAAACCGATAAGGTTGTTGCTCAGATGTCCCAAGCGTGGTGGCTGACACCAAACGAGAAACGTGCGGCGATGTCTTATGGTAAGGATGAGGAAAACGAAAGAATGGATGAATATTATATCCCGGCTAATCTTTTGCCACTTGGCGATTCAGATATGCCCGATATGACACCCCAACAAATAGATATTGAACCGGCAGAGAAAAGACAAGTGCCGGGAATGAATGACATATTTACAACAATTAGTGAGGCACAACAACGAGCAAACGAAATGGGTGGTGAAGGTTACCACGAACACACTTATGATGGCTATACGGTATATATGCCATTTGAAACTCACGAGGAATATGAGGCGGCAAAAGACAATCGCCTTGATGAATTTTATGGCGAAATGGATGCCGATTCTTTTGACTACAATTTCGAACTTGATAGTCGATATGATGATGATGAAAATACCGATTCAGATGGGGGAGAAATCATCCAAAAAGCACCACAAATTCGTGGAGCGATGGAAACGGCGTTGCGTAACAAGGTAAAAGACCACAATGAAGAATATGGTGACAACCCAGCTAAAAGGGCAACATATTCAATGTTGGCGAGGTCGTTTGTAAGGGGGATAGGTGCATATCGCACAAACCCATCATCAGTCAGACCAAACGTTCAGAGTGAAGACCAATGGGCATTGGGTAGGGTCAACGGATTACTCTATGCACTTAGAACTGGCAAATTCAAGAGAAGGGCGTATGATACGGATTTACTACCGGAGGAACACCCATTGTCATCAGACAAAAAAAGCCAAAAGGCGGAAACTTATTCCGATTACCCACAAGGCGCAACCAATAACGCCAAGCGAATGTTGGAGTGGCGTGAGAAGTATGGTCGTGATGTTGTCAAAGGCGGAACAAGGGTCGGTTGGGAAAGAGCCAATCAACTTGCAAGTCGTGAGGCATTATCATTGGACACCGTAAGGCGTGTCAACTCCTTTTTAGCAAGGCACAAAGACAACGCAAAGATTGACCCACAATATAAAGATGAGCCGTGGAAAGACCGTGGATATGTAGCATACAACCTTTGGGGTGGTGCGGCGATGGTATCTTGGGCAAAGCGTATTTCTGAAAACGACTAAATATGTTCGATAGGGAAACTTGGAGAAAAGAATTTTCCCAACAACTCGATATTGGAGAAAAAGCCGAGGTTGCGAAATTCAAACGATATTACAATGAGCAGTACAAAAAAGCCATTGATGGTTTTCTATTGGACAACAATCCAAGAGGTGGCGATAATTTATTCAAGTCAAGAGAACTTGAAAACATTTACGTTGGACTTTATTCAAATATCGGGTTACGATTTGCTAAGTGGTACGCCAAAACTTATGACCGCCTAATTTCAAAACGACAAGATGTTTCCGGGTTCGATGATGTGTGGAGCGAGGGATTTGCCGAAGCCGGGCGAAAGGTTGCCGGTCAACGTATCGTTTTACTTCAGGGAACGGCGAAGGCGGAGGTGATAAAAAATTTACAACGATTTATGCAAGACCCGGAATTTATGGCATTAGGTGCCGCAGAGCGTGGTCGCATTTTACGTTCAAGATTTAACAAACTATCTGCATACCAAGCGGAAAGGATTGTGCGAACTGAGTCGACTTATGCGGCGAATCTTGGTGCCGAAAGGTCTGCTCTTGATATGTTTGGCTCTGATGGTCTGCAAAAAGAATGGTTGACTTCCGTTGATGGTCGTGAACGGGCATCGCATAGGTCAACCAACGGTCAAGTCGTAGATATGGACAAACCGTTTAACGTTGGCGGTGAACTGTTAATGATGCCGGGTGACCCAAGAGGAAGGGCGGCAAATGTTGTCAACTGCCGGTGTGCGGTTGCCCATATACCAAAACCGGATGCACAACCCACAACACAACTTGAAGGGTTGGCGTTTGGATTAGCCGGTGAAATGGTTGCTCAAAATGTTATTGATGAAATTTAATATCTTTGCAATATGAATAATATTATATTTAAGCAGTCCCCAATGGGGGAACTAATTGATGCCGATGAAAAAGCGGGAATCGTAAAAGGTTACGCATCGGTGTTTAACAACGTTGATTCTGATAATGATATAATCAAATCCGGGGCATACAAAAAGACCATTGCCGAAAACGGTAGAAGGGTCAAATACCTTTACCAACACGATATGGACAAACCTATCGGGAAAATGGTTCATTTGGAGGAAGATGAAAAAGGTCTTGTCTTTGAGGCTCAGATTGCCAAAACGCAATTGGGTATGGATGTCATTGAACTAATCAAAGCCGGGGTAATTACCGAAAACTCTGTTGGGATTCTACCCATCCAAAAAGAAATGGTAAATGGTAGGCGTGAGATTAACGAGGTGAAACTGTATGAGGTTTCTGCCGTTACACTTGCCGCCAACGACCAAGCAATGATTTTGGATGTCAAGGGCAACGTTGACCCAAATAAAGTAATTAAGCGATATGATAATATTGCAAAATTAGTCCGCAAAGGGAATATATCTGACGAACTTGGATACACTCTTGAGGCGGAAATATTAAAACTGAAATCTATTTTTATGAATATGACCACTTCGCCAACTGACATTGAGGTTACGAAGCCGGAAGTCGTGAAAGGGGATTCAACCGAGATTTTAAACTATTTGTCTAACGTTCTAAAAAAATAAGATATGAACGAGGAAATTAAAAATCAATTAGACCAAATCGGTGACATCGTAGATTCTAAGATTGAAAAGGCTTTCAACCAAGCGCAAGATAATGCCAAAGGTGAAGTCGAGTCAAGTCTTAAAAGCGAGATCACAAATTTGACTAATGATTACAATGAAAAGATGGAAGCCGCTACAAAGCGAATGGATGCCATCGAAATGGAAAGCAAAAAAACGCTTTCAGGTGTAAATTCAAAAACTTTTAAAGGTCAAATCGAATCTGCCATCAAAGATGGTGCAATCGATGCCCTTATAAAAGGTAACACCAACGCCGCAAGATTTGAAATCAAAGCCGGTGATATGACAATGGCGAATGCCTATACTGGTGTTGTTGCTGGAGAAACTGTAATTTCAGACTTCAAATTCGACCCTTCAAGAAGTGTACACATCAGAACTTTGTTGCCTATCGGAAACACCGATGCTCAAACAATTAGATTCCCTAAAGAATCTGCTTATGATGATGGTGCCGCCGCAACTGCTCAAGGTTCAACTCTTGGTGCATCTGATTTTGACATTACTGCTACGAGCGTAAATGTTGAGAAAATCGGGACATTTATGAGAATAACTGAAGAGATGTTGAACGATACTCCCGGATTATCTTCTTACCTATCGGCAAGAGTACCCGGAAAAGTATTGTCTGTTGAAGATACTGAAATCCTTAATGGTGATGGTTCTTCTCCAAACCTTGATGGTCTATTCACCGATGGTGCCGCTTTTATCACTTCAGGTGGTGCGTTTGATGATGCGGTCGAGTCTGCAAATGAATTTGATGTGCTTATTGCATCATTGAACCAATTGGCACTTGCTAACTATCAAGCCGACACGATTCTTTTGAATCCAACCGATTTCCATAAAATCGTATTGCTTAAATCAACTGCCAACGAATATTTGAAAAATCAAATCATTCAAGGTATTCAACCAGCAATCAATGGTGTGCCAATTACATTGAACACCGCCGTTACTGCCGGGAAATTCCTTGTTGGTAACTTGGCTCAAGCATCTCAACTTTGGGTGCGTGATGGACTTGGAATCGAATTTTCAAGGGACGATTCTACAAATTTCCGTGATGGGTTTGTGACCGTCAGAGCCCAAGAACGGGTGGCACTTACAACCTATTCCCCTAATGCAATCGTACAAGGTACGTTCTCAACTGCTAAAGCGGCACTTGAAACTCCTTAATCTAACGATTAGTTTTGAACTTGAAAGGGTGGTCATATCGACTGCCCTTTTTGGGTTTAAGAAAAAAAACATATAATATTTTTTATATTATAAAATAAATTATATATTTACACCATAATTAAAACAATAAAAAACAAGATTATGGAAAATTTACTACAAAAGAAAAATAGGTTCTTTAGGGGAGAGATAATAGGAACAGATTATTTATATGATTGCGATATTGAAATATTTGTGGATGAAAAAAATGAAATCGCGGATTATAGTGGTTGTAGCTACAAAACCGCTAAAAAACTATTAAATAAAATCTAAAAAAACCGGGGGCGTTGCCGCCCCCTTTGTTTAACCAAAAATTAAATTATGAGAAATCAAAATGAATACAGAATACAAGATACACCGGAATATATAATGGTGAAAAGAATTACCGATGAGGAAAATCGCAAAAACATCATTGAGGCATTAAAATCGTTTGCAATATTATTGACCGCATTTTTCATTTCAATATGGTTGTTCACAAATTTTCTTTTAAATATCGAAACCATCATCGATTGGTGGAATAACTTTCAAATTGAAATATTTTTAATCGACATAATAATATGGCTGAAAAAGATAATTTCCTAAGTAAGAAAAAGGATATGCATATCCATCGGCATATCAACATAAATCAAAATATTGTTAATATTAAAAAATTTAATAAATTAGTAAATAAATTAAATTAGTTTTTTTTTGTTTGATAAACGGAAATGTCCGCCATTAAGTTGGTGGGCATTTTTTTTATACCTTTACATTAAACCAATAAATTGAATAATAATCAGAGAGGGTGTTTTAGTGAATACCTTTTTGCAACTGAATGCATAAAGAGGGGATATAATGTTTCAATGCCTTTGTCGGATGCCTCAATTTATGATTGCGTGGTTGATAATGGCGAAAACTTATTCAAAATCCAAATCAAATCCACGATAAAACTTCCGGTAAAAGATACCATTACAACAATACAAGTGCCGTTGCAAAATTCAAAAAGGGTTTACACAACAGAAAACGTGGATTACTTTGCGGTGTATGTTTATCATCTTGAGGGGTTTTTTATATTTAAAAACGAAGGCAATATGCAGTCAGTAAGATTGTCACTTGTAGGTAAATATTCCAAAAATTTTAATAACTTTGTATTCACAAGGGACACTCAATCCCATCAATGATTCATTTTTAATTGTTTTGTGAATTATTTTATAAGTTTGGTTAGTAAAGGGTAGCATTTAAGTGTTGCCCTTTTTTTTTATCTTTGTGGAAATAACATATTATGAAAATATTAATGAAAAAAAGCGTTTTATCCTCTGAGGGATGGCGTTGGGAGGAAAAGGTTTACGATGTTGACAACAAGGTCGCATCGGATTATATCAAAAAAGGAATCGGCGTTGAATTTGTCGAAGAAGTAAAAGAGGAAAAAAAAGTAAAAGAAACAAAGGAAAACAAAGTGGCAAGAAAAAGAACCACTAAAAAATCCAAATAAATGCCTTACACCAAGAACACTTATTTCAGCGACCCGCCGATTACATTTCAACCGCAAATGAAAATCAATTCCACGACTGGAAGTGAAATCATTACTGCGGCAAATGTCAAGGATTTTGCAAGGATTGATACCACGGCAGATGATACCATTATCGGTCAGATGATCACCCAAGCGAGAATCGTGGCGGAAAATTACATTTCCAAGGATATTGTGGCAAAAAATAGAACTTACTATTTGCCATTCGCCAACACAAGAATCGCATTGCCTTTCGCCCCAGTTGCATCTATTTCATCGGCAACCGTTGATGGAACTGCCGCAACATATTCGGCAAAAGGATTGGATAATGAAATAATAGAATTGAACGAACTACCGGCAAAGGAAGTAAAAATCACCTACATCACAACCGGACTTGATGATTCGTTTTTGAAACAAGCGTTGTTGCAAATGGTAACGACCTATTATGACAACCGGTCTGATTTTGTAACCGGAACAATTGTTCAAGAAATAAAAACAAGCACAAAAAACTTGTTGTCATCATATAAAACCGTGTTTATTTAATGGATGCCGGGAAACTTGATACAAGGGTTGAAGTAAGGCGATTGACAAAGACCGCCGACACTTATGGGGGTTACACCTCAACAACGGCAACCGCATCGACTATATGGGCATATAAAAGAGAAACAAGCGGTGATATTAACCAAGAGAATGGAAAGCGTAGGCGTGAACTTGACATTGAGTTAATCGTTCGCAAAAAAACCGCCGACACTATCTTGAACACCGACCTTTTGAAAATTCAAAATGTATCCGGGGAATATCGTATCAACGGTAAATTTGAATCCGATTACAAATATTATACAACCATAAAAGCCACAAAAATTGATTAGTGTTAAAATCAAAAAGAGCGATTTAAATGATTTGAACCGAAAACTCAATCAACTCAAAAGTTTTTCAAAAGAGGGACTTTCAAAAGAGATTGGCGATACTGCGGCTTTTTCGGCGGCAAGAATGAAAAAAACGGTTGTATATGATAAGTCTGATTTAAAGAAACAAATCGGATTTGGTAGAATGGGCAAAATGGCAAGGGTGTTTTCAAAGACTTTTTATTCGCCATTTGTTGAATTTGGAACAAGGGATGGAAATCTCAAATTTGATGATATGTTGGCACTTGGTATTCCAAAAAGTTATGCCGAGCAATTCAAGGCAAATCCACTAAAAAAGAAAACCAACCAAAACGCAAGACCTTTTTTCTTTTCATCGGTAAGGGTAGAACTCAAAAACCTTATGGAAAGACTTGACAGAAGATTAAATAATTTGACACGATGAACGAGGCACTTCAATTTATAAGAAAAGCGATTTTAAGCCGTTTAACGGATGCAATTTCAATTGGTGGCAGTTATGTCCCAATATATAACAGAGTGCCATCTGATGCATCTGAACCCTATATACGCATATTTTCGGTAAGTAATAACGAAAGCGATTTCAATACCACAAGTTTTATTTCCGAATGTGTTATAAGATTGGAGGTTGTCACGGCGTTTGATTCTGATTCAGGGGGCGAATTGCAATCCAATCAGATAGTAAGTGAAATTTTAAATTTAGTGCGAACGAGGTCGGGTGGTTATTATGATTTATCAAGCGATGGGTTTAATGTGATAACTTGCACAAATAATGGTGTAACATATTTTGAAGATGATTTGGAAGATAAAACCTATTTCCGGGCGATTGTCGAAATATCTAATAAAATAGAAAAAATCTAATGGCTGATTTTAAGATTTACGGAATAAATATCGGAGCAATATTTTTATCATTGTCAGATGTGAATCCAATACTGCAAACCCTTGTCTTGGTAGCATCTTTAATTTATACGATTATTAACATAACTCAAAAATTAAAAAAATGAAAATGCCTACAAACGGAGTCGCAAAAGACATCAGACATTTTGCCGGGAGTCTATTGGTTTTTTTCTTAGTGGTTTTGATATTATTTTATCTTACAAAATATCAAATCCCAAGTGAAAATGCTCAAATCGTAAACACTTTAATCGGTATGATAGCGGCATCCATTGCGATGGTTATCGCAAGTATAACCGGAAGGAACCCGGATGATTTAGATGCGGCAAAAAAGAAGATTTCAAATCTTGAGATGAAAATTGAAATGCTTGTCCAAGCAAAAGACACCTTGGAGGAAATGCTTATAAAAGTACAAGATGACACGATTGACCGGCTACTTCTAAACAAGGCTATGAAATACGATAATAAATGCGACTGTAAAAAATGAGTTTAAGGTTTTTTAAATATGAGGAATTTGATTCGCCTGATGTTCACGATAGTGGTAGGTATATGGATGCTGAATTTTTGGCAATGCTCGACAATGCCCGTGAAATTGCGGGAATACCCTTTAAAATCAATTCGGGGTGGCGGACAATCGAACATAATCAAAAAGTTGGAGGAAAACCAAACTCAAGCCATATTGTTGGAAAAGCAGTTGACATTGCAGTTAAAAATTCAAGAGAAAGAGGAATCATTTTGTCAGCACTTCAAAAGGCTGGATTTAATCGATTCGGAGTTGGTAAAACTTTCATCCACGTTGACAATGATGGAACTGACTTTCCCGATGGTGTCAAAGACCCCAACGTTTTATGGTTATATAGCTAACACGGTAGGAAGTACACTATGCCTAAAAAGAAATTCAAAGACACGGCAGTAGGTTCTTTCCTACTTCAAAAGATTCCAAAGGTAGTCGGTGCGATTGCCGAGGATACTCCAATTGGAAACGTCATAGAAGCGATTATTGGTGGGTCAGATATGAGTGCGGAGGATAAAGACATTGCACTTGAAAAACTACGATTAGAACGTGCCGAAATGGATGGGGTAACTCGTAGGTGGGTTGCCGATAGTAGAAGTGGATGGTTGGCACAAAATGTGCGACCTTTGACTTTATGTTTTTTTACAATTTCTTACATCGTTGGTTGGTATATGGAATATGATTTGACAACAATCACCGGTTTGATGCAAGTGATCCTCGGAGGGTATTTCGGGAGTCGTGGGGTTGAAAAAGTGTTCGGAAATAAACTCCATAAATAATGGCAAAGAAAATAATTGATAATTTTGTAAAAGCCACAAAAAGAAAACGCCCCGGTGTCCATTCAAAGAATGCATCAATAAATCAAAAAGGGTGGAAAAAGAAATCTCGTGGTCAAGGTAAAAAAAGATAAATATGGCAACTCGTGACTTGTATTCCTCAAATAATTTTTATCGAATGTCATTCGGCGATTATGGATTTCGCCTTTTGGATTATACCCACGGCAACGCATCAACGCCAAGCGGTGAATATTTCTGTTCAATAGAATGCACCGAAAATTCAACCATTACACTTACAAACGACACCCCCGGAGGAGATAGCGGATTTACAAGTTTTTCAATAAAAGAAGGGCATATAATTTATGGTAATTTTACTGATATATCAATCACTCACGGTCAAATAATCTGCTATTTGCGTAAACCAAAATAAATGCTTGGTCTTGCTTTTAACGTAATTTCAAGGTCTAAGAAAACCAAGAAGATAATCAAAAAGTATCTTCAGGACAATCTTGAGGATTTGTGGAGCAATACTGAGGATAGATGGCAATCCTATAATTATGTTATTCCACTTACTTGGGATTCTATTAATGAAGTGTGGGACAGATACAACGAAAGATTGCCTGAAACTTGGGAGGTGTTGAGTAAAAACTGGAATGCGGAAACGGAATTATGGGATGAAATATAAATTTGTTAAATTTGTAAAAAATTAATTATGGGTACTACACTATCGGGATTAAAAATAAAAGATACTTATCAAGGTCTTATCAAATTAAGTGATAACGCCGCCGCATCATCTTCGACAAAAGAACTGACTGATGGTGTTGGTAATGACTTAAATATACAAGTTGACACCACCGGGAGATTGGAGGCAACATCGTTTGTCATAACAAGTGGAACATCAAGCCAAATTCTTTTGGCAGATGGTACGGTCGGAACAACTTTGGGAACAAGTTTTTTGGCAGATGATTCGGTTACCTTTGCAAAATTAGAAGATAGGTATTCAGAACTTTCGGCACTTGGTAGCGGAACCTCTTTCGCCCTTAATTTTTTAAACGGTTGTACATTTACGGCAACCGCATCCGGTGCCGCAACCTTTACATTTTCAAACGCCGTTCAAGGTCAGGTTGTTGACTTGATCCTTGGTGTGGGTAATTACGCCTTGACATTTGCAGAAACCGGCTCAACTTTTAACCGAGTAGGTTCAACCACATACGATGGGTCATCAACAAATTTGATTCAAATAGTTTGCACGGATGACACGCCGGGTTCAAAAATATATCACTATTCAATTGCCACTTATTCATCGGCACAACCACAATAATATGAAAGCAAGAACTGAAAACGGTCAAATAAAAATTTATAAATCTTTACCTTCTGAATACACCAAGGATGATGGAACTGTTATTTTGAACTTTAGAAATGCCGATGCTGAAACTATTGAGGCGGAAGGTTTTTACGATGTTGTGAAACCATCATTTAATCCATTGACCCAAACAAAGGGTGGGATTCAGTTTGATTCAGAAAACAATGTTTTTACAAATGTAGTGACTGACATTGATTTTGACCAAGAAGTTGACATCATAGGAGAGGATGGAGAGCCAACCGGTGAAACAGAAAAAAGATACAAAGTTTCAGACTTACAATCAAGCATTTTGTCTGAACTCAAGCAAAAAGCAAATCAATTATTACAACCAAGTGATTGGCAAGTGGTAAGAAAGGCGGAAAGGGACATTGATATTGATTCAGATACACAAACAGAAAGGTCAGGCATATTGACGGAACTTGACAGAAAAGAATCGGAGGTTAATGCGTTGACATCCTATGCTGACTTGTTGCAATATGACAAAAGATTTTTCCCACCATCTGATGAAATAGAATAATATGAGTATAAACAAAAGATTAATAAGTACCGGTGCGGGTGCCATAACTTGTACAACTGATTCCACAGACCCTTTTGGCGATTCAAGTGGTGTTGCGTTATATTCTTTGGACTACGATGCAAGTACTGCCCCTGATGGTACTGACTTTTCAGGAAGCCCTACCAACGTTGAGTTCGGAGTAGGAGGCAAGATAAACTATGGTGCAAGGTTTAATGGGAGTAGTAGTTATATATCAGGAACTGTTGGTGCTACTGCAACTACATCTTTTAGTATGTGGGTTAAAATAAACGATACATCTTCAAGTCAATTTATACAAGTTTTTGATAATAATAATTTT
>Ga0181409_1000810_pt1 | contig 12100 bp, 22 predicted proteins | sample 32SPOviralmetaG_FD_130138 | JGI IMG/M metagenome (GOLD analysis project Ga0181409, IMG submission 130138) | Marine viral communities from the oligotrophic San Pedro Time Series (SPOT) site, San Pedro Channel, CA, USA - 32 SPOT_SRF_2012-05-30 | ecosystem: Environmental > Aquatic > Marine > Strait... | reverse complement strand
TAAAACAACTATCTTTCCAGAACTGTCTATCTTGTTTAAGCAATGAAATCTTGCCTAGAATAAAGGCTACCGAACTAACGATAGCCATTCCTATTAATAAATCTAATCCGTTCATTATTTAATCTCCTTATGTTAAATTTTCAGATGCGTATTGCAAATTCAATAATTCACACTCTGCATCTTCACGATTTTCAAACCACGCACCCTTAACTTCGTATTTGTCAAGTTCAAATCCATTCCTATGAAAATAATTTCCTAAATAGAAATATACGATTTGCCATCCTTTTTTTTTGTTTTTTTGTCTTTCTATAATTCCAAATGATTTGCTCATTATTTGTCCTCCTTAACAAGTTTCAAAAAGTACATCATTCAAGTGGTGTACATCTAGTTTGATTGAATTTAATTTTACCCCATCAGGAGTTTCGTAAACACCCCTGTTTGAAATAAAAGTAAAAAATGTTTGATAGTCAGCTGAAATCCTAGCCACTTCATACCAATCAACTAAACTGTTAATATGTAGAGCCACGTTATAGGTTTCGTAGTTTTTATATCCGTTGTACATTATTTGTCCTCCTATTTATATTTTTTCGTAATTATGAGTTCTACTGTTATCTTGTTTGAAAAACCATCTTATCTTATCAAGGCTTAATGTCTCAGCGTGAGCAACATAAAACCCGATTACTTCTTCATTGGTTAATTCCCAGTGTAACAATAATTTATCGAATATGCTTTCAAATTCCGCAATATCTGAATTTGTAATATTTTTTTTAGTTATTTTCATTTGTCCTCCTAAAGACTTATTAATTGTTGACTCAATTTAAACTTAAAAATGAATAAACAAATAGTTTTTTTTAAAAAAAGTGAAAAAAGTGAAAAAACATTAAATTTATCTATAATACATACTTTAAACTCTTTATTTTTTTCTAAGAGGGTTTTATACTAAAAAATAATAATACGAGCTTTAAGGGTGAAATATGGGCTAAAAATATAAGTTTTGCCCCCTTTGAAGTAATCGCCAGGGGCAGGAGGAGAGAGGAGGAGAGAAATCTATAATTGTTCTATCAGATTCAGCGTGATGCTTGTTGCTCCTTGTGCCACTTCCTCAAAAGCAAAAGTATCTTGATCAAACCGAACTTTGATGCCAGTCGTGCCAAAATTATCTTCACTAAAAAAGAAAAAGTTTTTTCTTCCGTCTGCATAATCTATTAATGCCTGTAATTTTCCCTGGTCTGTACTATTTAAAAAAGAATAAGTCATACCCCACTTTCTTCTTTTTCCAAATCTTTCAAGTGTATAAACTTCTCCACCGATAGCTTGATTTTTAACGATACCTTCATAGCTTGTACCATATTGAACTCCAATATTTGGATTTCTGTCTGGTGTAAATGTCCCTTTTGAACCTCCGTCACTCGCATCATCAAAAGCTGCTGTAGAAATTGCCATTAACTAACCTCCGTAAATTGTGCTGATATTTTATTTAAAGACCTTGATATTGATGTTATCATAAAAAATGCTCCGCTGAAACTTTTATTAAATGCAGTTGCTGGTATCATAGAAGAAAATGTGCATATATCACCAATCTCCATATTAAATTTTGCAGGATTTACAACTTCTGCAGAAATAATAACTCTTGGAGATGAACGCAAATTACCATAGTAATCAATAAATCCAGCATTAGGTGTCGATGGCGTAAGGTCTGATCCTATTCCCCCAGAAAGCATATCAAGGTTTACTGTAACAACTTGTGCACTTGCTATATTGTAATTTCCTCTAATTGTTGATTCAGAAGCTGTTTGTTGGTTTCTGTACAACCTTCTTTTTGCTGGGTGTGGATCATAATTCACTAATATGTCTGTAATAATATTTGAAATTGGTGTATGAGAATATTGTATATTCACTAAATCGTTTTTATCTAAATTATGATTTGCTGAGCTGTAACTATTTTTTACATGGATATAACGTACATCACCATCAGCCTCAAACACACTTATGAACCCACCCTCAAACTGCATTTTATCTAAAATCTTTTTTGCTGGTAATGGTTCTAGTTGGTTGTATCTTATAGTCCAAGAGCTTCTGTCTGTATCCAAATCACTAAAGCCAGTTGGATCTGCTGAACCAGCACCATCTGTATCTACTCCTAATATACTATGAACGAAAGAGCGATGTGCTTCGTGTATCTTATCAACTCGTGTTGTTGATGACTTATAACCCCTGGGTTCTCCACTATACCCTAAAAAACCAAACTCTATCTCATCTTCAAATTTTGTTAAATATGCAAACACTTCTTTTAATTCTACAACTGCACTTGGAGAAGAGCCAGAGGCATATTGAAATTGTACTTCTACTTCAATCTTTTTAGCGTTGCCAGTAGCTGTTACTTTTGCAGTTCTATTAGATACGTTGCCAGTAAATATTTGCTCTGATCCAGTTCCAACATTTGCATTATCTGCATCTAATAAATATAATTTTACATGAGCTTCTGGCAGGTCACTAAAACTGCTTACGTCAAAGAACGCTCTGGCTTGTTGCCCCTCGGGTATTTCATCATCTAAAGTATATCTTTCTTTATGAGTGTATGTACCATTAGAAACACCACCTACTGGAAAAGTAAATGTTGCTTCAGTTGCATCATTGTTATCAAAAGAATTAGCTACATTTGCCAATGTTATTTCTGCACTTGTTGTGGAAGAGGTAGTAGAAACTGGTGGAACTTGATAAATGTATTTACCACTTACTGGCATCTTATTTACTTTTACATCACCAGCTGTTGAGTTTTCTGTTTCCCCAACAGCATAATTAATAAAAGCATCGTAATTCCTTAGATAGGTATAAATATTCTCATCATTACCTTCTGCCGTTGTACCAGTAATAAAAGATATTCCAGTTGTATCGTACTTAGTGAAAGGAACTTTTCTAAAAAAGTTTGGAGTTCCATTTAATTTTGTTGTTGGCGATCTATCTGCATTAGTATCGCTAAAATTGCCATAAGCCAAAGGTGAGGGAACTTTTTCTGCACTATAAACATTTGGAACAAATACATTGTCGTATGGCCTTTTTGCTACAATATTTAATGTAATAGTTGTATCGTTATGCTGAACAGATTCTAATCTACCTTGATAAATCTGGGGAATGTTATTAAAGTTAGCTACACTTGAAGAAGTATCAAGATTAGAAAATATTTTTACATTTCCATTTAAATAAAAGTTAGGGCCAAATAATAAATCTTGCCTTAAATCAGAATTGTCTTGCAATTCAATAGTGAGGTTACTAATTGAAGATGAAGAACTAAATATATTTATTGATTCTCTGATGCTAGGAGAGTTTAAAATTATTCCAGAATACGAAACAGAATTTACTGTTTGATCGTAAAATGAAAATGCTTTAAAACCACTAGCATCTGTTTCAAATAATTGAACAAGCCAATTCTCTTTCATTCCAGAAGTTGGCGACCATGTACCTTGACTTAAAGCCATATTATGCTAATCCTAAATTTTGTACTCTTTCAAGCTCTGGTAGGACTGTATCGCGAATAAATTCTTTATTTGTTACAGGTCCATTAAAGTTTAATGTAACTCCAGAACCACCATTAGATGCTGGCCTATCCGCAGGTGTAACTTGCACCCTTTCAGGTCCAGCTTCGCCAGTAAGAATTAATGTTGGCTTCGTAACCATTTCATCCATACCAAAACGTGCTGCTTGCAGTTCAGCAATTTGATTAGATATAGTTGATATCTGAGCAGCACCTGCTGCTGCGACTGAAGCACCTGTTGCAAACCCTAAAATACCACCCTGTGCTAATGCTTTTGTGATACCTTGAGCAATATTTGCAACTGCTGCAATCCTTGCTATTTCTAATGCTTGTATTTGTCTTGACTTATCTGCTCCAGCTAACGTACCCAATAGAGAAGAAGTAGATGAGGCGATACCACCTAAAGTGCCAAACATATCCCCACCCACTTTAAGTGCCTGAGCAAATTGTTCTTTTTCTGTTTTAGCTTTTGAAAAGTTTTCTGCAGCTTTGCTAGTTTTCACTGTTAAGTTTTCTACAGCATCAGCTGTTGCATCAATTGTCATTACATCATCTTCACTAAATACTTCAATTTCACCTAGCCCAGCAAAAGTTTCTGCCATCATCTTAGAGGTTTCATCTAAGGCAGTCGACACTTCATTATTTTTTGTAATAGTAAAGCCTTGCTCAATTAATGCTGCATTTAAATCGCTATATTCAATCTTAAGATTATTTACTAATTCCTGTTGTGCTTGAATCCTTTGATTTAGTCGATCGTTTTCTTGTACAAATTTTCCAGAACCTTGATTTAATTGAGCTAATGGGTCAGTAGCATCTTTTCTTAAGTTAAATAATTCTCTTTCAGCTGCGACTAACTCTTTAAGCTGTTCTTTTAATTCTTCTTGAGCAACCTGCAATTTAATTTGTTTCTCAAATTCTATATTTGCATCTTTTTGAGCTTGTGCTAATTCTTGAGCAGTAGATTTTTGTAAGTCTATATTCTTTAAAAGCTCTGGATATTTTTCATTTAAAATATCAAACGCTTGTATCCTACTAGATTCTTCAATATTTACATCTTCTAAAACTTCAAATAGAGAATTAAACTCTGAAGCCTGGCTTCGTATGTTTTCAGAAACAGGTATGGTTATCAAGTCTGTTAAGCCTTCAACGAATGGCAAAATTGATGGTAGCAATTTTTCACCGATAGCAGTATTCATATCTGTAAATGCTGCAGTGAGTGCTGCAAATTTATCAACACTAGATTCAGATACACCACCCATCGCTTGAAGGTTTGCTTGTCCAAGCCTCAATGCTTCATTTACAAAAGCCTGTTTCTTTTCTTGATCCGTTAATTTACTTGCAACTTTTCCAATAGATTCAGCATGGCGTTCATTTGCTTTTTGTGTATCAATCATAATACCCAGGTTGTCTAGCATTAATTTAGACTGACGACCTAAAGCAACAACAACTGATTGAAGCATAAAGTCCATTGATTGCCCAGTAGCTTGAGCTGCACCTCTAGCAATCTCAAGCATCTCATCAAATCTTTCTAGTGGCAAACCTAGCAAAGATGCTTCATTAAATTTTTGCATCAACTCCATTTCTGATATAGTTCCAGCAGTTGCTTTTTTCATCATCTGCAACATTTTATCAGGTTCTTTTGCGAGGTTGTTAAAAGACTTTCTAACAGTTTCAGTTTGAGCTGCAAGTTTAGCAAGTTCAACACTTTTTAATGCCGTTTGAAAAGATACAAAGCCACCTGCGGCAACTTTTGCTACTTGCGCAAGTTTATCTAACGAGCCACCTAGCTCATCGCTTTCTTGCTTGCTTTTTCCAGCACCTTTTGTTCTAAATAAAATATCAAATATTTGTCTTGACATTCTTTTGACTTTCTGATTTGTTTATTTGATTAAATTCGTTTTCAACTATACTCCAACAATCTAAACGAAATGCTGAGATATTATCAAGATTGCCTGGAGAAACGTTCCAGTTTTTTATCCAATGATATTCGTTCATTATGTCAAGCATCCAGTCTTTTGTAAAAAAATCTGGTGAGGCGAACAAAGGGACAAGATCATATAAGAGTTGGCCAATAGTTCTTGTTTTTGAAGTCTTAGCAAGTTCAGAAATAGCTTCGACTTCTTCCCAAATATCCGCCTCATTTTTAAAATTTTTCCATTTTGTTGTTAAAGGGGATTGAGCTTTATACGGAAACTTTTCAAATCTTTCGATTGGTTCAAGTTTGTAATATGAAGCCCAAACAAAAAAACTCAATCCCCATCTTCGTTTTTTGATAATCCCATATAAACTGTGAAAATCTCTTGAAGAAGCGTATCAACATCAACCATGCTTAAATTTGATACATCTTTTTCTTCGATACCAGATATTTCATAAACTTTTTCAAGTATATCATAATAATTATCTGGGTCCACTTTACCATCCCAAAATGCTTTTGCATTTATACGATGTAGTTCTCTACGCTCTTTGTATGTTATTTCTTTTATATTGTATTCTTTTCCTAGAGCTTTTATTATCATTTTCTCTTCTCCTATTTAATTAATCTATATCAATACGAAATAGATTTTCTGCTGCTATCGCAGTTCCTTCAAAAGGCAATTCAAGCATCATACCTTCTTCTGCACCTTCCATATTCAAAGTGTGCCCTGTAAATATTGCTTGAAGAACTTCAAAAGCAAAATTACCATCACCCACAGTTGCATTGTCAGATAAAACTATTGGCGATTCTCCAGCTCCACTTCCCGCAGCAGGGTTTGTCAAAAACTCAGCTAGAAATCCATCACTTGTAGTATCATATAAAACAGTTATTGAACCAGCACAAGTTATTTCACCAGACCTTGAATACATTTCAGGTTCTGCGTCTGAACCTTGGTAACCTATTCTTGCCATCGGGTTTGCTATGTCAATACTAAAAGCCTTTACAACTACATCAGAACCATTAACTGTCTTAGTTGTGCAATCATGTAGAGTTTTAACAAATGGTGTTTGGGCGTGTGAATTAGTTACGCTAGACGAAGCAGTTGAAACATTATACCCAGAAACAAATGTTCCTGAAGCTATAAGTCTCCCACCATTTGCAGTCGCATCCAATGAAAAACTTAAATTTGTCAAAGCTGCTGAGTGCATTGTTCTAAATTGCGTAGCTGCTGAATTGCTATCTAAGTTTTTCAAAATAATAGTAGCAAGGCTTCCAGTTGAAGCTGCATGTTTGTAGATTGCTGGTTCGTGATTACCAGTTATTAAATAAGGTGATGAGGTATCTTCTGAAATCATTTCCAAAAGCATAGCCACACCCTCTTTATGTGAGCAAACCCATTCAAAGTTAAAAGACTTGGTTGAGCCTTTTTCACTTACAAAATGGTCTGTTCCTTTTTTAACTTGTTGCCCTGTTCGTAAGGTTCTATCAGTTACTAAGCCACCTGCGAAGTCAATATCGGTAACAGAAGCCATATCTAATTCAACAAATTCTGAATTAGTTGATGCAGCAGTTCCCATATTTACGGCAGACGATGCTCCAGTCTGACGACCCAACAAGACTTGGTATTTTTTACCAGAATAAACCTGACCTGAAATTGCCATTATTTATCCCCTTTCTTGTTTTCTTTTTTTTCTTCAATCAGATAGCCTTTATCCACTAATTCTTTCAATGGCTCAAAATCTACTGATTCATTGTTTTTTAATTTTTCCCAATTTTCTTTTCCAATACGATGATAGTCTTGCGACTTTGTAATACGTTTGAAAAGTTTTCCTTGTTTGTATTTCATTACGTTAGCTCCATTACATTACATAAAAAATTTGCTTCAAATATTTGTAAATCTCTTTTATCTTCAGAGTCAGATCTTGCAGGGTTGTAATCAATATCCTCAATTCTACCATTATGCCACCTGTATGTTACGATAGAAGAAAACGCATCAGATAGTGTGCCGAAAGTTGATTCTACTTCTCCAAAAGAGTTTATGCTATCCTCATATTTATTATTATTATTAATTAACCTTGTAAGCCTTTCTCCTCTATCTGTCATATAATCAAATATGCTTGTTCTGTAATTAATTAATCTAGGCTTTCTAAGGTAGTATCTTATTGATACTTGATATTCTCTAAGTGATCCTCCAGAATAATTTTGCAATAATGTAGCATCCCCAGGGATAATGCTAAAAAATTGAGGTGAACGATGCAAAAACCTTTCTGGTTCTTCAAATAAAACTGGAGTACCTTGGTATTCTGTTTGAATTATATCAGTAAGAGCATCAACAACTCTGCGATGATTTGGCTTAAAAATTATTGCCATTAATATCTCCGGACATTTGAAGTTCTTATTGCGTTTTGTGTTTCTGGGATACCAGCTACCATATCAACAAACCAATAATCCCCAGCTGTATAAACCCCTTGTGAGCCTTTAAACCTTGTGCCGTTTGCTAAAGTATCATATCCGCCAGTAAGAGTTTCCCCAGTTACTACTTCTTGAGTTTGCATTCCATCATTGTTACTTGCTAGGACTTTATACTTAATGCTTGATGCTGTTCCGTAAGTTAAAGTTCCTCCAGTAGTAATTTGTATTCTCACTATGTCAGTTCTAGTGGGCGACCCTTGAATATCTACAACACTAGCTGTGCTGTTGGAATCTACATTTACAGGGGTGATCAACCCTTGTGATCTATCTGCCGAAAACTCGTGATGGAGTTTTATAAAACCATCTCGTACCAATTGTAACATTCCAGGTGGATCGCCCTCATTATTATATTTTTCTTCAATTTCATCTGCTGTTTCTTTATCAAAAGGCCGAACCATTAATGCGACTGCTATTGCTGCTGTTGATAAAATTAAAACTTCATCATAATTCCTAGCAGTTTCACCTTGATAACCAACACCTACTTTTTTATAAATAGGCTTCGCAACGATACTTCTAACAATTTCACTTGCCCTGTTTTTTGCTTCGTTCACTGAATCTGTAAAATCTTTTCCAGTTTCTATTGTGTGGTTTGTTTGTGGGTTGGCGTTTGAAAATAAATAAACTACATCAGCAGAACTATCATAAAAATATTCACCATCTGAATTTACAGATGATAAATCTGATACAGAAGTTAGCTCATTGCCATCTCTATATAAGATATCAACTCTTCCAGAACTAGGTGATTTATAAACACTTCCAGAATGTATTGACCATAAAGTTAAAACTGTGTTTCTATTGTATTCACCCAAAGAAGGTAGTATTGATTGCATATCTTCTTGGGTGCATATTGCTTCTAAGTATGTACTCATTATGCTTCTGCCTCGAAATCTTCTATTAAAATTTTATCCATTTGTTCAACCATTTCAAGCTCAGGAATTAATTTAGCTCTTTGCACCATTTCTGTTATCAACATAATAGTATTGCTTGTTGGATCTAAAATATCTAAACTTTTAAGGTTATTTGCTATTTCTCTTAATTTGTTAAGGTTTTCAACGTAATTATCTTCCATCAATCATTTCTCCTCTAAATGCTGTTTTGCCTTTTACTATGTCAATAACTTCAACCCTGAAGTTTCCATCTTTAAACCACGTTACATAACCAACAGCATGTTGCCAATTATGTATTCTACCTTTTAACCATTGATTCTTATCTCTTGACATATCTTTTAAATTACCTAAACTCCACGCTTTTACTGTTCCATCTAATCTTCCGATTGCATGAGAAGTAACATCGTGAGTGTGGCCATAAACAAGATTTCCATAAACCTCCGCGTGTTTTTTTGCGTGAGCAAGGTTAGTGTATGCTCCATGTATAAAAGATAATTTTCCAATTCTCAATGGTTTATTCATCGAGTAAAACTTGTATCCTCTTTTATCCCACAAGCAGGCTTGCCTAAATCTATATTGCCTTAAATAGGGGTATTTTTCAGAAAAATTATTTAACCAATAATCATGATTACCTTCGCAAATATATCTTTCTTTGCATTTTATTTTATCCAATACTTTATCAAATTGATCAATCCCTTCATTCACAGCTTCAATCTCTTCATCAATTATAGGAAGTTGATATTCTAATGGTGGTTGCTTCTTATCTCTCCATCTCCAAGCTGACACAGATTCCCATTCACCTACATCACCAAGATTAATAAATATATCTGGCTTTGCTACTTCCAATATTTTCAAAGCACAATTAACAGCACTTTGATCATGAATTGGAAAATGTTGATCTGGGATGACTATGGCAGTTTTAGTTATCATAAAATATCTCTCATGCCCTTTATTGTTTCGATGTATTTTTCTTCTGTTCCAGCTCCTTGCTCAGAATTGTAATACTTTTTCCAATACTTAGCTCTTCCTTCTAATGTATTTGGCATACGCTTTGGAACTCTCCAATACTTTAATCTACAATGTACAATTCCAGCTGCTATATTTCTTTCCAATATATCAGCCCAAAGTATATCGCTGTAATTTTGCCAATGTTTAATATCTACTAAACTTGCTTCAGCACATTTAAACAAATGGTGTTTTCTGTGAGCTAAATAGTGTTGGCAATTATCTACTGCTGTGGCTGGTTCTACTTGCCAGAACGATCTAGCAGGGCCATCTCCAAGTTGTCTAATAAATTTATAATTAGATTCAACTATGCCAGTTTCTAAAACAAGTTGCTCTGCATCATCTCCACAAAATTTTTCACCCATCTCCCAGCAAACTTGCTTAATTAGATTCTTTACTTGATCTACACTAATCATTAGAAACTATCTTCAATAAATGGCTTAACAACTTCATTCCATACTTTATCATCTTCCTTGTTTGAGCTACTCTTTACTGCCCAATCACCGATCTTAATCAATAGACCTTTCATGCCATGCTTCTTTACTAAGCTCTTAACTAATCTTTTCAACATTATTTCTTCCCTACAACTTTCTTAATACTACTCCAAACAATATCCAATATAATATCATCTTTATCGGTTGGGCTCATTTTAACTATTTTCTCACAAACCATGAACGCTAATAAAAACCATTCCCAATTTGCACTAAAAAATTCAGCCATTAAATACTCCTCATAATTACATTAATTAATATTGGAACAATTATAACTGCAACCATTCCAACTGTTTTAATTCTTACTAAATCTGATTCGTGGATCGCCACTTTAGAATTTAATTTTTCTAAATGAATTTCTATTCTGCCGATTCTATGAAATATTTCTTCTTGTCTGGTATCTAATTTTACCAGCAAGGTTTTCATTTCGGCTCTATATTCTTCTAATTTCATTTCCCAGATTTTCTTCTTTGTTTTGATCCACGACCATTTCCGAGTTTTGCTTCGATGTAATTCAGTTGATCTGTAATTTCATCGTTAAGCTCTTGAAACTTTTCTACCATCTGATTCTTAGAATCTATTAATTTGATAATAATATCATGCAAATCATCTATTTTTTTATTCAGCTCTCCAGTCATCCATTTAAATACTGTCCATAAAAGAACAGCAGATAAACCAGCAAAGCCTAAAGTTTCAAAAGATTCAACACCCATTTATTATTCCTTTTCTAATGCCTCTTTAAGTGCATTAACAAAGGCTTGACGACCATATTGAAGTTGCTGCAAGTTAAAGGTAGCCCCATCAATTTTGCGTTGCAAATCCTGGATATGTGCTAACATTACTTTTTGATCATCAGCCATATTCTCGATTTCATATTCTTTATCATCAAGAACAACTACTGGCTTTTTTTCTTGTTTATTTTCTTTTTTTGCCATTTTGTTTCCTTTTGTTTATTTATACTAATTTTTCAATTAGTTTTTGTTACTTCTTAATCTTTCTACTTCTCTTTCAAGAACTTCAATCTTTTCGTTCTGCCTTATGTCTGCTGGTATCTCAGCATTTTGACTAGCCTTAGCATCTTCTTCAATAGCTGTAATATGTTCTTCGTTTATTTTTACTTGGTATTCAAGAAATGATATACGACCATTTAACTCACCATATCCCCAAACCATTGCACCAATTACTGCCACAGCTTGAAAAAGCATAGGCAAACTAATGTTAAGACTTGAGTCTTGTCCTATTGGTTTAGTCATTTTTTACATCCACAGCAACAACAACAATCACTCATTCTTTATTCTCCGTTGGTTTTGGCTTTGGCTTTTTATTAATGACTATTCTTTTTCTATATACAGGCTTAATAAACTGGTCGTGTTCCCAATACCTGTAATCATTTGTATTCCAACCAATAGCTAATGAATTAGGATAATATCTATATCCTTGAAAATCTGACCTATACACTTTAACTACTTGTGTACTATCAGTATATGTAATTATCTGTGAAGGTACAGGTTCTCCTACATCTCCACTAATAATGTATCCAAAGAAAAGACCTACAATAAATTCAATCATTAATGACTACCATTGTTAATTCTTTGAGCATCTATATAAATTTCATTATAGATACCTAGACTATCTGCTTTCCAAATTACTTTTCTCATTAGACTATCTAGCTCAAACATTTCTTTTGATAATTCTTCTCGTGTCTTACCTATGTAATAGTCTTGACAACTAAAGATGCTTACGATAAATGCTAAGACAAAACCCAGTATTACAAACCCATGTAATATTCTTGAGGCTT
>Ga0181409_1000808_pt1 | contig 12115 bp, 28 predicted proteins | sample 32SPOviralmetaG_FD_130138 | JGI IMG/M metagenome (GOLD analysis project Ga0181409, IMG submission 130138) | Marine viral communities from the oligotrophic San Pedro Time Series (SPOT) site, San Pedro Channel, CA, USA - 32 SPOT_SRF_2012-05-30 | ecosystem: Environmental > Aquatic > Marine > Strait... | reverse complement strand
GCACTAGTCAGTGTATGTGTGACAGCTACCTTAGGCAAGTGTTCTAAGTCAATATCATATATTAATCCCAAATCATAAACATTTATTGCAATTTCAGGATCATATACATCTCTCAGATTCTCAACTATTTCGCCGCCAATCTTTTCCTTATCCATTGTACGTTATTTTCCAGTCATCAGTTTAAACGTTAGCATATCGTCTTTATTACGGAACCATATCTCATATCCGTTCCTGTGCTGATTGTATCTAAATCCGCCATACCGATTACCAAATAAATTTTCAAGTATTTCGTGAAATCCTCTTGCACGTCTTGCTTGCCCTTTTTGAAATACTGTACAATAGTATCTATTGTCTTGTGTCCAGTTAGCACACCATTCTATGTTTTTCATATCAGCCTTCATAAATTGCAGAGTTAGCACCATGTTCAGCACATTCTGTACTTACTACCCAACATCTACCCGATGTCATCTGTTTAATTAATCCGTTCGCTTCGTGAAATGCATGTTCGGCAAACATCTCTACACCAACGCCATGAAACATTACTATATCACATAATCCTGCACTTTGTAAATCTTCAAAGTTTTTAAGCATTGGATCATTATAATCTAAGATAACTTTATGGTCAAAACTATCTTCTAACCATTTCTTCAAAGGTTTCAGTCCACCAAAGTCTACTACCCAATTGCGTTCATCTAATTTATCACAACCAAATGTAAATTTAAATTGTAATGCATAGCCGTGTAATAGTTTACAATGACTATGTGCATTTGGCTGTCTAAAGCAAGCACTCAACCCAATGTTATGCCCATATGTTTTTGTACTATAATATTTTCCCATATTGTTCTCCTATATAATATGAGCGGCAGAATTAGAAGGGTTGACGCTAAGTCCTGTTGTATTATTTATATTAGCATATAATTTAGAATATGCAACCTGAATTGCTTTGGCTTGATAGTAACTATCTTTAAGTGCATTGTGCAGATCTGTTTGCATATCTTTCCTTGGGTCTCTAGGAAGTAAACTGATAAGTGTTCTACCATCTCTTACTTGCCAAAAGTTCCAAGGGATTGGTAAGGACATTTGACGATACATTGTTTCAACAATAGTAACATCAAAACCATATCCATGACCCCAAAGTACATCAACACCTACCATCCATTTGGTCAAATGGTTTAGAAAGTGTACCAGCCCGACTCTGTCATCTTCTCCAAAGGCTTCTTCCATTATTGCAGGATCTTGTTTGCCCCACCAATCTATAGTTCCTTGATCTTGTGATCTGCCAAGTTTGTCTTGTTCATCTACATCCAATCGAAAATAGAAATCACTGTGTGGCTCACTGTTGTTATCTGGATTAAACTTTACGCCACCTATAGTTAATATAGTTGCGTGTGGGTCAGTTGCCAGTGTTTCTAAATCTATCATTGCGTGTATTGTCATGCTAACTCTTTCAAAACTTGTGCTATTTTATCTATTAGCCATTTTTCTTCAACACTAGGTACCCAACTTTCTTCGGGTACCATCATGTCAAATGCTTCCCACATTGCATCTTGTTCGTTCATTATCCACGCCTCATATTTGCAATGTCAACTGCATCTTCTTTTTTATCAGCAAACACAGGAACCATATTGCTCTTGTGCATTGTAGCTATACCTAATAGTCGTCTCTCGCCCGAGTAAACTTGTCGTTCTTTTTGAGCGGTACTTCCTCCAGGAATAGCATCACTAGTAGGCAGACCTGTCCTATTAGTGCTATAATCAGGAACAGATAAAATAGGAATGTTAGCATTCTTTTTCTTCTTAGCTTCTAGTTGCTCAGGGTGTACACCCTTCTGTCGCAACCACTTTTCATGCTCTGCATTAGCTCTTGCCTGCTTTGCATTAGGTTTTTTCTTTTTTCGATTGTACTGAGTAGTGGTCATATACGGACCAACCAAGTGCATACTCATACTTACCTCCCTGTGTACTTTACAGACTGTTTAGGGCCTGTAGTTGTAAATTCCATACCATGCATATTGCCAACATAAACTCTACCATTCCAACGCATTGGGATCTTTTGTTTTGCTACAAATGCATCTAAGTGTTTCTCAAATTTAAAATTATCGATTTCAGCAGTAACTTCTGTACCTGTGTTTGTACTGGTAACGATAGCTTCTTCAGCATACACTACTTTGTTATTCATTGCAACCTCTAATTAGTTAATGATTTGATAACGTAAACGAAACTTCTTTTGTTGTCCTACATAAGCCTGTTCACCTACTGCACGATTTACTCGCACAGTAATGTCATGTCCACCTACTCTATATGTTACGTCATATTCATTTACTACATTAACACTTGAAGTAGAATACACTGTGCGACATTGATTAGTAGTTTGGTAACCTACAATTTGTTGATTGCCTGTTTGTGAACCTTTAACTGCACCAATAGCGGCTCCAATTCCAGTTGCGGCTTGTTTGCCACTACCACTGCCAAATTGGTTACCAATCACACCGCCAATAATAGCACCAAGTATTGCATTGCCGCTATTGGATTGTCCATTGTTTGAATATATAGGCACTTGTACTTGTTCACATACATTCTTAGGTGTTTGTTGACTCACTTGCGTGTGTATAGGTCGTACTTGTGTAACTGTTCCCCATTGTGTTATGCTACTCGCAAACGCCGGAGCACAAGCCATTATTGACAAAAGCCCTATAGATAATAATAGTTTTTTCATTCTTTATTCTCCTTTTTTAAAGTCTTTTCAAATTCTGATCTTTTTAACCAAACTCTATAAAATTCTTCTGGGGTATGTATTTCGTCGCCATAATATTGTCGTTCATCAATATTCTCATAGTAAGCGGACCAAAACTTTCCATTTTCTTTTGCCAATTCAAAAGTCATAACAAACCTCATTTAACTTTATTAGTATAGCATTATTTACTAAGATGTCAACCTAATCATTCCTTTCGCCAACACCATAATCTATTGTTACAGGAAATCTGGGAATGCCATCATTACTCAATTCAAAGTATCTACAAGTTGCCCAGTCTATATTTGGGTTTTCTAGCAATGTCTTTAACTGTGCTTGCGAACCTCTTAGTCCACTACTAAATGTTGTGCCATCTTTCATTTTAAGAGTAAGTCTTTTAGCATATCCTGTCCAAGCGCCTTGCCCTTCATGTACTTCAACTACTTCATATTCTTCTGTAATAAACTCTTTTCTTTTAAGTAGACTCTTGCTACGTTTACATTGGTAAGGAGCATCCTGTCGTACCATCTGTCCTTCGTAACCAGCTTCTGTATACTCGCCATACAGCCTATCAATATCTGCACTGTTGTTTGCAACATCTGTGTGTACAAGCACAATCATGTTACCTGACACATTATTAGCTAACCATACTGAACGATCCATAAACAGTTTGTCAGGATCATTTTTATCATACATATCGTAGATGTGATATTCAACTAGCTCTGCACTTTCTGCAATCTCTTCTGGTCTGCACTTTACTTTTCTTACAAGCGAAACAATCTTTTGGAAGTCTGCTTTAAGTTCATGATTGTAAAGTTCACCGTCTAATACAATATTTGGGTTAGCTTCAATAATATGCTTTACACTTTCCCAAATATGCGGGCAACTGTTAATGGGCTTACCGCCTCTGGTGTGCATACCATGCTTGTCAATTACACAACGGATACCATCTAACTTGGGTTGTGTAAATCCATCTTCAACTGGAGTTTTTGTAAAGTCGTGTGCTAACATAGGCTTAAACAGTTCGTAACTGTCAATATCATCTATGTTTGCAAAGTATTCTTTGTCAGCTTTTTTAGTCCATTCAGCTTGTGCTTCAAACTCAGCTTGACCTTTAGCAGTAGTAGCATTGCTTCTACCCACGTTCTTTGCTATGCTTATATTCCAAACACTGGTGATCTTCTCACCATCAACTAGACCACTGATGCTACGGATACCAGCAGTATCCTCATTGTCAAATCCAACTTCAATAGTCCATATTCTCACTTTACCTTTTGAGTCTCTTTTGTAAAGCGGATTTAAACTAACTACATTCTGCATACATCACTCCTTAATTGTTATATACAGTATAGCACCAAGATGTCTTGTTGTCAACCTTTTTATGCATATTCATTATAAACATGTTGCCACATTTGACTAATGTTTAAAATTTCACTGTCTACTTTAAGTGCAAAATTTGAAATACGATTAGCAGTTTTGTCTATTTCACCTTTGTAGAAACAATCTTGCAACATGTTAACTGCATGATTTTTAACTTGGGCATACCTTAAATTTTGAATCTTTGTAGCACGCCATTTGCTTCCTGCATATTCTCCAGTTTGTGCTCGGAACCGAGGATGCCGACTAATACAAGTATACCCTTCATCTTCTAACAGTTTAGCATAAATTTCTGCTTGTTCTTTTGATTCGTCTATGCTTACATCTCCTAGTTCAACGTAGTCTACGTCCCAATCTTTTCGATTTGTACACATAGCTACACGAAACAAAGTACCACTTGCACTACCTTGTGAAGTGTCTTTGCCTGATAGTGCATCTTTAGCTTTACTGTACAAGTTAGTTACATTAACATTTTTACGCCAATCTGTTTGGATAGTGGTCCAAATATGGAAAATGTTTTCTGCATCATTCTTAAAAACTGCTAGCGTATACATATTCATTACCTTGTTTTGCTTAACTTATACATACACTATAACATCAAGACATCTTACTGTCAAGCTCTTTTTGCTAATAAAAAGTTTATTTTTGCATTACGGATTTGTCTGATGGCACGTTTAAAGCACCAGAGCGTGTAATTGTTCATAACACTTCTCCCTTTCGGTTAAAGTGCGTTCCTTCGCTAGTGCTACTTCCGTCCCTTGTGGGATGAACGATTTACTTAAATTTATTTATAACTGATGTACAAGATAGACTAATAGCCAAATCAACAAACCTAGTGCGACACCTTTAGCCCAAGCAATCCAAGCTACGCCATACCAACTAATGTTTAACGCATTCATGCCTCGTACAGTTTGTTTTTTGTGCCATTCAATAACTTTTTTCATATCAACCCGATCCAATGTAAACAGTCATCGCAGGGATCATCTACCCAATGCAGAGACCATTCTACTTCATCTATTACCACTTACTATTTAATGGTAAATACACTTATAATTTAGTACATACTTAAAGTCAAGCACAGAATGTGCTGACGTCAAATTCACAAGGAAAACGACATGTCAAAAGAAGATAATACAGGAAAAATGGAAGTTGCAGTAAGAATTTTAGGTAACGAGTTAGTTGCACTAAAAATGGTAGTAGACGATTTTAAGATAAAATGGTTAATTTATGGTGTAGTAACTATTGTGGCACTAGGTTGGGCCGCTAGTAGTTTTGGACCAGCATTATTTGATATGGTAGGAAACAATGGGTAAGAAAAAACTAAGTTCAGGATACACTTCAAAAGGTGAAGTAGGATCACCGATGAAAACTAAATTGAGACACAACGACGAAGGATATGCTTCACAACGTATGATGAATCAGCTAAAAGCATTTAACAGTGGAAAACGTGTTATGGTAACTATTAAAAATCCTAACGGAGCCGAAACTAATAAACAGTATATTCGTGTTCCAGCTAAAGATATATGGAAAAGTAGTAAAAGGTGACCACTAGTTTTTTATTATTCATGCTGTTAGTGAAACATGCAATAGCTGACTTAGCACTACAAAGTAGATTTAATCACTCTAAATATGGGGATAAGAAAAACTTAACAGATAAAAAACTATGGTTGCACAGTTTGGACCATGCAGGTCTAACTGCACTTGTTAGTTTATTTTTTGTTGGATTATTTCCTGCACTTCTACTAGGCTTAGTAGATTTTGTATTACATGCGATAATTGATTATGTCAAACGTGTATATACACTAAAGAAAAAAATTGGATACGACAGCAAACGATTTTGGCAAATACAAAGTGTTGATCAAATAGCACACTACAGTTGCTATTTTATCTACGCATTAGTTTTGCTTTAAGTGTCTCCATTTCACTCATAGTATCATTTTTAGCTGGTTTAGGTTGAGCAGGTTCAGAACCTCTGCCACCCGGCTGTGGTCTGTCAGCTATTGTCTTTTGTACTAAGAATATACGTTCTTTAATATTTGCTACTTTAGATTCTATACTATCAAGTAAGGGAAATTGCTTCGATAAAGTGTTTAACATTATTTCTAAATTTTGATTCATACCGATATTTATTCATGACAACACCTCCCGAAGGAGGTGTGCCTAATTATTTGATTTTCTTATTTTCTATCTCTTGTCTTATCCATACCTATCAATTTTTGTTATGTTAGTTTTGGTTAAGTTCGGATCCAGCAACTATCTCACCATTTGGTTTGACTCGTAAAAGTTTCATTGTAATCATACCCTCAAGTGCTTTTTCAATTCCTTGACGTTTTCCTTGCGTATAACCTAACCATGTGCAAAATAAACAAATGACAACGGCTATATATGATTCATATCCTACAAACATTGCTGACTCCTTTTTTCGTTATATACTTAATATAGTATACTTATAGTAAAAAGTCAAGAGCTTAGAAGCTAAAACTTGCTCCAACTGCTGGTTTAATTTCTTCACTATCTAGATTGTATGCGCCTTCAGCAAATAGTGTTAAACCATTCACGTCTTTCTTCCAACCAAGACCGATGTTTTGTAATGCATCATCTTCATCACCATTGGTAAATGCTGTCATACCATTCATAGCAACACTTGCTTCATATGCAACATCATCGCCATAGGTCATTACACCGCCAACTGCTACATCACCCAAAGTATATCCACCGGCTACGCCAAATGTTGTGTCTTCTGAGTCTAAGTTAAAATCAATCACTGGATTGATAGAAGCTCCTGCTACTTCCATTGCATAACCAACCTGTACATTGCTTAGGTCTGTGACATCATCTGTCATGTCAGTAAAGCCTAAATGTAGAGATAAGTCATTAGATGCAAATCGGATACTATCGTTGTCTGCTGGATCAGCAAGTGTGTCGTCGCCAACTACTTCTAGTCCTGCTCCTGGAAAGATATCTCCCTGGTCACCAATAGAAACAGTACTTGCTCCCATTGCCATTCCAAGCGTCCATCCATCAATAGTTAGTGCGCCTTCGTTTGTGCTCAATAGGTTGATTGAAGCAGAAGCATTTCCTGCTACAGAAGCACCGAGGCTTAGTTCTGTTTTAGCACCAAAATCGCCATCTGTTTGTTCAGTTACTTCAATACCAACACCGCCGGTAATTGCAACTGTAGGGGCTGAGTCTTGAGCAAAAACTGCGGTTGACATAGCTACCAGAGCTGTTGTCATTGCTAGTAAATTTTTCATTATTCTTTTCCTTAAGGTTAAAAAAAAGACGTAAGAAAGCAAATATTGTTGCTCTTCTTCGTCCAGTTATATTTAACTGTTTAAAATAAAAACCACAGTTAATAATACAATTAACTGCGGTTGTTATGTTATCTTTGTGGTTTTTATGTTACACTATTCATGCTCTCCGCCATTGCCTCTGCCATTGCGACTTTGGAAGGCGGCAAACACATGTGGCTTACGTTTGGCTGTTTCAAATGTTGCCACAGTAATTACAATAGCGGCAATCAACATAACGTGAGCTATTGCACTAATAGCAAATACAGTCCAACTGCCAACTAGCATAGCGAATGTGATACACCACATCCATGCTAGCACTTGCATAAGCATGTGTCTTACTTGTAAGTCTGGAATGTTTTTAAGTGGACTAACATCGCTGTTCATAACACTGTTCCAGCTGTTTACTACAAATGTTCTCATTGGTGCGTATCCTTTTTCAAATATTACTCTAAGTGGGTAGTGTGCATCAGCATCATCACGAAATTCGATTGCGTCATTTACGTCATCAAACAACTTAGATACTTTGTGCGTTTTAAAGAAAGCAGTTACTCTGTACATATTCTATCCCTTAGTTTACAATTAAAAACGCAACTATTCTGTTGCCAGGTCAGTTGCCAACCCCTACATACCTATACTAGGCTGCTAATGCCATTTCTGGCGCATAATTGTCATTTGCAATTATAGTTGTTGACCAATAACGCAGTCATCCGGTAAACTCCACTCAATTTTCATATCTGTCGATCCTAGTTCAGCCCCATCAAAAGCACACTGTATACTTTCAGCTACACGTTTACTTCTTGTTATAATTAGGATTTGTTTTTTCTTCCTATCATATACCAAATATCTAAATTGTGCCAACTGCCTCTCAATGTGTTTATGGTGGAGCTGTGGGGTACTGCCCCCCAGTCCAGTCTACTTCCACGTTGCTTCAACGTTTACAAGTTTATTTATATACTATGTTTTAGATATTGTCAACTATATTTTAACACTATTTTTTGGTTGACAAATATATTCAATACTACCCCAATTACCATCTGGAGGAACTTGTTCATGCATAACTTTGTGATACATACACTTATCTTCAGCAGTTGTTTCTAAAACAGTTTGTGTTATACATTGATTTGTACTACACACACTTAGTAATAATACCCATACTATTTCCATTACCTTTTCCTCAATACTCCATCTACTTTTATAAAAGCGCCTTCTGGGCTGTTTACCGCAAGCAATAATTCTTCCCATTGCTTGTGGCTTATTCTTATATTTTGTTCTTCATCCATAATACTGCAATACTGTGAAATAAAAACGCCCTCGTCTTCTAGTTCAACTTTAATGTCTTCTTCTACACCAGTATCATCCAGTATTACTATTTCGAAGTGATCGTCTTCGAATTCCACAGTCCACATAATTAATCTTTCATTTTAAAGCAAACCCACTCTTTACCAGTGGCTTGATCTACTGAAGCAATGTATAACTCGTCGGAGTTTGGTGCTCTACACCCGTCTTCGATTGATTGCCAAGTTAATCCAGATGCATAATTTTTATTTGCTTGTTCGAAGAATTCTGCATTATCATAAATGAACAATCCTCCAATTAAAGTTACTGCGAATACAAACATATTTTTTCCCTTCATTTGTTTGTTGGCACAGGTGAAGGGAATCGAACCCCTATCTTCAGTTTTGGAGACTGACGTGTTACCACTACACCACACCCATATAGTTAAAAATTTAAATAGTTCTTGGTCATTATACTTGCACTTTTATCTAGCCCAAGTTCCCATTGATCTTTTGCAGTGGTTTCCCACATCATTTTAGAATCAAAAGGAATACTGTTCCACATACCGTGCCCATTTGTACGACTCCCAAGTATCTCACTTTCTAATTGTCCTGCACCCCATGTGCAACACCCGACTACTACCTTCCAGTAGTTTGGAAATAGTTGCTGATTAAGTCTAGCAACCATTATCTTATCTCTAGTCATACACAAGTTGTCGTTTAGTTGTATAGTTGCGTCAGGTATAACAACATCATCACTGTGTAGTACATACACTTGATTAGATTGTACAGGTCCTCCGTAAAAGATAGGACATACTACACCTAACTGTATACTTTTTCGTAAACGAACAGCTATTCGACCATCTAGTTCTTTGTTAACTACCCATCCTTTTGCTCCATCTCCGTCATGTTTTTCAACATATATAACCGACGAACGAAAGTTATTATCTCCTATATTTGGGAGACTCAATAGAAAGTTTTCACTTGTGTTCATTCTTTAATCCAACTTGTGCAAAGTCAATATCTAAATCGACTCCGCCATGTGCTAACTCTAACGCAAGAGCTCGCATGTCATCATATATAGTTTGACACATTGCTCTGTCGTATTCACCTTGTTTTTTAAATCGCTCTCTATGCAATTCTAGTCCTTTACTTTGTATTAGTGCCGCTTTGGCATATACTGCTTCTACACTATGACTCATACTTTACCTAACATTTGTTAAAATTATACACTTATTTAATCGCTTTGTCAATAAATAGTTATGGAGAAAGATATGGACGCAGAAATAATGAGTGCCGGTGGTGTAGGTTTAGAAATCACCAACTTGTTAATGCCCTTTGTAAGTGCATTAATGTTATTAGTAATCACACTATGGTTTAAAGACTTTGCTACTAAGATAGCAAAAGGTATGGCTTTTAAAATGAATAAAAGTTTTAATGAAGGCGATACTGTTATACTCGACGGATCGGATGCATTAATCGTAAAAATAGGATTAAGCGAAACTGTATTTGGTGTATATAGCGACAAAGGCTATACTTGGCGTTTTGTACCTAATGAGCGTATTCCTATGTTGAAACTAGAAAAAGTAATCAATAAAGATCTCCATTTGGATACTGAAGCTGAGAAAGCGGAGAAACTACAAGCGATGATTGATCGTACTCAGGATTCTCAAATCGGCGCAAACAGAAATGCTATTGAGGAGATTAAAAATGGAAAAAACAAAAAACGTATTTAATTACAGTAACGCATTACACTTTGCAGAACTAGCTAATCTTGCATACCAAGAAGAAAAACAATTTAAAAAAACTGCCTCTGCTATGGGATATAAGAATGTCAAATACTTCGATGTAGACGGTGCCCAAGCATATGGTATGGCAAAAGAAGATTACATAGTGTTGGCATTTAGGGGTACGGAACCAACACAGTTTAACGATATAAAAGCAGACTTAAACGCACTACATGTACGCAACGAACTAGGCGCAGGTCGTGTACACAAAGGCTTTAAACGTGAAGTAGACGATATTTGGGAACAGATAGAAACTTGGTTAGCAAAACGCAAGTTTAAACAAGCCTACACCTGTGGACATAGTTTAGGTGGTGCTATGAGTACTATTGCTTGTAGTAGATTACCGGAAGGTTCGACTTGTTACAGTTTTGGTTCACCTAGAGTTGGAACACCCGGATGGGTTAGAGAGTTTGATAACAAATTTATACTACATAGATTTGTAAACAATAACGATATAGTACCTAGAGTTCCAATGGCATTGATGTGGTATAAACATGCAGGACATCTTAACTACATCAATACATATGGAAATATTCGTAATGCTACACTATGGCAAAGACTCAAAGATAGATTTAGAGGATATAGAGATGCGTTTAGAAATAGAATATGGTTTGATAGTATTTCTGATCATGGTATGCCTAATTATATTGAAAAAATTCGTAATATGTCTGATAGAAAAGTTATGTGATTACAGTCCTAAACTCCACATCCATATAGGTATAATTATAAAATGTAAAAGCAAACAGATACCAAGCATTAGGTAAACTGTTCGCTTTTGTGGGTTCATTTGTTTACATTCAAGTTGCTTGGATTGTACTGCTCGCCGTTATACTGTGAACCTGTTTTACCAGCGTCAGTTTCAACTCCAAAGTTACAACTAGCCACTGCTAATAAAAAAGCAAGAGAAGCATAAACTCCATACTTACTGTATTTTATAAATGATTCAAATGTACGTTCAGCTTCTTCTTGTGCGGCTTGCCTTACGTCTAACTCCCCCATCCAGCAAACTCCTCTTTGTTTTGCATTCTGACATGACGTGTAGGCAAATAGCCTTCTGTAGGGCCTAAACACTCCCAACCTGTTTCAGCTAACCATTCCACTAACTGAGTTTTACTGCCAAACTTCATTGATGCAGTTTCTCCTGTTCGTGCATTGAGTATTGTATAATTCATCCGTTTGCTCCAAAACAAGGTAACAATGGAGTCATGTTACAATAACGTGCATAGTCTTCTGGCCCTACCATTGCATAAGTTGTAGCAATTGGTACTCCTGCCATTACAAATAGAATTATAAGAAAGGCCCAGCCTAGTCCTTTTGTTGTACAATAGTTTTCACTCATGTTTTGTTGCCTCTTAATGCGAAAAATAATCCACCTACCCATAACAATACATGTAGGTTATCATATAAAATTACGTCCATAAAACTATCAGGTTGACCTACCCATATAACACCTGTCATAATACTACAAATTGTAATACCACAAAAACGTGTCAGCAAGTCACCGTAGTCACTTAACCATGCCCAAGATACCATTGCGCCTGCTACTAGCAAACCTAGTCCAGCACCTACTTCTCCATATGATGCGAACCACCATACAATGTATGGAAGATCAAAACTTTCAGCCCCTTCGATAGTGACTGGAAATTTGCTTCTT
>Ga0181409_1000807_pt1 | contig 12137 bp, 11 predicted proteins | sample 32SPOviralmetaG_FD_130138 | JGI IMG/M metagenome (GOLD analysis project Ga0181409, IMG submission 130138) | Marine viral communities from the oligotrophic San Pedro Time Series (SPOT) site, San Pedro Channel, CA, USA - 32 SPOT_SRF_2012-05-30 | ecosystem: Environmental > Aquatic > Marine > Strait... | reverse complement strand
GAGCGGTGTAGCTTTACCATTAGTTCGTAGAATTTTTGGTGAGTTAGCAGCTCAAGACTTTGTGTCAGTTCAACCAATGAACTTACCTTCAGGTCTTATCTTCTACCTTGACTTCAAATACGGTACAGACCAAACTTCACTACACACAAACAACTCAGATGTATATGGTAATACATCAGGGTCAAATGTAGACGCTTCAGGCGGTTTATATGGTGCAGGAAAGTTCGGATATTCCATTAATGACGCAGAAACTGCAGCAGCAACTATTAAAGCAGCTGCTGACGCAACAGGGTTTACAACAGCATCAGTCGCATGGTCAGATGTAGACTTTGAACCAGACCTATCAGCATCAGTTGCCACTGGTAACGCCGATGAAGGTTTGATTAAGTTAGTAACAGCAACAAGTGCATATACTAACCCAGATACAGACGGAGTTAGAGCCTTTGCACCATCAGGTAGTGCTACATTAGGATTTACAGAATTCTATCCAGCATACACTAAATACAGCAAAAGTGCTTCAACAATTACATTTATCGTGAAAAAAGGTGCAACAAACTTTACCGGTAATGTACAAGTTAAATATCACAAGCAACCAGCTACAAATTACAGCAGAACTGATTTTGAAGCTACAGCAGCAGGAACAGATTTAAATCCTGAAACTGATATCGATATACCAGAATTAGACATCGCGCTAAAGAGTATTCCGATAATCGCTAAAACTCGTAAGTTAAAAGCAGTCTGGACTCCAGAACTTGCTCAAGACTTAAATGCATACCATTCAGTTGATGCCGAGGCAGAACTAACATCACTATTAAGTGAGTATATTTCAATGGAAATTGATTTAGAAATTCTTGATATGTTGTTTGCAAACGCTTCAGCAAAAGAAGAAAAATGGTCAGCAAGAGTTGGACACGAATTTGATTCAGCAAGTTCAACATTTGTAGAATCATCAGGTGCTTCAAACGCTTACACTAAAGGTGAGTGGTTCCAAACACTTGGAAACAAAATACAATCAGTATCTAATGCAATTCACCAGAAAACTCTAAGAGGTGGTGCTAACTTTATGGTGGTTTCACCAGAGACAGCAACTATCATCGAGTCAATTCCTGGATATGCAGCTGACACAACAGGCGAAGCGACATCAAATCAATTCGCAATGGGTGTTCAAAAAGTAGGTGCTTTAAATAACAGATACACAGTGTACAAAAACCCATATATGTTAGAAAATAGCATACTTGTCGGTTTCAGAGGACAAAACTTCCTTGAAACTGGAGCGGTTTATGCACCATATGTTCCGTTAATTATGACACCACTTGTATATGACCCGAAAAACTTTACACCACGTAAAGGGGTAATGACAAGATACGCTAAGAAAATGGTTCGTCCTGAATTCTACGGTAAAATCGTAGTAGCAGACGTTAACTTTGTCTAAGTAGTATTTAGTTAATATACTGAACATACGCTGAAAAGCATACGAAAAGCCCCCATTAATTTGGGGGTTTTTTGTTTATATGATACTTATTAATATAAGATTAATTTCCAGCCCTGGCAACGGATGTTGTGGGTATGTGTTACTAATAAAGCACATTTAGGGGTAATGTAATCTAATAGAAAATAATTTGGAAAGCAGGAAATCCCCAAATTGTATGGAGAATAACAATGGCAAACAAATCAAATGCAAGCATTAAAAGTGAGTTAAGACAAAGTCACGCAAATTATTTCGATAATTTAGCAGATTCAGTAGGTCTATATGCAGAAGGACAATCAGGCGGTGAGGCAATAAACCTTTCAGCAGATACAACTTTAGCAGTAAACACTCACTCAGTTCAAGTTGGTAAATTCGTTACTATTTCAGCAGACGCTAAAACATTAACATTACCAGCAGTTGTGGTTGGTGCTTCTTTCATTATCGTAAACACATCAACAGACGGTGGTTCACTATTAACAATATCACCTAACGCAAATGATAAGTTCTTAGTAGACATCGCAGGTGGTGCAGGAACAGATAATAAAGACATTATACTTGCAAAAGCAACACAAAGTCAATATGACTATGTTCATTTAGTTGGTTTAAGTTCAGTCGGATGGCATATTCAAGACGTTCGTGGAACTTGGGTTGACGAATCATAATAATTAGTTTTTAACTAATTATTACATATGTGAAAAGCCCCTACTATTTGTAGGGGTTTTTCGTATTTCTTATATTTATTAATGTATATACAATAGACTATTAATAGGAGATTTTAATGGCTCAAGAAGCAATATGGCCAGGTAGTGGTTCCGCAGCTAGTGGTTCTACACCATTTGGGTTATACGATACAGATTCAGAATTTCAAACAGAAGCACCACAGGTAGCAAGTTGGTGTGCAAAAAGACTTGGATATCCAATTATGGATGTTGAACTTCAAGACCAACAATTTTATGCTTGTTTAGAAGAAAGTGTTTCTGAATATGGTGCACAAGTTAATCAATTTAACATTCGTGATAACTTATTACACTTAAAGGGAGCATCAACGAGTTCAAACTTTACTCACAAGAGAATAAAAGCAGGTTTGTCTGAAAACATTTACATAGCAGAAGAATATGGTTCAGAAGCTCAAGTTGGGGGTAATGTTGAATATAGAAGAACAGCAATTTCAGTTAATTCAGGTAGTCAAACTTATAACTTGAATACAGCGATTGCAGAAGCAAGTCATTCTGGACAATCAATTGAAGTTAAAAAAGTTCATTATGAAGCAAAACCAGCGGTGTCAAGATACTTTGACCCATACGCATCAACAGGATTTGGAACACACAATATGTTGGACGGATTTGGATTTGGAAGTTATTCACCAGCAATCACTTTCGTATTACAACCTATCTATGCAGATTTACTTAGAGTTCAAGCAATTGAGTTTAATGACCAAATTAGAAAGTCAGCATACTCATTTGATATCAAGAACAATCAATTAAGAATATTCCCAATTCCAACACAAAAAGCTTCAGTTTGGGTAGACTATATATTGACAAGTGATAGAGATAATCCACTACGAACAAGATTTAGTGGGTCAAGTGATGATACGGTAGTATCTGATTACTCAAATGTTAATTACGATTTTATGAAATACTCAAACATCAATGATGTGGGTAAACAATGGATTAGAAAATACACATTAGCATTAGCAAAAGAGTTATTAGGTATCGTTCGTTCTAAGTATGGTAATATTCCTATCCCAAATGCAGAAGTTTCAATGGACGGAGAAACTCTAAGAGCAGAAGCAACTGCAGAAAAAGAACAATTAATAGAACAATTGAGAGAAAATTTAGAACAAACCAGTCGTAAGGCATTGTTGGAAGCTCAAAAAGATGAAAGTGATTTTCAACAAGATACTTTAAAGAAAGTTCCTTACCCAATCTACATAGGATAAATCAATGCCACAAAGATTTTATGGAAACAAAGATTTGGCAACCATAGAAAAGTTCAATAGAGAACTTTTAGGTGAACCAAATATTGACGATTGCGGAATAATAGACCAGTTTGTAATTCTTTACAGAACTTCAGTATATGATACAGAAACAAATATGTATGGTGAAGCGTCTGAAGGTAAAGTTTACAAGCAGGGTGTTAAACTTCCGTGTATTGTTAATGCTGAAGATTTTAATTTTGAGTATGATGATTTCGGACCTGATAACAAACAGAATGTATCGTTTGCATTTCAAAGAGCATACTTAGTAGAAGTAGACTTGAAGCCAGACATAGGTGATATACTGAAATGGAATGACGGATACTTTGAAATTAAAAACTATAACGAAAATCAATTAGTCGGTGGAGACCCGACAAAGTCTCACTCAATCGTAGTTCAAGCACACTTAGTAAGAATGCCAACCACAAACTTAGAGGAGTATAGAGGTTCATAATGGCAAGAAATAAACCAATACCAAGAAGTCAACGAATTAGTTTTAATCGTGGAACAAAAATTAGTCGTAATTCACCAGCAGTAAAAGATGATGTTAAAAATTTATCAGTTGGTATTATGGATATGGATAGTGCAATTATGTACTATTTCAACGAAGTTATCAGACCTGATGTAGAAGTCAACAAAGAAAAGGTTAAAGTTCCTTGTATCTACGCATCACCAGAAAGGTGGTTGACAATATCTAAACAAGGATATCTACGAGATAAAAAAAGACAAATTATAGTTCCATTGATTGTATTCAAAAGAACAGGTATGAGTCGTGATGACAATATGCCAATTGACAAATTGGATGCAAATGACCCTAAGCTAAATTATTCATTTCAGAAAAAGTTTACACAACATAATCGTTATGATAAGTTTTCGGTATTACAAAGTATCACACCAGGTAGAGAATATTACAATGTGTCAATGCCAGACTATATGAACTTAACATATGAGTTTACTATATGGACATCATACATTGAACAAATGAATCGTATCGTAGAAAAAGTTAATTATTCGGACGGAGCATATTGGGGTGAGCCAGGTAAGATGAGATTTAGAACTCGTATAGATAGTTTCTCAGATGCGAGTCAAGTAGATGGTGAGAGACTAATCAAGACTACATTTAGTGTGACATTAAATGGATATATTTTACCAGAAACATTTGATGGTAAAACAACCACTCAGAAATACCTAACACCTAAAAAACTTATAATGAGAGAAAGTGCTGACACCACACTAATAGATGATAAAGGTAGAGTATCATTAGCAGATAATGCAGCAGTTGACGGAGCAGAACCAACAAGGGAACTATTTAGTATATCAATTACTAATCCATTTACAATAACACAAGGAACAGGTGTTATAGTGTCTAATAATGGTTCAAGCTTTGATGGTTCAAGTGCATTAGCACAACAATTTTCAATCGGACAATCAGTTGGAACAACGGATAGTCCAGTATTCAATAGTTTAACAGCTAACTCAGTTAGTATTGGTTCAGCAACAACCACAATAACAGACGGAGCATTTGATTCCGATATGGATATTAGTGGGTCAGTTGAAGTTACGGGTAGTTTATCAGTTGGTGGTAACTTAGCAGTTACTGGTAGTATTACATCTAATATATTGGTAGAACAAATAACAACTCGTTCCGTAAATTATTCAACAGGTTCAAATGCATTCGGTGATGACTTAAATGACCTACATAGATTTACGGGTAGTTTAGATGTAACGGGTTCATTTAAATTAAATGGATATCAAGTAAATGAAATATCAAATGATAGTAATTTTACAGACGGAAGTACAACTGCATTAGTTACGGAAAACGCACTAAAAGCATTTAATCCTTCATCAACCACAACAGATGAAACAACTTATTTAAGAAAACAATTTTTCAAGACATCAGCAGGTATTAGTGGTAGTAATACTGCAAGTTTCACTGCATTGACCGCATCTGCACCAAGTGGTGTAACTGCAACAACTGAAAACGATTTTGTGTTCTTTGTCAATGGACAATATATGGAACACGATGCTTTAGACATACAACAAAAAAATAGCACAGAATTTTTATTAAAAGTAAATACAACATCAATCGGCTACTCATTGGAAAGCGATGACGAAATATTAGCGATTGGTAAATTTAATTCATAATATGTCAGATATAATATTTAAAATTAATAAACCATTGACCTTAAAGTCTGGCACGGGAGTAACACTATCAAGAGATGGTGTAGAGTTCTTTGAAAAAGACTTTGATGGTTCTAACAACGCTAATGTTGTTATATCTATTGGACAAGGAGTAGGAACTACTGACGATGTTCAATTCAATGCAGTTAGTTTGACAAGTGGTGATAGTCTGAGTATAGGTGTTCCACCTAGTTTAGTTATTAGTGATGGGAAAATTTCAGGTTCAAGAGTAAAGTTTAAACAAAACCTAGTAGTAACACAAAGTTTAGTAGTAACGGGTTCAGTTCTTATAAATGGCCCAATAGCATCGGGTTCTGGAACATTTGGTTCAAAGAGTCAAACCGTTACACACAATACAGGTAGTACAAGGTGGGGTGAAAATACTTCACAGAAACAATTTTTTTCTGGTAGTTTAGATGTAACGGGTTCAATAAGACTAAATACTTTATCCACGAGTGATAATATGGATAAGATATCCAACGATACAAGTTTATCGGGTAATAGTAGAACCACATTAGTAACGGAAAATGTAGCAAAAACACACTTAGCAACTATTAAACCCGATAGAGATTATTTAAGAAAGTCATTTGCTCACACAGGTAGTTTTGTAAATAGTTCTACTGCAAGTTTTTCAGTCGTAACGGCATCGGCACCAACAAGCTTAACCGCTACAAGTGAAGATGATTTTATGTTTTTTATTAATGGTATGGTAATGGAAAATGACGCATTAACCATACAACAAAAAAGTGCAACATTATTAGAATTAAGATTAAATACTAATTCTTTGGGATATTCATTAGATAGTTCTGATGAGGTCATAGGATTTGGTAAATTTAATAGTTAGATATTTATAAGTAGGAATATACAATGGCAAATATTAAATCAAAACAATTCGCAAGTTTATTAACATTATCAACAGCAAGTATTGATGTTGTTAGTGGTTCTTTCTTGCCAGACGCAGCATCAACTTACAATGTAGGTAGTTCAACTATACCTTGGTTGAGTGGTTCATTTCAACATATGGACATTAATCAAGGTGGACAAATACATTCAACAAATTTATTCGTGAGTGATGTTAGTAAGTTTACAGGTAGTATTGTTCTAAAAGAGCAATCTACTTTACCTACTCCATTAGAGGGTGGAATAGTATATAGTGGTAGTAATTTTTACTTAGGTTCTTAATAAAATTAAGTTTTGTTATATTTATAATTAGAAATAAAATATCGTCATAGAGGAGATAAAAAATGGCAACTTGGAAGAAAGTTATTGTTAGTGGTTCAGCCGCAGATTTGGCATCAGTAACATTAGATACACAATTAGCAGTAGCAGAAGGTGGAACCGGAGCTACGACATTAACAGATGGTGGTGTTCTACTCGGTAGTGGAACAGGAGCAATCACAGCAACGGCAGTCCTTACAGACGGGCAAATGTTAGTTGGGGACGGAACAACCGACCCGGCCATTGAAAGTGGTGCAACATTAAGAACATCAATCGGTGTTGGAACAGGTGATTCACCAACATTTACAGGATTAACATTAAGTGGTGATTTAGAAGTTCAAGGTGGAGATATTACTCTAACTAATGGAGCAACCGATATAGATGTTATTGATAACAATGCATCCGCACTATCTATTGACGCAAGTGGAAAAGCTGGAATATTAAACATCATTTCTACAAATAGTGGTGAAGGTGTTAGTATGTCAGGTTTACTAAATGTTGTAGGAGCGATTAGTGGTAGTTCAACAGCTGAATTCGCTTCATTAACATTAGATACTGCATTAGCAGTAGCAGAGGGTGGAACAGGCGCTACATCATTAGCAGATAAAGCAGTGTTGATTTCACAAGATAGTGGAACAGACACAATCGGTGCATTAGCACTTACAGGTAATGGTGAGATTATAGTTGGTGGAACAAATGGGCCAGCAGTAGAAGCGGCAGCAGATGTTGCAGGAACAGGTTTAGATGCCGCAGTAGGTGACGGAACATTAGCAATTAATGTAGCAGCAGCACAAACAAGTATTACATCTCTTATAAATTCTGGTTTAACAAAAATCGGAACAGCAGCAGCTCAAGAATATATCAAATTTGATACATCAGATGAAGTCAATACACACATCAACAATACAGAAAGATTAAGTGTAACCGCAACAGGTGTAGATGTAACAGGAGCATTGACCGTATCAACAGATTTAAGTGTTAGTGGTGGAGACATTACATTAACAGGAGCAGCAACAGATATTGACTTGATTGACAATAACGCATCAGCATTGTCTTTTGACGCAACTGGTAAAGCCGGTATCTTAGAAATCGTAACTACGAATAGTGGTGAAGGTGTTAAGATGGCAGGTAATTTGACAGTTGAAGGAGACTTTGTTGTTAATGGTAGTACAACACAAGCAAATGTTGATAACCTATTAGTTAAAGATAAATTTATATTATTGAATAGTGGTTCAGCAGCATCAGGTGACGCTGGTATATTAGCCGGTAGTGGTAGTGCTTATAGTGGTAGTTCATTTGTTTTTGATGATTCAGCAGACAGATGGGGAACTCAACACGATACTCAATTAGGTTCAACTATGACAACATCAACACCAGAAGCATACGCTTCTCTATATGTTCTAAATGCTAATACAGGTTCAGCAACATACAAAGTAAAGGGTAATATAAGAGTTGATGATAGTGACGAAAGTATTTGGATTTATTCATAATGTTAAATAGAGGTTATAATGGGTATAGTAGACAGAATAGAAGCAACTAAAAAATTAGAGCAAAGAGCAGTAAACTTAACGAAATCAGAAATTGAGTTTATATTGTATTTGTTTAGTGAAAGTATGATACCAGGTAAAAAATTGATTGAAGCAGTATCCGCAATTGAAAAATTACAAGTAAAATACAAAGAATTAGAAGAAGATAAATAACTTTATTGGCCTGATGTGTGGCAACATTAGGAAGTGGGCCGAAAGGTAACCAACCATAAGGAGAAAAAATTAAATGCCAAGTTGGAAAAAAGTAATAGTAAGTGGTAGTTCAGCCGCTTTACCAAGTATCACACATACAGGTGATTTCACGATAGACGCTTCTGGAGATATTATTCTCGACGCAGACGGAACAGACATTCTATTAAAAGATAACGGAACAGAATTTGGTAGATTCAAAATAGCTTCATCTGACTTCGTAATCAAATCAGCAATAAATAACAAAGATATATTATTCAAGGGTGTTGACGCATCATCAACCATAACTGCACTTAAATTAGATATGTCAGAAGCAGGAAATGCACAATTCAATGCAAAGATATCAGGTTCAGAAATAGAAGCAAGTGGAGATGTAATCGCATTTGGTTCATCAGACGAAAGACTTAAAGATAACATTACATACATACACAAACCAATAGATAAAATTAATAAGATTGGTGGTTATAAATTTACTTGGAATGATAAACAAGATACATACTTAGGTAAAGATGTTGGTGTATTGGCACAAGAAATAGAAGCAATAATGCCAGAAGTAGTAACCACAAGAGCAACAGGATACAAAGCAGTCAAGTATGAAAAGATTGTTCCGTTGTTGATTGAAGGTATAAAAGAATTAGACAAAAAAATAAAGGATATAGAAAAAAATTGTGATTGTTTGAATAAATAATCTGATATTTATATATAAACCAATAAGGAGTTATAATGGCTAAAAAATCAAAAGATATTAAATTTACTCAAAACGAATTAGATAATTTAACTGATTTAAGAAATAACTACGATAGTATTCGTAGTTCTATGGGTAATTTAGAACTCTCAAAATTACAACTTGAGTCAAGATTAAGTGACTTAGAAGAGGAAAAGTTTCGTTTAGAAGCTGAGTATACAAATTTAATTAAGAGAGAACAAGAATTAGTTGGTGAATTAAATGAAAAGTATGGGGCAGGAAACCTTGACCCAGCTACTGGCATTTTCACACCAAATAAATAAAAAAATAGGTTCGTCAGTATATTTTGAGTTTTCTAAATGATATTTATATTTACGATATAACCTAATTAGGAGAAAAATAATGGCAGAAAGAATCGTAAGTCCTGGTGTTTTTACCAACGAAAAAGATTTAACTTTCTTACCACAAGGTATTAGTGAAATTGGAGCAGCTTTAATTGGCCCGACAGAGTCAGGTCCAGCATTTGTTCCGACAATCGTTAATTCATTTGGTGAGTTTGAAACAATCTTTGGTAAAGAATCCCAAGACTTTTATGTTCCATTTACGGCGAAGCAATATCTTCGTAATTCAGGAGCAGTAACAATCGTTCGTGTTTTAGGAATCGGTGGATACAATAATCATACAGTTGCACTAGGTATTAGTGGTTCAAAAGGACACTTTGTAGTAGCAACACTTAAACCTTCTAGAGGCGCGACAGACCCAAATAATTTTGTTTTACACGGGAATACAAGTGCTTCTATATCAAATCAAAAGACAGGTACCAAGACATCATTTACTTTAAGTATGAATGATGGTGCCGGTGCTGGTGGTTCAGCAACATCTTATGTGCTTTCATTTGATTCAAGTTCAGCTAACTATATTACAAAAACTTTTAGCGAAGACCCACAATCAACAAATGAACCAGTGTATGTGTATTCAAATTTCCAAAAAACACAAGGTTTAATGGGTAGTAGTGATATGGTTACAATATCAAGTGGTTCCGGTGTAAACATCGACAACTACACATTTAGTAACAAAGTAGCAACAACACCATTCATTACATCACAATTAGTTGGTTCAGCAAGAACTAACTTATTTAAAGTTAATACTATTGCACACGGAACAGCAGAAAATTCTAAATACAAAATCGGTATATCAGATGTTAAAGCAGCAACTGATGTAGCAGGTAGTGATTTTGGAACTTTCTCGTTACAAGTAATGGTAAATAATCCAGGTCAAAATGATGACGGAACAGTTTTAGAAAACTTCCAAAATCTAACATTTGATGAGGATTCAGCAAATTACTTACCAAGAGTAATTGGTGATAGATTCATAACAATAGAAGATAGTGGTAAATTAACCAACAATGGTGATTACCCAAATCTTTCTAAATACATACGAGTTTCAAATGTATTGGAAAACCCAGCGAAAGAGCTTGTCCCTATGGGATTTGGAGCACTTTCAATTCCAATAGATGCTAATACGGCAACACCAAGTGGTTCAACAACTGCTATGGGTTATGCAACAGCATCATACATCTCAAGTCAAACAAATACAAGAGGAACGTTTGATAGAAATGTATATCACGGATTTGACTTCGCTAATGAAGATAACAAACAATATCTTAAACCAATAGCAGAAGGCTCAGTTGGTGTAGGTAATAATGTAACTATGAGTTTAGAAAATGTATCAGGACATGCTGACGCTTCAGTATTCGGAACTACATTCTCTGACGCAAGTGAAAAGATTACATTAGCAGCATCTGCTTTCCAACAAAGAAAGTTCTTGGTTCCTTTCCAAGAAGGATTTGACGGAGATAACCCTGCTATCGAAAAGAAAACAGGCACAGATATTTCATCAACAAACACACAAGGATTTGATTTAAGTGGAGCAACCGCAAGTGGTTCAGTCGCTTATGTAAAAGCAATCAATGCTATCTCAAATCCAGATGAGTTTGATATTAACTTACTGGCATTGCCAGGAGTTATTCACTCACAACACTCAACAGTAACAAATCACGCAATAGATAAAGTGGAAGATAGAGCAGACGCATTTTTCGTAATGGACGGCTCAACATATAACGCTAGCATACAAACTGCAATCAACGACATAAAGTTAGTTGATTCTAATTATGTTGGAACATATTATCCTTGGGTAAAAATTGTAGATAGTGTTAAAGGTAAACCTACTTGGGTTCCACCTTCAGTTGTGTTGCCAGGTGTTTATGCACAAAATGACGCAATAGGTCAAGAGTGGTTCGCACCAGCAGGTCTAAATCGTGGTGGTTTAACAGAAGTAATTGAAGCTAAAACAAGACTAACAAATGCCGAAAGAGACGACTTATACGAAAATCGTATTAATCCAATCGCATCTTTCCCAGGTCAAGGTGTAGTCGTGTTTGGACAGAAAACACTTCAAGGTAAACCAAGCGCATTAGACAGAATCAATGTAAGAAGATTGTTGATTAACTTGAGAAAGTTCATCGCATCATCTTCAAGATTCTTAGTATTTGAACAGAACACAAGTGCTCTAAGAAGTAGATTCCTAAACATAGTGAATCCATACTTAGACCAAGTTCAATCAAATAGTGGATTATCAGCATTCAGAGTGGTAATGGACGATAGTAATAATGGTCCAGATGTTGTGGATAGAAACCAATTAGTTGGTCAGATATTCATACAACCTACAAGAACAGCTGAGTTCATTGTATTGGATTTTGTAGTTCAACCAACAGGCGCAGCATTTCCAGAGTAATAGGAAATAAACTATAAGAAAACCCCCAAGAAATTGGGGGTTTTTTGTTATGTAATGGGAAAGAAAATCTGCAGGTGATTT
>Ga0181409_1000799_pt1 | contig 12194 bp, 4 predicted proteins | sample 32SPOviralmetaG_FD_130138 | JGI IMG/M metagenome (GOLD analysis project Ga0181409, IMG submission 130138) | Marine viral communities from the oligotrophic San Pedro Time Series (SPOT) site, San Pedro Channel, CA, USA - 32 SPOT_SRF_2012-05-30 | ecosystem: Environmental > Aquatic > Marine > Strait... | reverse complement strand
TCGATATCAAAGTTTGGGTCATCTGGCGCATATTGAACACTATCAATAGTAGCAGGAGAATCATCTAATAAATTATTAGGTACTACAGGTGTATCTTCGACATTTTCATCATCATCTACAGGTGTATATGCTTCAATAACTGGTGTTTTAGGTATTTTTTTATCATCGCCTTTTCTAAGTTTATAATAAATTTCACTTCTAACTTTCCTAAAGTCTTCAGTAGTGTTATCAGATGGAGTTATATTGCTTAATTTGAATATATTATCTGAGAATTTCATATTTTCAATGTGTTCAATATTACTATCAGTAATTAGTCTCATTTGTACATTCATTGTTTGTAATTCTTGTAATAATAATTTAAAACTATAAGGAACATGAATAATACTAAAGTCACGACCAAAACGTGTTACAACATTTAATCTCATATCATCGGTTTCAAGAGAACCACTAAATTTGATAGGACCATCAGCTATAGGACTAAAGAATAAATTTTTATTTTCATTATAAATGGCCATAAATCCGGTTTTATTACAAACAGCAACTTTAAATTTATCACCACGTTCCATCATAGAATCTTGTAAGAAAGCAGCAGCACCATGAGAAATAACACCATCACGCTCCATTTCACCAATACGTAAACCACCATCATTAGCTCTACCAGAAACAGCTTGACGTGTCATAACATTGCGAGGTCCTAATGAACGGAAATTTATTTTATCTTTAACCATGTGTTTAAGACGCATATAATATGTAGGTCCCATAAATATTTCACTTTCAATCTGAGAACCATCCATTCCATTGTATAATATATCATTTCCAGATGAATGAAAACCAACTTTATTTAACATTTTACCAAATACGTCTATTTTAGATCCATTATTATTGAAAGCAGTACAATCACTAAAACCACCATACATACAAGAAGCTTTACCAATAATAGTTTCAACAAGTTGTCCAATAGTCATTCTTGAAGGTAAAGCATGAGGATTAATAATTATATCAGGACGAATTCCTTTCTTTGTAAAAGGCATGTCACATTCTGGAACAACTAAACCAACAGTTCCTTTTTGACCAGCTCTGGAAGCAAATTTATCACCAATATTAGGAATACGGACTTCTCTAACACGTACTTTTGCGATACGAGTTCCTTCTTCACCTTCTGTTATATATGATTTGTCAACGACACCTAATTGTCCTTTTTTAGTTGACTTTGAAGCATCTCTTTTATGTTCCATATTAGAAGAAGAAGTAGCAGAACCAATTAATATAGTTTTATCATTAACAGTAGTACCTTCTTTGATAATTCCATATTCATCTAATTGACTATAATCATAACCTATTTTTAAACCAAGTACGGTTTTGTCATTTTCTATATTTAAAAATGTTTTTTTATGAGTTTCATCACCTGTATTAGTACTTTCTTCATGTGTTTCATAAGTAGTAAAATAAGTAGTTCTAAATAGACCTCTTTGTAAAGCACCTTCATTTATTAAAACAGCATCTTCAACATTATAAGATGTATAAGTCATAATAGCAACAATGGCGTTTTCACCATATACATTTTCTTCATTATTGATGTATTGCATATAGCGAGTTTTAATAATAGGTATTTGTCCATTATTCAAAACAACGGCACTTTTATCCATTCTCATTTGATAATTGGTATTATATAAGGAAGCAGCTTGTTTACTTTGACCACATGAGAATGAATTACGTGTTGCTGGATTATTTTCAGGAAATGGAATAAGATTACACATTACTCCTAATATTAATGATTCATGTATTTCCAAATGTGTATATTTTTCAGGATTTTTCAGAAAGTCTTCATATTTCAATGCGATTAATGAATTATCACTTTCATTATTATCAACATAATCAATAATTGCTTTTTTATCATTGAATTGTTGTAATTTATTTATGTTCTCTTCATCTAAACCATATAATTCTTTTGGTGAATATACAGCATAATTACTAGGATCATAATTATCTAATGTTTTTTTGTTGAAACCTGAAACTAAATCATTCCAATGAAATTCATTTTTATTAATGCTATCTAATATTTTGGGTTTTTCAAAAGATATTTCATTACTATCTTTATAAAACATTGGTCTTGTAACACGTCCTTCATCACAAAACAAATAAATAGTTTTTGATTTAATTTCAAATGATATACTTAAATAAGTAGGTAATAATCCATTTCTTCTATAAATCTTGACTTTATTTACAAAATCATTAGGTTCTCTAACTATACCTAACCAAAAGCCATTTACAAATACTTTAATAAAATGATATAAATTATTTAAAGTAGTATTCTCAATGCTTTCTATTTTTGTATTGTTGAGAACCCAATTTATAATAGGTTCTCTAGATATTTTACGAGTAACGTATGTACTTAAACTCAAATGTTTATGAAGTCCAATATTTCCACCATCAGGTGTATCAATAGGATCAAAGAATCCCCATTGACTACCGTGTAAAACACGTGGTCCAACAACTTTGACACTAGCGTCTAATGGTAAATTAGTTTTTCGCAAATGACTTAATTTTGAACTTTGAGAAAGAATATTCAACTCTTGGAGAACACCAATTCGTTTAGTATGAGCAAGGGCACCCCAATTACCTTTAAACCCATCGCGAAATCCTTTTTCTAACACACGTTCTCTGAATATAGGGGAATAAAACTGATTAACAAGTGAAATCAAATCATTTTCATATAAAGCTTTATTTAATGTAATTCTTTTTTCAAATTCAAGATGAATAGTTTTGAGTTGAATGTTATAATATTCTCGAAAAAGGTCATATAATAAAGAACCAACTAATTCAATACGTTTATACTTAAAACTGTCTCTATCAGTAGGTTCATCTTGATTAGTATATACTCGTAATAATTTGTATGTCATATTACCTAAAAATAAAGCTTTTTGTTTGAAATTGTTCTCACCTACATGAGGTAAGAAATAGTCACATAATAATTCTAAAATGTGTTCAATGGACTTATATTTAGTAAAACTACCAATATATTTTAAAGCAGCAACTTGTGTGAAAGTAGTAGATCCATCATAAACAGAAGGTTCAAAATATTGAATCATATTTTCATTGACATCCAAATCTAAAAGACAATGATGTATAATATCTTTATCACTAATTACACCTAATGCTCTAAAAACTATAAATAAAGGGATTTCTGATCTTACATTTGGAATATTAACTACAATTTGTTTATTTTTATAAGAAGATGTTGAATTAACAATAGCAACAGATAATGTACGTTGTGGTTTTGAAACATTTTCAGATATTGAGCGTATTTCAGCACTATGTGAGTATTTAGAATCATCATTTTGTTTTCTAATATAAAGCATATTGTCGGCAAATTTTTCTTGACATACAACAGTTTTTTCTTTACCTTCTATAATAAAATATCCACCAGGATCATTTAAACATTCACCATATGAAAATCTAGTGTCTCTAGGTAAACCTTGTAAAATACAATATTTAGATTGTAACATAATAGGAAATCTACCCAAATACATTCTTTCGAGTTTCAATGTTTTTTTAATAACATTTTCATTAGATTTTTCTTCTTTCATTTTTAAAACTTGTTCTAATAAAACTTCCGGCATGTTATTATTTTTTTGAGCTTTTTTAGGACCACCTCCAGATTTAAATTTTAAAATTGTTTGTTCAACTTCATCATCTGTTTTCGTCTTAAATCCTGTATTATCACTAACTTGAGTCTTATAAGGTTTACCGGTATTACTGTCTATATGGATGGTAAATTCAATATCTACATCATAATGTATAGTCATTCCGTAGGTCATATTTCTTAATCTAGCTTCATTTGGATACATATAATGAAAGTTGTCATTATCATAAATACATGGTTTTCCAAAATAAATAGCATCACCATTTTTTCCACCAAAATATAATTTACATTCATGCATAAATTCATCTTTAGATCTATCATAGTTAGTTCCAATAACAAGTGGATTTTTTTCTTTAAATATCTTGAATATATCATGACTAAAAAAATGTTCGTAGGATTCAATATGATGACGAACTAAAGATTGATAATTATCTTTAAAATGTGTTTCAATTATTTTCCATATTGTTTCATCATTCATAACTATATACATTCACCATATTATTATTTTAGATGAATTATAATAAAATTTATAAATCTTTTTAATATAAGTAATTTATATATAATCATGGGTTCAATGTATGATATGTTTTTTAGTCCTTTAGGTGAAGAATATTGCCTTATATATTTAGCAGGTGTAATATTCACTTTTGTCGGTTTAATATTAGTAATATTAGGTTCCTTATTTTCAATAATTTCAGGAAAAGACAAATTACAAGCTACATTTAAATCAGTTGTAGCAATTGCTTACGCTTTTTTTATGTATATCTTATCTCGTTTAGCTTACTCAATCTGTAAAAAAGCTCTATAAATGCGTAAAAATATATAATTAAAAACACACAAATACTATAATATGGATATTCTCTATTATAGTAATTATTGTAAGAATTGTAAAAAAATTCTTCAAGTTTTAGCAAAAACCAATCTAAAAGAAAAAATAAGTTTTATATGTATTGATAATCGACGTATAGATCCAAATACAAATCAAACATTTATTTCTTTAGAAAATGGAAGTAAAGTAGTTATGCCGCCTAATTTAGTTTATGTTCCTTCATTATTATTAGTAAAAGATAAATATAAAATTTTATTAGGTGATCAAATTATTCAACATTTGCGACCAGATATAATTCAAAGTAATACAGTACAAGTAAATGGTGAACCACAATCATATGAGTTTAATCAACCAATGACAGGTGTTGTATCAGAGTCATTCACGTTTTATGACATGTCTCCAGATGATTTAAGTGCAAAGAGCAATAGTAATAGAAGATCAATGCATAATTATGTATCAGCAAAAACCGATAATTTAACAATTAATACACCTCCTGATACATATTCTCCAAATAAAATAAGCGGTGATGTAACAATAGAAAATTTACAACAACAACGTGCTCAAGAACTTGGAGGAAATAAACAACCACCGGTTCCAGATTTTACATATTAAATATCGTAAAATGATTTAAAAAATAACATATAGAAATATATATATGTCTAAAAGCACATTTTTGAAAGCATTTAATACTTTGTTCATCGATTTTATGGAAGATGTAAAAACCATTTTTCCAGAAGATAAAAATATTAAATTAGCACAATCCTCTTTTGAAACAATCAAAAAAGCAAATCCAACAATTGTAATAAAAACCTGGTTTAAATATGTCACTACTAAATACGGTGAAGAAATAGAAAAAGGGAATTTAGATTATTTTGTAGAAAAGGATTATTCAGAAGACCTTACAAAATTATCAAATTCAGGTGACATTATAAAATCAATTGATGCTGTTCGCGAACCAATAAAAAATATGAGTGAAACAAATAAAGCTCATACATTAGAGTATATTCAAAAATTATGTAAACTTTCAGAAGCATACATTTCATTAGCATAATTATTATCGTGTCTTTGGAATTTTATTACGTCATTAGGCAGGCTCATTAATATTTAATAATATTATTTAAATATTAATTGTAATTAGTAAAATTTAGACATTTTTTGTAATTTTACGATTATCATAATTCAATGCATATAATAATTCACCAATATCAATATTATCAAAATAATTATAAATTTCTGAAATATTTATTATTTTTGGATTTTCAGTATTAACTGATGGTAAAAAAACATTGTGATGTATTCTATAAATATGAGGCATATACTTATTATTCACTTTTGAAATCGATTTCTTGATATAATAACTGTAATATGATTGGTGTACATTTTTCATAAATTCTTTGTACTGTGAAAAAAATTTCCAAAATACTTTTTTATAATGCGGGAAGTACTGTAAAAAATCTTTAACTTTATTAATTCTACGTAAACAAATATATTGATATTGTAAATTTGGATTATTTCCTCTTAATTCTTTCATAATAACATAAGAAGGATTTTTATAAACACTTCTTTCTCCAGTAACAGTATTATAAAATGATATTCCAATATTAGTAAAGTCTTTTTGTACATTACAGTATTTTTCTACCATCTTATCGAAAGAATCTTCATTGTTGTATATTTGAGGTGTTAAAATAAATCCATTAAGAATTTCTAGATTTTTCAATTCTTCATTATTAAAAAAATTATTAATATGTGTAATAGTGTTATCTACAATTTTATAAACATGTGTTAAGTATAATTGAGGTCTTTCATGAGGAACTACAATATGATTATCTGGATGTTGCATTACAAATGAATATACAAAATCTTTTGACAAACAGTTTAATAAGGATAAATCATTAAGATTTTCATTTTCATTAGCTTGTAGACATTCTAGAAACATATCATAAAATGAAATTTGCCTATTTTCAGAAAATTGGTCAACATAATATTGGTTTCTGAAATAAAAATAATTACCACCAACTGCCCCACGTGTATGTATATTCCATTCTAATCTATCTTTATCATAAAATAAATTTATCATGGTTCCTTCAATTAATTGTGAAGCAATGATATTATCATTCATCTCATTAGATTCTATAAATTTATTATATTTTACAGATTTTGGTGGACAAAAGCCAACAATATTATTTTCATTATTACAGATAATTGATTTATATAAATATAATTCTTTATTATCATCACAAATCATATCTCTATCATAGTTATAAATTTTATAAACAGTATTATGATTGTTATTCGAGTACTTATAAGTTTTTTCTTTAACATGTTTTGGATTATTAGTTATATCTATAGTGTAAGTGAAATTATTATCACTAGTAATTTCCATATATCATATATCTGTTAATATGTTTTTAATTGATTTGACATAAATATTATTTAGTCCCTTAATATATATGTCGACAACAATTATTTTGGAGTTAGGCGATATTATAGAAATTATAAGTCCAAATAAAGACGAATATCATGAAAAAGTATTTATAATAGATTATATTGATAATGACCAAATAACAATTATTCAGGTTAATAATGGTAATAAATATGAATTGAAAATGGAGAACAATGTATATGTAGATGAGATTGAACAAATTAATTTATTAGATAGAAATGAAAAAAAAGGTTTCATTGCTCAAAATAATTTACAAGTAAATATTTGGATTGATATACATTTTGGTGGTCAATATCCTAAGAGTTTTACTGGTAGAATAAGTAATATAGAAAATGATATGATGGAAATAACTATATATCCTGAAGTAGAAGTAATTTTTATAGATTTCAAATATCAAGGAATTCCAAAAGAAATTCCAATAAAACATATTGAAATAATAGAACCACCATTACAGATAAAAGAAAATTATATGCAAGAAATAAAGGAGCAAGAAAATATACCTGAAGGAGAACCTATAGATACAGACATTAATATTAGTGCTCAAGAGGAAGATATGGAAGTAGAACAGAAATTAGAAAATGAATTAGAGACATTATATAATGAAACAAACGAAATAATATTTGGAGAAAAATTAGAAACATTAAGAGAAGCAGTTGAATTACCTGAACAAGAAAGGCGATATAATATTGAAATACAAATAAATGATTTTATGGATCAATTATTATCAACTATACCAAATAGTCAGAGATCAAGTACAGTTATGAATAATATAAATTTATTAGTTACACGTTTTAAAGAATTACGTGAAAATTTTTCTGTTTTTGAAAATGATTATATTATACTCAAACCAAAAGAAAAAGGGCCATTTTATAAACCATTAGTAAATAATTTAAAAGAACTTAATCAAAAATTAAAATGGTTAATCCCAGTAATATCACAAAGAAAGAAAATTTTTAATGATGATGAGTATGATGGTGAAGATGTTATTAATATTGATATTCAACAGGAAATTAATAGATTAGAGAACACAAAAACATTTGACGAAAAATCACGTTATATTGATGAATATACGCGTCCTTACATAGAACCATACAATAATAATGAAATATTACACATTAAAAATGTCAATACAAATATTGAAGGTATAGTAGATAATTTAATGGATTTTAATTCAACTACTAAGCAGTATGGTGAATATAAAAATAAAAGATTTGTAATAGAAAATTATAATTTATCACATAAATCATTCCCAAGTGATAAAATTCATATTAAATCCTTTATTACTTTACCAAAAAGAATGATGGAATTTTCAAAATTATATTTACCAAATTCAAATATAGCAGAACGTGTAGACCAATATAATAATTTTTACGGTAATTATCGTTTTTTACATAAGTATTCAGATATTATAGAAAATACAATAGAATCTATAGAAACTGAATTAGATTATAAAGATATCGATTTATTAAATAAATTAAATCATTTCACAATTAGTAATGACATAAATATGGAGCAAGAAGATAAATACAATAGATTTTTAGAATCATTTATTCCACAAACAAAGACACTCATAAATATTATGAGAAAACAGATGAAAAATAAATATTCATTTTCTTCATTTGTAAAACAATTAGAGCCATATTTAATATATGAAAACGATATTACTTATACTCAATACAATGATATACGATTTACTATTAAAGAAAATATACAAACATATAAAAAAAATTTACAATCTCGCTCTGGTATGTTTGGAATAATATTAAATGAAAAATATTTTACTAATAATAAAACAAATAAAATCATTGATTTGATTAAAGAAGAAGACCAAAAACACAACAATGTTAGTAAAGTTTATAAAATCAAAAAAAATTCATTTGATAGTGAAATATTAAAAACAATGACTAGTATTGATTGTGGTAAGATGTTTTACAGTATACTAGCAAAACAAATGTTTAATTTGAATGTCCCTTTAAAAATGGATAGTATATTAGATAAATCTGATTCAAAAATAAAAGTAAAAAATACATGTAATCGTAGATTTTTGTCAAAAGATTATACATCATTAGAAGAATTATTAAGTGATAACAACAAAGAAGAAATATATTATGATAGTAAATATGATGACACTCCATATGGAATTTTAGATGAATATGCTAGTGAAAAAAAGAACATGACAATTGATAATTTTATAGAATTCATTACAGAAATATTATTAGAGAAGCATGAAGCCCATTCTAGTTATGCTAACATAATGGCTAGAACTATGGTAAAAGGAAAAAAGAAAATAGAAAATGGGGATTTTGCTCGCTTGGTTTTAGAAGATGAAGATACTATTCATTTTTATAAATACAATAAACAAAACTGGGTAAGAGATAATACAATTTCTGAAGAAATGTTTATGAGCGACAATGAGTTATTTTGTAATATTCAAGCAAAATGTTTGAAGAATACAGTTAATAATTCTTGCGAAAATCTAAGTATGGTAGCTTCAAAAATACATGAGAATCGTTTAGATATATTGAAAAATGAAATGAATGACCGTATCGATGTTGATTTAACTGAACTTGAAAAAACAATTGATGAAAATATACAAGAATATCGCAAATACTTACATAAATATTCAATATTACAAGAAATACAAGAACAAAAACAAAATAATTTGGCTTATGAAATCGGTTTATACGCATCATCACCAACAGCAATTAAATCACCTTATTTTGATTTATTTCAAAAAATATTAGGAAATAAAGATTATTCTGATAAACAGCAACAAATAGTAAAGTTTGTAAATTTATTTTGTAGAGAACCTATTGAAAATAGTGAACATCAATATTGGAAATATTGTAAAGATACAAATGTTAGATTAGTTCCATCGTTTTTATTTAAATTAGCAGAATCATTTACTTTAAATACTGATTTTACCAATACTTTAATGAGAATTATAAGAGAACAAGGTGTATTAAGTGATGATGGTGAAGCAATTATTGATAGATATAGTGGAATGGTAATTAGAAATATAGATTTTAGTTCAGAAGAAGGATTTGATGCTTCAGGATATTCTATTAGTTCAAGAGAAATATTAGAAGAAGATTTAATGTTAATGAAACAACGTCAAGCAAATTTAATATTAAAAACATTTGAAAATCCAACAATGGAATTAATTTATGTTGTCTTTCATTATTTATGTAAGATTATGGATATTAGACAAGAACAAATACAAGATTATGCTTTAAAATTAAGCAATGATTTAGTTAATACCCAAATAATGAGTAGAACAGCTTATGAAAAACGTTCTCAAAAATTAAAAGATGATACAAATAAAGAATTAGCTCCATATGAACAATACTATAATGAAACATTAATACTTATAGTAAGTTCAGTATTATTAATATCTATTCAAAGTGTAATTCCAAATATTGTAACACGTAAAACATTTCCAGGTTGTGTTAATAGTTTTGATGGATATCCATACACCGGCGAAGAAGATATTAGTGGTATAGAATATATAGCATGTGTTTTATATAAAACCAAATCAAATATTGAACCATGGAACAGTGTATATAAATTTTCTCAGGCAACATTTTCTAGAAGAATAAAAACAATTATAGAAAAAAATATAATTACACGTAATGATGTTAGTGAAAAATATAAAACAAAAAAATTATATTTACAAATACAAAATAATAATGATGAGAAAATTCCACATAATGTACAAAATTGGCTACAATTTCAACCACCATTAAACAAATTGAAGTTGAATGATCCTGTTAATTTTTCAAAAGAGTTTAAGAATAGTTTTATTGAAGAAATAAAACGAGGTGGGTTAAAACAAAGAGAAATGTATGATATAGTATTAGGTAAATTAAGACATTACAATATTGCTTTATTTGATGCAGTAAATAAAATAGTAAGAAATCAAACACCAATATTAAAAACACACGGCTTAATACCATTTACTGATAATGCTTGTTGTAATTCTGACAATTCTCCAATTGAATACTTTTCAAGTAAAGACAATAATATTAATATTTACTTAAAAAATATACAACAAAATATAGATTTTATTGCTGATATAAAAAAGTTATCAAAAGCAACAATGTTATTTCATAATTCAAATACAAGAATTCTTTATCCAGAATTACCAAAAGGTCAATTAGAAGAAAACGTATATGCGGCATTTATTCATTATTGTAATTATGATAAAGATATTCCTGTTCCTCAAGCTTATACAAATATGTGTGGTGAAAAACCAAAAGACTATGACAAAAACATGAGCTTAGAAGAGAAAGTCGTATTTCTTAAGCGTAATGGAAAGAATTACAACATGAATAATTTAATAGAACTGATGAATATTGTTAATAATGAAAACAAAATATTAATAGATTACGGTAAACCTGAGGATATTATTGAAAATATGAATGTGTTTTTAGAAGAACTAGAAATAAAAAATAGTAATGTAATTGAAGAACCATTGATACGTTTATTAAAAAAAGTGTTAAATAAATTTGACTTAAATAAAAAATATTCAGAAGATTACTCTGAATTAGAAACATTGAAAGATTATTTGATTATGACAAATAATAAAATGTATTTAGGTATAATGGATTTTATAGAGCGTAGTGGGTCTCTAAGTAATGACAAATATGATTTAATTAATGATTTTTTAATTAATATATCAAAATGGAAAGAAACTACTGATAATAAGCATTATAATATGACATCATTTTTCAAAAACAGTATACATAAGATAACAAATATAATTCCAAATATTATAATAAATAATCCTACACACCATTATGGTCCAAGAGGAACAAAATCATTTTTTTCAAAACAACATCTGAAAGATTTGGACAAGATTTTAAAAGAACAATTTACAGAATTTTATAAATATAATGAAAATGAATACTTAAAACGTGTTATTACATTATTAGAGCCATCATATAATGATTTATTACGTTTTATGCTTAATATCCCTTATATGAATGAAAGTACGGAGTTTACATTATTTGATTATAAGACACAAGAATTATTATTAACATATATATTTTATTCGTTGTTTTATGAAATGATAGAAATTTCAAATGTTAACGAATTAACAGACTATAATATTGAACTTCGAAAAAAAGAAATTGCTCGATTAAATGAAGAAAATAATGACAATAATATTTCAGCAGATTATACAAAATTAAATGAAAATGAAAGTCAACAATATAATGATATTCAAGAAATAGAAATTAATTTAGGAAATTTTGAAGAATCAAAGAAAACATTGGCTA
>Ga0181409_1000797_pt1 | contig 12196 bp, 13 predicted proteins | sample 32SPOviralmetaG_FD_130138 | JGI IMG/M metagenome (GOLD analysis project Ga0181409, IMG submission 130138) | Marine viral communities from the oligotrophic San Pedro Time Series (SPOT) site, San Pedro Channel, CA, USA - 32 SPOT_SRF_2012-05-30 | ecosystem: Environmental > Aquatic > Marine > Strait... | reverse complement strand
GTTTTGCCATTGTTTAATTATTTAAGTCTTGTAATGCTGTTGTGTGTATCCAATCAGCTAAACATTTTTTTGCTTCTATTTGGTCTAATTCTAATCTTGCTACTTTTACTGATACGTTGTCTACGTAAATTACACCAGAATTTGAAGATGAGTAAATTCTAAAATCAACACCATTAGAAGTAATATATTTAGAAAACCTAGTTCCTTCATAAGTTACAACGTCATAAACATTATTACTGCCTAACCTTACAATAAAAGTTCCGTTATTGTCTGGTTTATTTAAAACATCAAACTCTACTAAATAAGTTTTACCAGAAGTTAAAACGTTTTGTTGTATAAATGTAGTGTTTGTAATTCTATTAATTCTTGCTGCCCCATCTACAATAGTAATACTATCTCCTTGTGAAATCCAGTTTGTAAATGAATTACTAAAATCTCCGTTAGTTACAAGTTCTGGTTGATTGCTTGTAAGCAGTTTCATCTGACTACCGAAAAAGTCTGGTTCAGTACCAGCAGTTCTTGCAGTATCTAAAGCGACACCCCACCACGTTGTGTTATATATTTCTCCGTATCCCATCTTTTTGTTTTATATCAGTTTTTTCTTCTTTCTCTTTTAGCTGTATGTAGCTCTCTAAACGCTTAACGTTTACTTCCTTTACTTTATACTTCATAAAACCCATCCGTTAAAGGTTGTGTCTGAATCTGGTGAAATATTATTATTCGTATTACTACTGTATTCTGGAAACAAAGAACTATTGAAACATAAGTAATCTACCAATCTAGTAGAATAGTAATTTGCGTATTCTCTAGCTTTAGATACTAAATAATCAACTTCGTTTTTATCTACTGTTTGCGAGTTCTCAGCTTGATGTTTATAAACTCCACCTTTTGCAATAGTATAGGCACTAAAAGGAATATAGTTCATTTGTGCAAACCAAATAAGTGTTGGCTGTACAAAATCATTTACTAGAGTTAAATAATTACCAGTTAAACCAGCACCACCACCAGCACCAGAGATAATATCAGCACTAATTTTATTATATAAATCAGTTCCCAATAAGTTTTGAATGTCAATTTCTTGAGACACCTTAACAAATTGAATTATTTTGTCATAATCAACATTCCCGTCAATGATGCTGTTTCTTACTAAGTCTTCTCTTTTTATAAATAATGCTGTTGCCATATCTTAATTTTCAAATCCCATTTTATCCCAATACTCTTTTGTGTATCCAGCATATTCCATATTTTTTGGTGCTATTGATACTTTTCTATCATTCGATTCTGGTCTAAATCCTCTTTTTATTGCTTGTGTTGTTGATATAGCACTTCCTAAACTACGACCGCCTTTTTTAGCAAACAACTTTCTAGTCCAACGATGGTTGCATCGAGGGCCACCTTTATAAAGCCAAATAGAATATTCTTCAACGCCATCTTTTCCAAACCCAGGATTAAGCTCTAAACTGCTGAATTTAAGTATATCTTCTTTTCTATACACTTTATTAGCTTTTTCCATTTCATCACAAAAATCTCGTGATTGACTAGTCTTTAATTTTCCAGGTGCTTCGCTGTATTTATAACGGACTAAGAACTCAACATCTTCTTGACCTTTTTTATTAGATGTACCATCTTGATCGCTGTCTCTGTAAGGTGTTGCTTTACCTACTTTTGCAAATTTCAAAACCTTAGTTAATAACGTATCTTCTTTTGGTTTGTTTAACTCACTAACAATGTTATCGAGTTGTTCTTCTAAATCGTAATCAACTTCAGCTTCGTGAACTAAATCATAATCTGCAAGTAACTCACTTTCGTCTTGACCTATTTCTTTTAATCTGTCTTGTATTAATTGTTTTGATTCTTTACTTAACTTAACTCCTGTTTCTTCTTCTTTTGTTTCTTCATCTTCTACGTTTGTTAAGTCTGTAAACTCAAGCGGCTGGAGCGTTTTAAAGTACAATTTAAGAGATATCTGATTATATGCTAGTATAGAATCAAACGCATCTATTAAAAGCGTCTGAAATGGTCTTATAACCATATTATCCATAAGCGTACTAGCAGTCTTTAACTCATCTGCATTATTACCTAAGCCAGAATTATCTTTAATTCCTAATAACATTGGTGACACAACTCTATGTGATACCATCACTTTCTTAGATGACTCGTCGCTTAAGAACTGATATTGATTATGTGCATCACTTAATTGTATTGGCTCAATTGTAGCAGCACTTTCTGGATTATCGTTAAAAGCTAGTATAAATTTACCAGCATTTGAACTACCAGAAAACTTTTCATATATTCTATTCTCTAACATTTGACGTTCCTCAGCATTTGGGGTGCCATTGTTAAAGTTAATTAACATTGATGGTGCTAAACCATTTAGTATATTGTTTAAGTGATAATTACTTATCTCTTGTTCTAGCTCTGCATATTGCAATCCTCCAGCATAGTCTGGGCTTGAATAGTATTTATATCCAGCTCTGTAAGGCTTAACGTACATTATTTCTATGTTTTCTTTACTAGAACCAAAAGCTGGTATTCTTACAGTACTATCTACGTTTTTAACTTTAGACCAATTATCAGAATAATAGTAAGCTTCTATCTCACCTTTTTCGTTGCATTTTTCAGCTCTTAGATTTTCAACTGGTATATGCTCAACTCTTGCAACTGTCTTTCTATCTTTAGAATATATAACTTGAATTGAACATTGTCCCATAAGCTTTAAGTCATAACACAACTTTCTTACGCAATCTTTATGAAACAAAGAAATCATTTTAGCGTACTGATCAGGCTTCTTACTTGAATCTAAAGCATCTAGACCTCTTCCGTAAATCATCTCACTAATCCCGTTAATAATAGCGTTATTTGTTGGGCTACCATTATATCGGTCTATAAGATATTTAAAGTAATTGTTATCAGCACCATAAGAAACCCATTCCTTATTGCCAGTCTCAACTATATCTGGCGTTGTGTAAGTGCTTAAATTTACTATTCTTAAATCGTTCATATTATATTATTATAAAATCATTATCAAAACTATCTTCACTAACAAACTTATCTTTATTTATTGTATAATAATCATTGTTAGATTGATTAATAGTTTGATTTGTACAAAAAACTTTATCCTTGTATATGATATCGGTACCATTTAAAACCTCTAAAGTAAAAAAATCATTTTCTACAAGTGTTCCAAAAATTGCTTCAAAAGATAAATAGTTTCCATCTATAGTAGATGTGGCGTTAACAGAAACAACAGTATTCGTACTTTCACTTCTTAATTTTAGATTTAAAGAACCAACAATAAATTGTCTAGGTATAACTTTAAAAGTCTTAGTTCCGTTTGTTTGTATTAACTTCATATTAATATATAAAGAAAATTAAAATATTTTGTATAGTATAGACATAAAAAAAGGGCCATCTGTTAAGATAACCCTCTTTAAACAATTAAATCAATACTTATGCAGTAGGATCTATTTGCACAGCAGAAGCATCAGCAGTAATTACAGAAGGTGTTGCAAAGTAAGGAGGTGCAGTTTCTTGAGCATTTACTGTTAAAGTATATCCCGTTAAATCTCCCATTGCAGCTCCAGTTGTAATAGTACCACCATTTACATCTCCTCCATTCTCAAGACCAACTACGAAATAGTTTCCGTTGTAATCTTCTACGCAAACGTGAGGTCTAGCGTGAGCAATTAATTTTAATTCTTCTTGTGTTGCTTTGTCTTGTAAAGTCAAAGTCATATTCAATGTAGTATCGTAGAACGTAGTTCCATTTTCCCTACTTGAAGTAATAGCAGTTTCCATTGATGAGTTACCTTTTACATCAAATTGAAACCAATCAGGAGAGCCAGAAAAAGCTGTAATCTCTCCAGAAGCGATGGTAGCATCTCCTAAAGTACCAAAGTCAGCGAAATAAATGGTTTTTATACCACCTACTGCACTTTTGCAAGGCACTTTTCTACCAGTTGTTAATGAACAAGCCATAAGTTATAGTTTTTTTAAATAAAAAAGGGTAGGCAGAACCCACCCCTTTCTAATGATTATTAATTATTATTAAGCGTAAAGTACAATATCAGTTACTTGTGCGTATTGTACACCAGCAGTAAATCTCATAATTACTCGAATATTTTGAGAACCATCCGTGTCTCCCATATCGATCACACGAACCTCATTTTGGTCCGATAACAACCCGGTGCCAAAGAAAATATTTGATTTTTCAGCAGCAATCATTGTGTTGTCATTCATCCCTTTTGATACTACAATTTGAACACCATCAAAGAATAAGTTTCCTAATACTTGGTTAGTTCCTTTGCTATCATATCCAGCGTTATCTCCAGCAGCAGCAAATCCTCCTAAAGCTCTTGTATAAGCACGAGCAACATTAGAAGAAACATAAAGTCTTAAATCTTCTTTTCCGTAAACAGCAGTAGGAATTGCATCAACTACTTTTCCCATTTCAGCAATTACGTTAGATGGTAATATACCACCACCTACAGCAGCGATTTCTTGTCCAGCTGGTAAATCTCCATCAGCAGCAAGTAATACAGCTAATCCGTCGAATTGTCCAGATGTAGCGTTAACTCCAGACCAAATATTTTTTTCTATTCTGTCAGCTACTTTAGCAGATACGTGAGCTAAAACAAAATCAGAGAAAGAAGCAGGAGCATCAGCGAATGCAGAGAATCCCATTTCTAAAGCTTGCCAAGATTGATGTAGCTCTTTCTTACAGATTTGTAGATTTACTTGAAACTCTTCAGCTAAAAGAACTTTTTCTGTTAAAGTTAAAGTCCCTTGGTTTGTTGCAAAGTCACAAGATGCATCTTTAACGATATCGTCAGTTGATGCTTTTTGTAGAACTGATTTGTATCTTACGTTAGGTAAGATTGTAATTTCATTGTTTGCTAGAGTATCTCCAGAAAGTAACGCAGCAGCGATGTATTTTCCAGCAAATTCTCCAGCATAGGTACTGTTTGTAATTACTAAACTCATTTTATTTAATTTTTAGTTGTTATTATTTATTTAAACTTGATATTACTCTATCCATTGTATTAGGCTTTCTATTTGCGCCTATTTTAAATTTAGATAGTGTTTTAAAAGACTCTGGGTTTGAAACGATAGGCTCAGCACTTGGCTCATTTAATTCAGCTTGTACTTCTTTCGGCACTTCGTTAAGCTCTACCTTTTCGTGTTTAGCAAGTTCTTCTGTCATAAGATTACCTATGTCTTCAGCACTCATTTCTTCTTTAGGCTCTAACATAGCTTTGATTTCTTCAATCATTTCTTTTACTTCTGCTAGTTCCTCTTTGGTAGCGTAACCCATCTCTTCTTTTTCTTCTTCAGCTTCAACTTCTATCTCAGCTTCAACTTCTTTTTCTTCTTCAGATTCTTCAGATTTTATTTCTGAAATAATTCCTTCTTCTTCTATAACTAGAATAGTTCCATCTTCAAGTGTGTAATCACCAACAGGTAATGCTACTTTCTCATCAGAATCCTCAGTAACGATAAAGACTTCTTTGCCACCTTCGAAGCTGTCAGCTTCTATGATAGTTCCGTTGTCTAGTTTCATTTGTTCCAACTTAACTTCTTCGTTAAGATTAAGAACGTCTTTGATTTTTTCAATCACATTGTTTGACTTCATATTAATATATAATTTAGTTTAATTTAATTTGCATTTTCAAGCACTAGTTTTTCCTATACCTTGATTCATTATGTCGCCTTTACAACATTTTATAGAATAAATATCTTTATCTTTACATAAACAGCCTTTACGACCGCCTTTTGGGCTTGTCTTACTTGGTGTGAAATATCTTAGTAGTTTATTCATTATTTAATTTTTACACAATTAGGAACTGTTTTACCGTCTAATACTTTAGTGCCCTTTTGTTCGTAACCGTCCCAACAAGGTGATTTTAAATTATGCGATTCACAAGGCATAAACCAAGTTTTACCTTCAAATTCGTGCTCGTGATATTTATCGCAACCAATATCTTTAGCAGCTTTTTTAGCCGCTTCTTTAGTTGAATATGCTAGTCTGTCGTCAATTATCGCAGTTTCATCATCAATGATATTTGAATCCATTTCTAATTCCTTTAATTTAGATTCAGCCCAAGTTTTTGCAGACTTACCTCCCCATAATAAATATGATATAGTTCCACAAGCTTCTGTATCTTTAGGATTATAATACACTTCAGCTCTTGACAAATATGAAAACATTCTTTTAATAGTTTCTTTTGTAACGGGTTTACCTTGTGCTAATTGTTTGGCCCTAACTTTGCCCACTTGTGTGGCACACTTATTGTTTACTTTTTTATTTAACTCAATACCTCTTTTAGCGTTGTTACTTACTGACTGCGGGTAATCTGAATATGATTCAAGATCAATTTCTTCTTGTTTTACAATAGATTTAATTTCATTTAATAAATATTCAGCTTCTTCTTCTTCTATTAAATTTAAAAAATCATCTGCTTTAAAAAGTTCTGGGTTATTAAACTTTAATTCATCTTTAATGGTTTCTTTAGGTCTTTCCATACGATCTGCAAAATAACCTTCTATACTGAAGCCCTTGACTTTGTTTGTGCGAACAAATTCGTTCCATATTTTATCGTTGTTTACTTTTACAGAACCAACCCAAGTACCTAAAGGTAAATTCATACCATACTTGACTGACTTGTCGTGAACTTTATCTTCTACTATCCAAGACTCTACCAAACTAAGTCCGTTTACTTCATACTGATGTTCTAATGTAGCATTGTTTTGTTTACTATTCATTAAATACATTTGAGAAGCTTTTAAGACAGTATCTTTTGAAAAGTATATATAGTACTCATCTTCTCCGTTTCGTCTGTATATCGGCTTGTTAGGTACTAATAAAGCACCCATAAGTATTTTTCTTTCTTTATCAACTTCTGCTAGTTGAAACTCTTGTGATTTAAGAGCTACAAATTCTTCTTCTATCGCTGGCGATTCTACTACGCTAATAGCTTCTATCCCTAATTCGCTTTCTTCGTCAAGTATTAATTCAACTATTCTCATAATAATATATAAATGTTTTTAATTTATTTTGTATTTATCCTATCGTTGCGCCTTCAACAATATTATTTTGTAAACTTTGTGCTGTTGTAACATCGTTGGAAACAACATAAGCTTGTATAGGTTGCTGTGATTGACTACCTATTGCCTCAGCTAATTGATTAGAATCACTTGCGCCTACAATGTTAAAAGCTGGTGGAGTAGGAATAGCAGCACCGCCACCACCACTATCTGATGGAGCAGACCCTCCAACAGACTTAGAATTACCTTTAATAGAGCTAATACTTTTACTTGCACTAGCAATAGTTGAACCTATTGATAAAGCAGCTTTTGCTGTATTTATAGCTACAAAAGGCATACCAGCAGTTAAAGGACTAGCCGCAGTTGCTTTTGCATTAGCTTCTCCGGTAGATGAAATAGTTGAAGAAATAGATTTTTGTGCAGTTCTTACAACATCAGCAATAGCTAAAGCTTTTCCAACTTTTTCTAATTTCTTACCCCCAAGACTGACGATGTTTTGTAAATCATTATAGCCTTGTCTATACTGTTGTTCTTTGTATTCTTCTTGCTTTTTAATATCTTCAGCTTCTTTTTTTCTTCTATCTTCCTCTTCTTTGTCTTTCTTATCTTTTGCGGCTTTGTCTTGTTGATCAAACGTGGCTTGCAATTCGTTTTCTCTTTCTACAAGCGACTGCATTAATTCTACAGTGAGTAAGCCATTTGAAAATGCTTCTGCTATTAACTGTTTGTGTTCTTCTCTAAGTTTCTCAAGTTGTAATACTCTTTGTTCTTCAACTGTGTTTGCTTCAGCGTCTCTTATTCGTGATTTTAAATCTTTTAATTTTTCTTGATACTCTTTTTCTAGCTTTAACTTTTCAGCATTTTGTTTTTCTAGTTCTTCTAACTCTTTGCTTCTTGCTTTTTTATTTTCTTTTTTTTCGCTTAAAATATAACCATCTCTAGTATTCTTTAAGTTTCTTAACTGTTTTTGTGTTTCTTTTATTGTTTTATCAGCTTCAGTCGCTACATCTTTTGGATTAAATACTAAACCAGATAGACCACCACTAAATTTTCTTTCTAAATTAGTAGCTACGTCACCAACTCCTGGCAATAAACTAGCGGCATAAGTAACAGCATCTACCATTTTTAAAATTAAACTAATAGGTGCAAATACAAATCTAATTATTCCTTGTAGTATAGCTTTATTACGCTTTGCTGTTTCAATTTGAGATTTTTTAATCTCTTGTTGTTGTAATAACTGTGCTTCAAGAGCTAATATACTTTCATTCGTTTGTTGTATCTTTATATCACGAATTTCTTTTTCTGTCTTACCTTGTAGTCTAAGTGTGTTTTCACTAGCATTAGTAATGTCAAGTTGTTGTTGAGCTAAATTTACATTTTGTTCTGCAATCTTTAAACCTTTCTTTTGTTCTTTTGAAACGCCAGAAACTAAACCTTTAATTTCATCCCAATACGCTATAATACTACCTAATGCAACAACTAAAGCACCAATACCTGTTGCTACTAAAGCACCTCTTAAACCTTTTAAGCCTGTAGCAAATGCTTTAACACCTTTAAGACCAGATAAAAAACCCTTTTTAAGTTTTACAATTTTAGTTGCATAACCGCCAGTTAGCTTGTCAACAGCTCTTATTATATTAGTGTTGTCTTTTTGAGCATCTTTAAATTTATTAACAACTTGCGTGGCAGTTCTTTGTTCAACTGCTAACTTTTTAAGACCTAAACGTTGATCAGTCAACGCATCTTTACGTTCTGTTAGTTGTTGTTTAAGTTGTTTTTCTTGTGCTAAATTTACTTTGCCAGAAGCATTGTATTTATCAAGAGCCTGTTTAGCTTTAATGTATTCTTGTTCTAATAAAACAAGTATTTCTCTTTGTTCATCAATTGTTAAATTAATTTCCTTAAGATTCTTTTCAGCTTGTTTACTATCTACATTTATTTCTATTGTTTTTTCTATCGCCATTTTAACTCTTGTTTAAGTGCTTTGTATCCTTGTTTTAATGTTGTAGGTAGTTTATGCTTACCTTGTGCTATTCTAATATTCTCAGTCTCTCCGTTTGCGTATTTTAAATTCTCTAATATTAATTTTATCATAATGTTTTTTTTATGGTACGAAGACACAAGTTAAAGATGTTATTACTCCGTTAGACCCTATAACCATATTCATTACAAAACTTGACTCACAATATCTTGTAACGTCGTTATTACTTCCAGCCTGTGTGTAATTTGTTGCATTTGCGAATGTTTTTAAATCTTTGTCATCATACATTATATCGCCAACAATTAAATTACGAACATCTCCAATAAAAGACTTGTAATATAAAGAGCCTAAAGCTCCTTGCCCTTGAACCTGTACGTTGTCAATACTGTTAGAGTAAACTGTTAAATCGTTTAATAATTCTATTTGGCTTTTACCAGTCTTTAGGTTAGTGTTAATTGAGTTTATTTTATATCTACGTCCATTAATATCAAATCTGTCTGCTAGATTATAGTTTAATAATATCTTCAATGGCAAATACGCAGTAACTTTAGTTAGTCTGTTTTTACTGTTAAATACGCTTGTTATATAGTTCGAGTAATACTTTTGAAATAAGGTTCGTGAGAAATCTCCATCGGCATCATACTCGTTAACTTCATTATTAAAGTTTATATTGTCTCTGCTAGTTTCATCGTCTAACGCTAAAGAATTACTAGGCACTATATATGATGTTATAGGGGAGTGCGTTGTAAGTCCGTCTCTAAATGATATTTGAGTAGCACTAGTTTGTCTTATAGGATAAAACAAAAATGGCTGTCCTATATAAGACTCTTGATTGTCGTCAACACAATAACCCCATTGAACATCTGTATTACTTGAATCGTCTAAATCTAAAAGCCTCTCGAATTTAAAATGTGCAAAAGGTAATTCAACTTTATATATACCTCCGTCTAGATTTTCGTTACCATTATACTCCTCTTTTGCCCACTCATAATTAAATAACTGATTGTGTACAGCTGCTAAGAACGTATTAGTATCTTTATAACCAAAAACTATTTCTTTATATGGCAATGCTACGTTTACGTTACTAGTGTTAACATCTAAATAACTGCTTATGTCATAGTTAGTTCCCTCAATATAAAAGTCGTCTAACGTTTGTACTACAATAGTACCAGTATTGTCTACATAAGCTACTAAATTAAACATCTTAAAAAGACCAGATAGAAAATCTATAATTTTAATTTCTGGTATTTGTTGCGTAATCTCAAACTGTATTTGTGCATTTACAGTAAAGTCTCCTTGGTCTGAAGTTTGAAAAGTGTTAGTTTGTCCCCCACCCCCTTGCTCAGTAGCTGTTATTTGCCACCTTATATTGGTAAAAGTTATTTGTTCTGAATGCTCTATAATTACCGTATAATCTGAGTTGTTTACATACGCTTGTCCAGGAAGTGATATAAATTTATTTGCAGTTGTTACGTCTGTACTATAAGTATGAACACCGTTTCTTAAGATAGTAAGTGAATAAGGAATAGAGTTAGACCTAAGTAACGATAACGTTATATTATCCAAGTCATAGTCAGAAGGTACAGTTGGTCTAAAAGTAGAAGTGTTAACCATCCTTGCAAGGTCTGCGACTTCAGAAACCCAGCCATTTACTGTTGTAAAAAAAGTAGGTAGTTGTGCACCAAAACCTACGTCTCCCTTTTTCCTGTGCAGCCACATAAAGAGGTTGTTGTATGGCAAATTAGTTGACGTAAAAAAGTCATTTGAAAAGGTTATATTTGAGTAGTGGCTTTCTATAGCTTCTACTATTTTTCGTATTCTTAAAGCGTATTTTAATTGAGACCATAATACACCGTGCTGATGTCCACTTTGATACCATAAGTTACCGTCATCTCCAGAGTTATTAGACGTTTCAAAATACAGTCTATCTGTGTGCGTAATTAAAGGCACTATAACATCATTAGTAGTTGGGTCTCTTTGTAAAGCTGATTTAACTTCTGTTGTCGAATATATTTCATTGAGGCTATCTAAGTCAGTTAATACGTTTAACTTGTCTTCTCCTATTATATCTTTTAAGTCTACTGTATTACCAAAGAAAGTTATGTTGTAAGAGTATGCTATATTTTCTTTTAGCTTAACGCCCTCTAGTTTTATTTTACCTTTTTCAAACGGATAGGTATTTAACTCTATCGTAGCGTTTTTCTTTATTCTAGCATCAAAGCCTCCGTCTATATCAAAATTATAGTAGTGCTTGAATATCTTATTATTTGTTTTACTAGCTGGCACATTAAAGGTTTGTGTAAACGAAGTAAATATCTTAGCAACGTCTTTGGCATTCTTTATTGTCTGCGTTAACGAAACCGACTCGTCTTTGAACAAATCTATCCTTTGTCCTTCTATATATAGTTCTATATTTTGCACCTATCTAATATTGTTTATTTTATTATTAGCTATATCAAACTCTATAGTATAATCTACTAGCTTGTCATTTAACGATGTTTTATGTGTGAATGATTTTGTCTTAACGACTAAAGGCCTAACCAATACCTCTGTATTTGTTGTGAAAGTACCCCATACTTGCTCACTTAAAAGTAGCTGCTCTATGACTTGGTTATAGTCTTCTGGCATATATCCAGTATTCATTGTTATACTGTCGTTACCTTGTACCATAAATTGTGTCTGCTGATGGTGGTATGTTTTATAATCAAGTTTGGTTAAGTCAAATACAGAAGACTTAAATTGCTCTCCTTTAACATTTGTTTTTTCTATTGACTTTTTAAAGAACATTATATCTTGTAAAGCTCCAAACTTATTTATGAAAGTAACTTTGATAGGGTCGTATTTACATTCTTCAACGTTTTTAACATCTATAATTTTTACTTTATTTACACCATTATCGGTGTAGCTAATATGTATGCTATCACAATCCATAAGCGTAAACTCTTCCTCAAACCCCTGTAAACAAACATTGTCTTCAAATAATCCACCAGCTAAAATAACCCTACCTTGAAATGAATCAGCATAAGAATAGCCATTAGTAGCATAGTCTATTTGCTCTGCACTATTATCGTTTTGTGATAAAGAAAAAGATTTAACAATCTCTCCATTTAAAATAAAAGCTACTGAATAAACAATAGAAGTATTTACTGGTATAACAACAGGCGAATCATC
>Ga0181409_1000795_pt1 | contig 12231 bp, 15 predicted proteins | sample 32SPOviralmetaG_FD_130138 | JGI IMG/M metagenome (GOLD analysis project Ga0181409, IMG submission 130138) | Marine viral communities from the oligotrophic San Pedro Time Series (SPOT) site, San Pedro Channel, CA, USA - 32 SPOT_SRF_2012-05-30 | ecosystem: Environmental > Aquatic > Marine > Strait... | reverse complement strand
GGAAACTGTTTTTTGAGATTACCATTGTTGGTAATATCTACCAGTGTGTGGATGTGATACTCGTGCATAGGAATATTTAAGTCGTAAAAAAAGGGTGAGCAAATTAATACCCACCCTTTTAATTTTAGTTAAAACTAACTTACCTTATTACGGATGTGCAATAAAGTCTGCTAATAATGAACTTGTTACGCCAGTTGAACCTGTACCAAAGTTTGAAGCCGCCGTAAATGCGCCTGTACCTTGAAGTGCAATTTGAACATTGTCAGTAGTTCCACTTGTGAAAATACCTGACTCTGTCATTGGAGCCACTGCCGCGATTGTGTGTGCGTCGTTAGTTCCAGATACGTCACCCGCCATTAAGTATTCTAATGCCGCGTTAAGTTCAGTTTCTGTTAGGTTAGTTTTCGCTAGGTTAATAACTCTTGTTCTTATACCTAGACCATTTGAAGTTCCGGCTTTACCACCGTTACCTTGTGCTATTCCTGCCATTTTTAATCCTCCTTTTTATCTGATTTAAATGACTTTGATTCCGCTCAGGAATCAAGTTGCAAGTATTTATAAATTAATTTGGTAAATTATGCTGTAATATTACGATTTAAGCCAGATTTCGTCACTTCTAACCTGTGAATCCTTGTGATATCCCAATTCCCATAATATTTTTTCACATTTCTCTACAACATGTAGCCGCTTTCGCCTCTTCATCTCGATGTTGATCACAGGACTGTTCTTTGTCAGTGTTTCCCTCGCACCGTTCAGCAACGGTATCTCATAGCCATCAACATCTATCTTGACAAGATCCACCTTGCTGAAATTGTAACTATCGAGGGTCTTCATTTTGATGTCACCGGGTTGGTCATCTATCATCGTGCTGTTGAACTCTTGGCTTGCTGTGTGTTCCTTGTCAGACAGACCGTAAGGATATAGAGTGACATTTTGTTCAGTTATGTTCTTGTTGAAGCATTCTCTGAAGTTTGGATTGGGTTCAAAACAGACCACGTACTTGAACTTCTCTGCCAGTGGTCTGGTCCATTGTCCTATGTTGCTACCTATGTCTAAGCATACCCTCCACTTTCGGACAAAGGTCAATGCATGATATCTTTGCATCGCCTGGCCATCTCCGGCATCCTCTAGATAGGTAGGTTCGGTGTGTCGTCCATACAACACCCAGTAACTGTTCTTATTTGACACCACAGTCTTTACAGATACAGTCAGGGCAGTCTTGGCACTCTGCACACGATCGTTTGCAGTGCTGTTCACAGCCACACTTTTCACATATGTATTTGATCATTATAACAACTCCTTAAATTTTCTTTGTATATCCGTGTTGGGCAACTTTGATTGTAACATTTGGTTGAGTTTCTTGTTCGTATCATTACGTTGTTTTGAATTTAGTTTTACATAGTTGGCAACGGCTCTCCTCACGTTACGATAGTTGGAATCATTCACATTCAATGCCCTCTCCAGTTGCGTGAGATTCCTGTAATGGTCTTCCCAAGTTCTCATGTATCTCCTTAGGGCCATCACTGGGACAGGCTGTCTTTGCCTCATGGCCTGTGCTTGATTCTTGTTCTTCAGTTTCTTTGTGATGTCCGGATCTCCCGACACTATGGCCAGCATGTTGGCCAGGTCGTTGTTGACCATCCTCACTTGATCGAACGTGCCTTTCGCCATGGTCTGGTCTGCGTATCTTTTGGTAAAGTCCTTTGTGTCTTTGAGTTGGCTCATCAAGGCCAGTGCTAGGAAACTGAGATATATCCTCTCCGTGACCTCCGGAAATGAATATCTGCCCAAGTCACTATGCCTTCTTATCACCTTGCCCTCAGATACATACTTTAAAAATGGTGTTAACATACAGGTATTTATAGAGCATATGCAACGAAATTTTATTCTAACTGACTTAATGAAGACTGGCGAGAACGTTCTTTATGAGCAGTTCATCAATATGCATAGTTTTAAAGATCAAACATTTGAATGTACCTCTGAATATTATATGCTACAACATTTTGAACTAGATTCATATGATAGGAAGTTTGCCATCATAGACAGATCAAAGATGGGAGAACAGCACCCATCACACAACACAGAATACAGACAAGAGTTGGAACGTAGAAAATTATTATTGCACAGTCAAGGGTTTAAATTCATACTCGCAACACCGTGGGAATCCAAAGAAAATATAGATAACATGGCACTGTATCCAAAGGCGAGAAGGGATCTAGTATGGTCGGGTGGAACATCTTGGTTTTGGTTTTACATGTATAACAAGCACAAAGACAACAAGTTTAATTTTGATCATTCAAATAAAAAGTATGACTTCCTATATCTCAACAAGCAAAAAAGAGCTCACAGAGAAAAATTATATAATAAGTTATTTGATAAAGGCATATTAGAAAATAGTTTGCACACCAAATGGCCAGATAGAAAGTTACCGATAGAATATGAACTGCCATGGGCACAAGACTATCCGCAGTACGGAATGGATCAAGACCTATATGAAAAGCCATATAATGATACTGCTTGTAGCATTGTTTCAGAAACTAATGATAACAACTACGAAATTTTTATGACAGAGAAAATATGGAAACCAATCATAGCACAACAACTTTTCGTAGTGCATGGAAATTATCTGTATCTACAGAAGTTGAGAGAAATAGGTTTTAAAACATATAACAATTACTTCGAAGAAGCATATGACCTAGATAGAGATCCTGATATGAGGATTGATACCATTGTTGATGTCTGTGATAGATTACGTGACGCTCCATGGCAAGACATATATCTACGAAGTAAAGCACTGCGACAACATAACCACGATAAATTTTTCCAAAAAGAAAATTTAAGTAATGAAATTAATAAAACGTTGAATCTATTTCTTGAATTTGCTGACAGCAGTCAAATTTCTTCTTGAGAATCCCAATCTATCTACAAGTTTAACAGCACCACCCGACTTGTCAACAGCAACAAATCCTTCTGGTTCTGTTACCTCTAGGCCGCCGTCCGTCTGTTGGAATGATCCGATGGCCATGGCCTGGTTCATCTTCTTCAGCACAAACATTTTCATTTGTTGTACCGCTTTGTAGAATGTAAGCATGGCCTGTAATGGCTTCTTTGCTCTGTTAAGGAACACAGGCATCTGTTTCATCTTGTCCTGTCTCAACTGTAAGGCCTTTTGTGCTTTCAGCCCTGTCATTTGTTGTTGCATTCTGTCTGTGTAAAACTTACGGAAGCCTTGCAAGAATTTATTCACATCACTTGGCAACTGTCCTTCCTTTACCATTGCATTGATATACATTTGAAACATGGGAATGAAGTCTGTATTTTGTCCTAGCACACTTGACAAGTCTCTTGGCACATTGTTTAATAATGTTTCGAGTTTCTCAATGCTGTTGTAGAACTGTTGAGTTTCATCGTCTGTAAATTTAGCACTGCCTGATACATCTTTGTATGTGGCATTGTCAAAGAACACGTCATTGCTTTTGACAAACGAACTCACATCTGCTCCTCCTGATGCTGTCATGTCTGCAAGTGTTTCGCCGTTGTATGTTGTGTGGAATATGATTCCTACCTTTGCTCTGTCTATCTGTTTTGACAACGCTGATCCTTCTGGAATCGCATATGTTATTGTGTTGGGTGTAAATGTTAAGTGAGGCTTTCCGCCTATGTTCTTTCTTGTTATATCATCATCGGTGTACAACAGATCACCTTGTACAACTCCTTGTATATTGAGTTTCTTTAAATGCACAAGACACTTTAATAATTTCTGTCCCAATTGGTCTGTGCCGTGATTAGTTGCTATGTCCTTCTTTGTGTAATTGATCTTGGCCGCCTGTGCAAAAACTGATTTGGTTCCAACAAAGAACTTGCCGTTGTCTGGATTAGTGCCACACACCACAGCAGGAGCGCCATCCCACTTGACCGACACACTCATTGCTTCTGAACTAGATCCTTTGAGTGTTAGAAGCAGTCCTCTGAAGTATTCCACCACTGCCTTGCCACCCTCGTACCCATCGGTTATCACGATATCTTCTATGTGTTCGAGGTGCGTTCTTTTAAATTCTGTTAATACATCTTCTATAAGCATATCAATATTTATGGGAGCAATTTAAACTTAGATTCGGCCTGTTGTCTAGTTAGATCGTACTGTTTTCCGTGTAGCCCAAGAGCAATTCCTTTATGTACATCGTCTTCTAGAGTCAAAGGTGTTTCTATGTTGTCCTTAATATTTTGCCAGTGACCTAGTATACTTGATTGACTGGTTAGCCATTTATCGTGCTCTTCCACAGTATAATTGTAACCTATCTTTTTAAATTCGTCAACCGTGGCCTGCGAACCTTCATACATGACAGACCAATTAAACACTTTGGTTATCTCCGGTAATGGTTTAATTTGTTCAAAGTTATCATTAAACAGTTTGTACATCCATTCTGCTACTGCTGATGCTACTGGCACTTTACTATTGTTTTTCCAAAGATCAGTTTGCCATTTGATCCAAGAGTCTCTCCAACCATATTGCAGACCTGCCTCATCGCCCAACTGTGCTAGGTTTTTGTGAAACCAATTTAGCAACAACACCTCGCGATACTTGTCAATGTTGTTCCTTATGACTGTGTCATCTTCTGTTATTAAATCTTTTACATTATCATAATTTTCAGTGATAATAACTTTAGTATTTTTCGTTCTCTTTGCATAGTGCAAAAAGTTTATAATTTCTTTATCATCGGAGTGCGTGCCTTTTTCATGATATGTTGTCATTCCGTCTAGGTCTGTCCCTACAAGTTTTAAGCATATGTAACTGTTGTTTCCGCCCGACGGTGCTATAAAATATATCATGATATGTAATCTTCCCTGCCTCCTTCACGCACAAGATCCAGTGAGCAACAATGCAATCCACCATCCCAAAAGTATCTGTGCCTCAATGGTACTATGATTGGTTCTACTTTGTGTTTCTTCAAGAAGTCAAACACTTCCTTATTATACGATGATACCAGCATACACTCTTCAGATACACCAAGTGTGTTTATGTCAAACACTGTTTCAGCACAATAGCCAACCCAGTGATCGCACCAATCATTAATAAATTTGTGCAGTTGAGGATTGTCCTGTTCTCCATCAATCCACCATCTACCATTAACCATATTCTTTTCCTGCATCCATTTATTCATACTAGGGTGCATCCATCCTTGATCTCCCAGTTCTAGCCTATCCCATTTAGACAACAACTCTTTTTCCTGTGGTGGAGACTTTCCTACCCTCATGAATGCTCCTGGCTTGATGAAACTTATTATACCGTCTGTGTGTCCTACCTCGTCTGTTTGAACAATTTCATAACCCTGCTGTTTCCATTTGTCTACTATATGATTGAACATGGGTCTGTCTGGATGTACAAAACCTTGCTCTCCGTCAGCAGGCATGATTATGTGTTTGCCTAACTTAATACTGTTGGCTCCCGATATCAATTCATGTCCTTCGAAAGATACCCCTCCCGGACCATACACTTCATTGAATAGGTCTACAAGGCAGTCTTCGTGTACAAAATCTTTCATATAATCGTAAACACCGTTTGTGTTTTGTTGATAACACTTGTTGCCAAGTGTTAAGAATATATCACGTGGTTGTAAAGGTACATGAGGGATCTCATCTTTGTTTGCCAATGCTTCTCTTTTAAGGGGATCTGGTTGGAAAACTTTTATTCCTAAACCCTCTAATACTCTTTTGAACTCTGCCATATCTTCATTTGTTTCACGAAGTATCTTTTGCATCGGTCCTTTGATCTTATCTTCAGTGATCCAATCAAACACATCTTCAGCAAGTCCTTGTCCTATTGCTACTGCGGTAAGTTTTTGGAATGGTGAGTGTGTCGAGACCTTTATCTTCTCAGACATTAGTCCTCTTTGTATTCGCCGTCTTTGATTTTTAGTACGTTGTCTTTTACGTCTCTGTTTTCTCTGATCCGTGCAACACCTTTAGAAAACTTGGATGCGTCCATGTTCTTAAGTGCCGAATTAAATTTTTTTTCTAGTTTGAATGCAGTATCTTGATCGAAGTTTTCTCTGATATATGTCATTAATCTTATTGCCGACTCAAGTATGTGAGAAGCTCTACTCTCCACAACTTCTTCCTTGTCTCTTTTAAGAGGCATTGAGCTTAATTCTTCTAATAAACTTCTTGTGTATTTTTGCATATATCGTATTTACTTCTCGTAACCGCTCATTAAACTTTCCTGTAAACGAAATATTTACGTTTGTTGCTGTCGTCTCTTATATCTAGCACCTTTAAGTCGAACATTTCCGCTAATTCAATAATAAACGGTACATTCCAAGCATAGAATTCAATCCATTTGGCCTCTGGCTTATCGTGTTGTATTCCGGGGTTTACCCTACAAAACATCAGACCGCCGGGCTCTAGCATATTCACACATTTGGATACTTCTGCTATGATTTTGTTTTGGCCACCAAAGTTGATAGATCCAAGTGCAAGTATAACATCAAACTTTTCTATGGGTCTAAAGTCCATTAGATCTATTTGGTAGTCTGCCTTATCATTATAAGGATCCAATCCTATAAGATTGTGTATTTTATTTTTAAATTCGTTCCCACCGCAACCTACATCAAGCACTGCTCTGGGCTTTAGATCGTTTACTTGATCTATTAATTGTAATCCAGAGTGTTTCCATTTCTTCATGTCGGCCTTCCAGTGATATTGAAAATATCTGTGCAAACATTTTTCATCAATGGCTACTGCATATTGAGTTAAAGTTTCACACGTTTTATCGAAATCTACATCAAATGTTTCTTTAATCATCTGACTTGTTACCTTTGAGACATCATTATTAGTTTGGGCAACTAATTCTGCAAAAATTTTTCTATTCATAAAGGTAGACCCTTATATCCTTTGCGTGATACTCGTGGAAGTTTTGATGTTCACCTTTTGGAGATGCTATATTAAGAGATTTACATAGTTCGATGTTGTTTCTTACACTTGTTACTCTGTCTTTGTTCGCATGTATAAAGTTCATGATGTCTTTGTTCTCTGCTTGTATGTGATTCCACATACTATTCAAGTTTCCGAAGTGTTGGTAGTTAGGATATGTTATTGTAAACTCTCCACACAGTTTCCACCACTCCATGCATTCGTGGTCGTTCCTGTAAACCATGATTATAGGATATCCAAACTGTTTCAAGTGTTCCAGTTGATGTGCGAAAGTATGAGATTTGATGATACGTTTTCCTGTGCCGGAGAAAGGACCGTTCCATTCTTCAACATCAAACTCCATACCTGGATCCCAATATGCACCAGTGTGCATCAGTTGTTTTGTTCCTGGTGTGTCGGCATCGTGCCAATACGTTCTTTGTTCTGTGTAATCTGTTTGGTCCACATCTGCAGAACGGTGAATGTTTTTGAATACACTGCTCCATTTAGAGCCAGGCGCACCTGTCATTAAAATGTACATTACTAATACTACTGTGATTTGTTGTGTATGTCAAGAGTGTGCTTGGAGTCTTTGTTTGTGCCTTCAATAAATTTCCAAGTCTTGTCTGTGGTTCTTCCTGTGTATTGTAAGATGTATCTGGTATCCCAACCCATATTGGCTGTTCCGTGTGGGAAGTCCTGCCAATGCCAACTGATAACATCACCTGCTTTCCAGTGCGTGTGTACCGCTGTGCCTTGGTGCCAAATCTGACCCATGCTCCAATCATTTAGAAATACCACGAACCTGTGTACTTTCTTTGGGTCTACATCATAGTCTAATTCATCAAAACTGTTTTGTCTGTCTAGTCTTGCGGCGAAGTTGTCCATGTGCATGTGTAGAAGTTGTCCGCATACTTGCGAATGTAGTTTTAACTCGTAATCATAAAGACCAAGTAGTCCTTCTGCCAATGCTACTGCTTTGGGATCGGTAAACATATTTGCTCTGCCATATATCTTGCCCTCAGGGTCTCCACCTGATCTCACTATGTCATATACTTCTTGGTCTATGCCATAGTTCTCTCCAACACTTTTATTTCGTGTTGCCCAATGCACTGCGTTGTCCTGTGCTTTGTCACCGTAGGTGTTTATGAAGTAATCGCAGTCCATATCAATGTTGCCATGGAACATCAACACATCTTCTATGTTGTCTTTCTTGCTCCAATCGAAGTGGTATGCACCTCTTTTCAGTGCCCTCCTCTTTTCGTAGTCCCAACGGCTCTTGCCGTACTCTAGTTTCTTACCAGTCTTGGTTGCATTGACTTCCGTGTGTGCTTTGAGATTCTTGATAGCCTGATCAGAGTCCTGCAGGTCGTCGTCAATTTTCTTTAATACTTTGTCTGAATAATCTTTGTTCTGTTCCATGTTGATATTTAAGCCGTAAAAAAAGGGCGATAGAAAAATACCGCCCTTTAGTAATTCGAATTACTATGCGTAAACTTCCATCAACTTCGCACTTTCTTCAAGTGTTCCAGTTTTAGAAGATGTGATTGCAAATAAGTCTTTTCTGAACTCGTTGATTACTGCATTGATCTCGTCCTGAGCTTCTTGTGTGACACAAAGTTTCTCAAGTTCCATTCTACCAATAGTAGCGTGGAAAGTCTCGTCCTTGGCAATTTTAGCATATCTAGAAGAGATAAAAGGATCTTTTATAACTTCAGCCATCATTCCCCAGTTTCTTGCCGCTCTACCTTCCGCTAATAATTGGTATAAACCTAACATTAGTGGATTGCTATTGCAGTTGTACTTTTTGATCATTGCCGCACCTTTTTGCTCTAATCTTGATGCATGAGCTTCAACAGCCTTTTGCATGTCAAGTTCTTCACCTGTTAGGTACTCAACTACTTCTTTAACAAATTGAAAGTGCTTCGCTTCGTCGTGTGCTTGTTTCGAAAGAAGAATCAATTTCTTAGGATCAGTCCCGGCTGGAAGTGCCGCAACCTCTCTAGAAATTTCTTCCATGTTCATTCTTTCGTTAACCATACGACCAGTGAAGTTGTCTACCAACTCGTCCTTGTCCGTTACGTTCTCGTAGTAGTGCTTGATCTGTAACTCAGACGCTCTGAAGAGTGCCTCATTCTCAGCCTCAAGTTTTGCTACGAACTCTTTTGATGTTAACATATGTTTCTCCTTTTATAAAAGTACAGATATTTATTTTCTATGCCCATGCTTACACTTAAATATTGTGGTGAAAATAGTAGTAAGTCAGGAAGAATACATTAAATTTGGTAAGCCGTTTGATGCTTTAGAACGCAATTACTATGACTTCTTAAGTAATCATGAGTTAGTACCGGTACCCAACATAGTTAAAGTACCAGATTATGATTATGACTGCTTACTTCTCACAGGTGGTCCAGATAGTCCTGCTAGACACAAGACAGAAAATCTTCTATTTGCTCATGCATTCAAAAAGAAATTGCCCATAATAGGAATATGTCATGGTGCTTTTGTAATCAATGACTTATGTGGAGGCAAACATGGTAGGGTACAAGGACACATCGACTGCGATACAGAAATAACAATGTATGGCAAGAAATACAAGGTTAGATGTTATCATCAACAATGCATAAAAGAGGTGGGCAAAAACATGACTGCTATTGCTCATGACAACAAAGGTAATGTTGAGGCATTCAAACATGACAAACATCCAATCTATGGAGTGGTATGGCACCCGGAGAGAATGAAAAATCCTGTGCTACCAGATGAAGTTAAGAAATTACTTGATTGATTTTCTACGATAAAGCCAAACGTACCTGTGTGGCCATTCTCTTTCCGGCAAGGTGCCGTCTGTGTTGTATTCCAACTCTATTCTTTCTACGTCAAAGTCCATAAGTCTTGCATAGTACTCAATCTCTTTAGTTCCCCACTGGAACCATTTCAGTCCTTGGTCATTCTTGTAGCCACCCGGAGCGCCTCTCATATACAGCCTGCCACCTGGCTTTAACCAAGACTTTAATTTTATTAACATATGTGCTATGTCGTCGTGGTTGCCCCAATTAACAGACCCTAGTGCAAGTATCACATCAGCAGACTCGGCCTTAAATGGTGCGTCCCAATGTCCACAAACTATATCTGCTTCTTCAAATACAGGATCATAACCAACTAGGTTTTTAATTTTTCCTTTAAGAAAATTGATACCACACCCCGCATCAATTACTAATCCAGGTTTTAATTTATTAATTTCGTCTACTAGGTTAGCACCTGAGTGTTTGAACAAGTGTATGTTTGATTGCCAAACATTTTTGTAGAAGTCGTCTTGTGCTTTTTGATCAATCATATATGTTAGTTATTATGCGTAATCTATTCCTTTATTTTTCTGTGTTATGCTCCTGTACACCAAGAACAACACACCAGACAGCAACACAAGGAACAATGGTCTAGTCAACAGTTGAGGTACCTCATACATTGTGTCCATTTGCTGTCCTAGGTTCAACCACTTATCTATGATGATATAAGTCAGTAGTATTGCAGGTCTGCTTATCTTAAATTTAAAACATATCAATCCCAACACACTGCAACAAGCCAGTGTTACGTAGTCCATGTATAGTCCAGTATAACTTTGACAAGTGTAGATTATTATTGCAAATATAATGAATGCATATATTGGATAAGGTATCTCAAGAATCTTTACGAGCAATTTAGATGTAAAGATGCAGATAAAGAAAGTTAATATTGTGGCGCCTACAAATCCATAACCTAGTAATGATAAAAACTTTTTGTCTTCAAGCATAAAAGGATTACCTACATCTAATCCAAATGTAATACACATAGCCATAAAGATTGCGGCAAATGGAGATGCTGGTATTCCAAATAGTACAGTAGGAATTAAACTGCCAGCCTTTTGTGCGTTGTTGGCTCCTTCACAGCCTGCAAGTCCCCTTGGATTACCTACACCAAACTTTTCTTCAGGATGTGCTTTGACTGTGGCACCATATGCCAACATGTCTCCCACAGGTCCTACACCTGGCAACATGCCTGCAACAAATCCTATAAATCCTCCACGAACAGAGTCCTTCCAAAATCTTAGTGTTGTTCTAAAGCCAGAGAACAGTTGTGCGAAATAATTGTTTATAGGAGCGGGTCGGTTCTTGCCCAAATGGAATCCTGATATTAATTCTGGTACTCCAAATAGTCCTGCTATCATCATTATAATAGGCACTCCGTCTTGCAAGTATAATGTGCCAAAAGCGAAACGTGGACCTTGGGTTTGTGGATCTATTCCTATGAGTCCTATGAACGCACCTATTAGAATGGCACAGCAACTTAACCAGAAGTTCTTGGATACTATGAATGCCACTGATGCAATTGAAAGAGTCATGAACATGAATAGTTCCGGTACACCGAATTTATAAATGACAGGAGCGTAGAAAGGCAACAATGCGAATGCTAACAGGCCAAAAAATATGCCGTTGAATGTGCTGTCGGTCATTGCTATTCCTATGGCCTTTGCCGCTTCACCATTCTTACTCATTTTGTATCCATCAATAATAGATGCCGCAGTTGTACTTGCACCTGGTATACCTGTGAGTAGAGATGTATAAGAGTCTGCTGTACTAGATGCCGCTATAACACTTATTAAAAATATTAATCCGTAGTAGGGATTTGGTTCGAAGTATCCTGCGAATGAGAATACTAGGAGCATCGCCGTTCCGGCACCTGCCATTGGTATAACACCTAACAATATTCCGTATACTGTTCCTAGCAGGCACCAGAGTGCGTAGTCCATGTTACTTTAATAGTTCAGGTTTAAATTCAGCCTTCCAACCAAATATATTATTGAACCACCAAACTAGATTTTTTAGTTTTTCTTCAGTGTATTGTTTTCTCTGATCTAAAACTATCTTGTCTGCTTTCTCGCCAATTGCCCATTGGTAGTCTCCACCAGATGCTTTGGCAATTATTGCTCTTGACTCAGGATCTTTAAGCATTTTCTTCAATGCTTTCACAAGTGCTTTTCTATGTTTTGCACCTTTGTTGACCCATAAGCCTTTTTGTAGTGAATCGTTTTGGAACTGCACTAATCTGTATGCATCATAAAGTTCACCTTTAGGTTCTTCACCCCAAGTTTGTTTGAACACTGTGTCAAAATCTTTTCCTGGTGCGTTTGGGTTAGTAACGATCTTTTCCTTCTTTGGATCGTATACCCCTTGTGTGAACCATAGTTCACCTTGCTCGAACTTGCTGATCTTCTTAGTCCATGCAGTCGGGTTACCTCTGAATACATTAAACTCACCTCTAGCGAACATCAATGTACCTTGCTTGTCG
>Ga0181409_1000794_pt1 | contig 12247 bp, 10 predicted proteins | sample 32SPOviralmetaG_FD_130138 | JGI IMG/M metagenome (GOLD analysis project Ga0181409, IMG submission 130138) | Marine viral communities from the oligotrophic San Pedro Time Series (SPOT) site, San Pedro Channel, CA, USA - 32 SPOT_SRF_2012-05-30 | ecosystem: Environmental > Aquatic > Marine > Strait... | reverse complement strand
TGAATATGCAGTAGGTGTTAAGACTATACTTGCTTTATTGTTTAAGTCTTTTAAGGTCGCATCTGTGCCATCTGAGTTCTCGTAATAGTCAGAGTGGTTGTATAGCTTATTGGTCGCTGCGTGGTCGTAGTACACATCGCCAAAGCCCTCTGCATTAGGATTTCCGAAGTTGCTTCTGTGATATATTTCGTTTGGCATCTAAATATTTCTTTAACTTAATTATGTTCTCCTTTTTTGGTTTATACTTGCTTATAGTACCCATCCGTGAAACAAACTGTCTTTATCTGGGTGAATATCCTCATTATTATTTGTGTAATATTCTGGAAACTTGCTATCAGCATTATAACTCATATAGTCTATAAATCGTTGAGTGTAATACTCGGCATAATCTCTTTCCTTACTAATTAACAAATCAACCTCTTCTTTATTCGCTATTGTACTGTTCTCCGAGCTATGCTTAAATACGCCACCATTAGAGATGCTGTATGCAGCAAACGGAAGATATTCAGTCATAGCATAATGAATAAGCATAGGCTGTATGTAATCGTTTACTAAATCTAAATAGTCTCCAGTAAGAGTATTTGCAATAATATCTGCGCTTATCTTATCATACAAGTCAGTACCCATATAATTTCTAACGTGAATCTCTTGAGCTATCTTAATAAACTGTATGAACTTGTCGGTGTCCACATTAGCATTTAATGCGGTGTTCTTTACAAGGTCGGCTCTCTTTATAAATAATGCAGTTGCCATATTACTCCTCTGTTTCTATTTTAGTTTCTTCTTCAACTTCGTCTTTCTTTACGCCAGTCTCTTTCTCTACTTCACTCTCTGAAATAGCATTTGTTAAATCAGTAAACTCAAGAGGCTGTAATGTCTTGAAGTATATATCTAAATCAATTCCGTTGTATGCAAGAACCTTCTCAAGCTCATCTATGATTGTTACTTGCATAGGGCGAATAACAGTATTGTCCATAAGAACTGATGCTGTCTGTAGCTCTTCAGCATTATTACCAAGACCAGTTGAATCTTTGATACCAACAAGCATAGGCGATACGATTCGGTGAGACACCATTACTTTACGCATAGACTCATCAGATAAGAATTGATACTGCTGGTGAGCGTCAGATAACTGCACTGGCTCTATTGTAGCTGCAAGCTCTTTCGAGTCGTTAAACGCCAAGATAAAGCGACCTGCGTTAGAACTGCCGCTAAACTTATCTACAATGCTTCTTTCAATCATATCACGTTGCTCATCTGGTGGAACACCGTTATTGAAGTTAATAAGCATAGAAGGCGCAAGACCATTCTGTATGTTGTTAATGTGATAGTTCGCTACTTCTTCTTCGAGCTCTGCATATTGTAATCCACCCTGATAATCTACTGGCGAATAATATTTATAACCAGCTCTGTATGGCTTGATGTACAATATCTCAAGTGGCGAATTAGAATAGCCAAATGCAGGGATTCTCTTTAGCTTAGTTCTGTTGTTTACATTCTCCCAATCAGAACTGTAGTAGTAAGCAACTATCTCCCCTTTTGAATTGCATTTCTCAGCTCTAAGTGTTTCTACAGGGATGTGCTCTACAGTAGCAATCTTCTTTCTATCTTTAGTGTATATAATCTGAAGTGCAGCTTGACCCATCATTTTGTAGTCGTAGCATATCTTCTTCATACAGTCCTTAGTGAGAAGTTCTTTCATCTCATCGTACTGTTCTTTCTTTTCAGCACTATCCGTAGCATCTAATCCTTTGCCGTAAATCATTTCTGCAATACCGTTAATCGCAGCGTTATTTGTTGGCGAACCATTATATCTATCTATAAGGTACTCGAAGTAGTTATTGTCATCGCCATACGATATCCAATCCCGATTATTATATTCCTTTATATCAGGTCTTGAATAAGACTCAAGATTCACAATGTGTATCTTACCATCTTTTACCTGTGGCATAGGGCGATTATTATTTCTTTTTACTTTACGACTCATAATATAACAAATTCATTATCGTAGCTATCTTCAACTACATAATCATCTTTATGTACGTCAAACTTCTCATAGTCAGTTTGATTAGTACAGAACATAAGACCTTTATAAATCACGTTAGAACCATCTTTTACCTCAAATGAATAGAATCTATCCTCAACAAGAGAAAAGCTGCCAGAGAGCGTCATAAATGGGTCTGAGGAGGTCTTAGATACACTTACAGTAGTAGTGGTGTTCTTACTTTTATCAGTAAGCTCAAGAGTTGGCGCACTCGCATCAGAACGAGGAACTATCTTTAACTCTTGTGCGTCAGTTGATGTGCTTAATACGTGCATACCAAAGTAACGAAAATACAATATTTTGTTTTCATTACACAAAAAAATAGGGGATGAAAACACCCCCTATTAGATTCATAACCCTATTGAATTTATGAAGGGTCTCTTTGAGTAGATTCTGAAGCTGTAGCACTTGACATACCTGCAAATGGGTCAGAGTCAGTTCCACCATCAATGAATGAAGGCATACGAAGCTCGTTAGCAGTTAGTGTAAGTGTATATCCATTCAAATCACCCATAGCAGTACCAGTAACAGCAGTACCGCCAGTAACATCAGCACCATTATCAGCACCAACTAATAAGAACTTATCATCGAATGTTTGAACAACAACGTGAGGTCTCCCGTACGCCATTAGTTTCAATTCTTTGTTGTCCTCTTTAGTCAGCTTGAATAAAGTGAGGTTTACGACTTGCTCAAAGAATGTAGTTCCGTTCTCAAGAGAAGACGTAATGTTAGTTTCGAGGGAAGAGTTACCTTTAACGTCGTAAGTGTGGTAAGTGAAAGTTCCTGTCATATCAGTAATTTCGTCACTGCTACCAAAAGTTAGCGTTCCTAAATCACCGAAATCTGCAAAGTGAATTTTCTTAATACCACCAACGGCATCCTTACAAGGTCTTAATCTTCCGCCAGTTAAATCACAAGCCATATTATAAGTATTAAAAAGGGGATGAGTTTAACACCCCCTTATATTAGACGATTAATTATTAAGCAAGAGTCTGTAATACGAGGTCACTACCGATTCCGTATTGGACACCAGATGTAAAACGCATTATCACACGAACATTCTGACTCCCGTCAATGTCCGCCATATCTATCAACTTAACTTCGTTGTGGTCAGCTAATAGACCAGTACCAAATGTCAAGTTAGAAGCCTCACCTGCAACGATGTGGTCAGAAGGCATACCAGGAGCTTGTTGGATTTTAATACCTTCAAAAGAAAGTGCATTCCCCTGATTGTACCATTGAGTTCCTTTGTCTCCAGTACCAGCAGCACCAAGACCAGAAGCTCCAAATCCACCAAGTGCACGAACATAAGCCTGAAGGGCTGCAGTAGGTACATAGATAGTTAAGTCCTCTTTTCCGTAAACAGCAGAAGGAATTGAATCTACCACATTACCTAACAATGAAATGATGTTAGCAGATGTGTATGAAGTTTCAGAACCGTTAGCAGCGTCATTAACATCAGAGTCAGCAGCCATAAGAACTGTGAAACCGTCAAATTCACCTGCGTTACCGTCAACGCCTCCCCAGATGTTTTGCTCAGTTTTCTCAGCAACTTTAGCAGCAACGTGACCTAATACAAAGTCAGCAAATTTAGGAGGCAAGTTGTCAAATGCAGAATATCCCATTTGTACAGCTTCCCAATCGCTACGAAAATCTTTTTTACATAGTTCGAGGTTTACTTGGAACTCTTCTGGTTGAAGAATTCTTTCAGTAAGCGTAAGTGCACTTGAAGTAGCAGAGAAGTCACATCCAGCATTAGCAATAATGTCTGTGGAGGCGATTTTCTTTACAACTTCCTTGAACTTTACGTTTGGTTTGATAGTAATAGAACCATCAGCCAATGTCTTACCACTTAGTAGAGCAGCAGAAATATATTTCCCTGCAAACTCACCAGCGTAAGTTGAAGTGATACTGGCAACAGAGCCAGTTAAGTTTACTTGTTGTGTGCTCATTTTTATTTATATTAATTTAGAAAATACATTGTCAATAGTAGAAGCATTACGATTTGTTGAATAACGTAATACATCTTTCTTTTCGTCTTCTTGGTTAGGTGCGTGGTTGATTGGCTCAACTGCTGGTTCAGCAGATAGTTTCTCAATCTGTGCACTTAACTCAGACTTTTCTTGTTCGTAAGATTCTCTTTCCTTTGACATATCACCTTTCATAGACTCAATCATATCTTTGAGCTGAGAGATTTTACTGTCAAATTCATCACGAGAAACATATTTATCTTCTTCTAATTCTTCTTCTTCTTCAGACTCTTCTTCAGATTCAGGAGCTTCTTGCTCATCCTCTTCAGCTAATTCTTCGGAAACTTCATCAGATAGTTCAGTAGTCTCTTCGACTACTTCTTCGTTTTGTTCAGACAACGCAACTTCTTCCTTGACCTCAACTTCGGGAGTAACTTCTTCGGCAGCAACTTCTACGTTATCTACTTCTTGTTTTACCTCTTCAGAATTAATCATAGAAAGTTTCTGCATAATGTCTTTTAAAATAAGAGTTGCTTTACCTTCCATAATAAAATTTAACTTTAAAGTATATAATAATAACTAATAATAATTCCTCTGTTAGATTTTCCCAATACCTTGAGCTCTCAATGTTCCATCGCAGCATTTGCGAGAATATCTCTTTCCATCTTTGCATAAACAACCACGTCTTGAATTGCGTGGAGATGTTGTGCTTGGTGTTTCAAATGCTTTTTTCATTTCTTACTTGATTTTGGGTGTTTCTTTGGTAATAGGTCGTAATCTGTTGTGTATTTGGTGTTCTGAGGTCTTCCGTTCTTCAGCAAGTATATATAAGCGTTAACTCTCGCTTGTGCCCACTGCTCGGCTGACTTTACCATAGGACTATGTGACGTTTGAAATGCGCCAACACCACGCTGATATACAGACTTGAGTTGACCTACAGTAGTTCCGTAACCGAGTTTAGATTTATACTTCTCGTTAAAGTCACCTGCTTTCTTCTGTAACGACTTTAGCACTCTGGCTGGAACAGATACTCCCCTTCCTTTCCCAGCAGCTCCTTTTGGATTGCGTTTGCTACCTCTCTTTGGAGCAGGGTTTTTAGTATCGGAACTTGGTGCTTTCGGGCTTCTAATAATTCTTCCTTTGTCATCGTACTTTGCTAATTTATGTTCTTTGCAAGGCATATACCAAGTATCACCATCTACATCGTGAGTATGATATCCTTCGCAACCAATATCCTTTGCAATTCTTAACGCCTCTTCCTTTGTGTCATAGGCGAGTCTCCCATCAATCTCTTTAGATGCTAAATCTAATTTAGATTCCTGAGAGTTTATCTCATCGAGCTTACCTTCTGCCCAACGGATTCCTTCTTCGCCTCCCCAAGCATCCCACAGAAGACCACCACAACCTTTATTGTATGGTTCATTTTTCTTTTTCTCGAATCTATTGTAAGATGCCATCTCTGATATCAAACAACGAGATAATGGTTTACCATCAACTAATAGTTTGGCGAATTGCCACGCTTGAGGCGTTCCACATCTTGGTTTATTGCTATCATAGTACGCAAGAGCTTGTTTAGCGTTCTTTCTGGCAGCAGAAGGGTAATCTTTGTATGTTTTGTCGTATAAACCGAGTTCAAGCTCTTCAGATAGCTCGTGACAGTCGCAATTAAGGTCTAATTCGCCTAATTCACGCAGTTTAGACCTACTCCAAGCCAATCCTGCCTTACCACCCCATAAAAGGTATGAAATTGTGCCACAAGCCTTAGAATCGCTTGGGTCATAGTATTCGGCAGCTCTTGATAAGTAAGAATACATCCTCTTTATCGTGGACACACTGAGTTTTTCACCCCTACTGAGCTGCTGTGCTCTTATTTTCCCCACAGAGGTGGCGCACTTATTGTTTACCTTTTTATTTAGCTCAATACCACGCTTTGCGTTGTTTCTAACGCCACTTCCATAGTCTCCGTATGTAGCTAATTCGTATTTATCGCCAAGAATTACGTTAGCAACCTCTAATAGTATTTGCTTAGCCTCGTTCTCTTCTTCTAAGTTAGCTATTTGAGACATAGCAACCTCATCAGTGAAATAACCCTCAATAGAGAAGCCTTTTACCTTACCAGATTTAACATAATCATCCCAAACTTCTTCATTATTGACCTTCATAGATACCATCCAAGTACCTACAGGCATATCTAAACCGTATTTACGGCTCTTGTCGTGCACTTTATCCTCTACAATCCACGATTCTACCACAGACAGTCCGTTAAGCTCTGCTTGGTGCTCTAAAGTGCTTTTATTTTGATTACCACGCATCAAAAATAGCTCTGACGCTTTGCGTACAGTGTCTTCTGAGAAGTAAATGTAGTATTCATCCTCGCCATTACGTCTGTAGATGTTCTTATTAGGGATTAGTGCTGCACCCATAAGAATCTTCTTCTCTTTATCTACTTCGGCAAGTTTTACTTCTTTCTCTTCGGATAGGGCGATAAAATGCTCTTCTATCGCTGGTTTCTCTACTATTGAAATGGCATCTATGCCAGAGAACAATCCTTCTTCATCTATAAAAAGTTCTATAATTCTCATACTATTAAATTAACCGAATGATGCGGTGTTTGTTATGTTTCTATCAAGTTCTTGTTGTGTAGATATATCTTTACCTACTACAAATGCTTTTACTGGCTTAGCTTGTTGACCTGCAACGGATTCAGCTAACTGAGATGTCTGAGATGCGCCAACAACATTAAAGTCTGGTGCTTGAATTGACCTACCACCTCCTGCTGAACCACCAGAACCTGCGCCTCCACCAGTAACTTTGCTTTGATATTTTTGACGAGCTATATTTGCTACGTTGGCGAGTCCAGCAGCAATAGTTACTGCCTGTTGTACAGCTGCTCTTACTGGAGACAATACGTCTCCAGGAAAGAGCTGAGAACCATAAGCTAAGAAACCATTCTGGTAAACAGTCATTAAAGCCTGACTAACTCTCATCGCTTTATCTCTCTCAAATTGTTTTCTTGCTATTTTGTCCTTCTTAACTGCAAGTTCTCTTTCAAGTCTATCTTGTTCATCAGCATTACCCTCAGCAGCTTCAATTCTTCTGGAATAATTTTCCTCTAACTCTATAGTTTGATTCTGAGTGGAAACCTCGAAAGTCTGACTTAACGCTCCATAAACTTGCTGATATTGCTCCATTATGAATCCAAACTTCTCCTCTTGAATTGCCTGTTCCTCCTCTGATAATTGCTTTTTTAGTTGGTGTAAACTTAATTCAGCTTGAGCTTTTGCTTCAGAACCCTCTTCCTCCATTCTAACAACCCTCTCAGCTCTCTCTATGTCTTCATTCATTCTCTCAACATTACGCTGTCTTTCAAAGAGTGCATAGTCGCCAACTATGCCAGACTCCTCATCCATAAGCGCAGCTTTAGCATCTAAAGTCTGTCTTTCGAGCTCCTGAACCCTTTCCTGCTCAGCCATCTGTTCCTCAAATTCAGTTCTTCTGAGTTGAGTTCTTTTTGTTCTAAAAGAAGACTCCAATTCAATCATAACCTGATTGTGCTCTTCGTCGGCTAATTCTATAGATTCATTGTACTCATCATTAGCCTTCTTTCTTTCATCTGCGTCTTCAGTGGTTTCTAAGAACTCATCTAATCTAAGTTTTTGTTTAGCCTTAAATGCTTTAACTCTTATATCGAGTTCTTTCTTAGCGTTTTCTTCTTCGAGATTGATTAACTCATCTCTTGTCATTAGCTCTTTGTCTATAGCCCTTTGTCTATAGCTTTCTTCTAATTTATCCAGATTAAGAAGGTGTTGTTTAAATGATTTTTCTCTTCTTCCATATCCCTTTTTCCTGTCGTTATCCATAAAGATACCGAGTTTCTTCAGTTCTTCTGTCAATTCAGATATTGTACCTTTCGTCTTCTCTATTTCTTCCTGTTTATTTTCCTCTCCTTTAACAACCAAGTCTGATGTAACAGAAAGTGCTGATTGACCTTTTGCAAGAGCTTTAAATTTATCTATCAGAACCTCAACAACAGAAACATTGTCACTTGTAGCAGAATCTTGAAGTAATTGAAGTTTAACATATTCTTCTTCAATAGCATTCAATAAACTTTGAGACCTTGCTTTTCTTTCAAGTAAAACAAGGTAATCTTCAAGTGCTGAAGTAGATTCTTTAGTTAATTTACCCTCTTCATCTAAAAGTGGATTTAAGTCTTCGTGCTCCTTCTTTACTCTTTTTAATATGATTTCTTTTTGTCTATTGCTAACTGTATTATCATTCAATAGAGTTTCCATTGTACGCAAAAAACCTATCTGTTTTCCGAATACATCTGTAGCCTCTTCCGTTGATTCCTTTAATAATCTCATAGCCCTCGAAACACCATTAAGTTCGCTTATGAACTCTATGAATCTCTTAGACTGTAAAGCACCAATCAATAATTGAACACCAAGTAAAACACCACCAGTTCCCAAAAGAGATTTACCTAATTGTTTGAATGATTCACCTACACCACCTGCCGTTTTAACGAAGCTACCAAATAAACTCACTAATTGAGATAAGTTGTTAGCCATAGCCGTAAATCCGTAACTCGCATCAGAAGCTAACCGACCAGATTCAAGTAAGATTGCGTTATTAAGACCAGCTTGTGTTTTTGATGCTTTAAAAGCCTCTGACGTAGATTTGGTAGATTGAGCTAAACCTAAAGATGATTTTGCAGCAGCAACATTTAACTCTTTTTGTATCTTTATCTGCTGATTTACTTTTTCAAGCTCAATAGCTTCTTGCCTCTGTAAATCAGATAATTTCTTTGTTGCGCTTGATAGTTGGTCTGTTGACTTATTTACGCCTTCAGCTCCCTTGAGCTGTATAGATATTATGATGTCTTGTTTAGCCATTTCTGTATGATTTTGATTTTCTTACTCTCTCTAACACTCCTTTAGTTTCCTTCCAATCTCTTGGTGCTTTATACATTCCTTTGGCGATATCTACGTTATGAGATACGCCATACCAATCAGAAAGCTGCAATAAGTCTATAATATCTTTTATCATAATACGTTCAGTAGTTCTAATTTAGACTCACCTGTTTTTAGGTTGGTGTCTATTGAATTTATCGTAAATACTTTGTCGCCAATCTGAAATCTATCGTTTAGCTTATAATTAAGTAACACACTACTTGGTAAATGTGCTGTTAGCTTAAATATACGTTTCTTTGCGTTGAAGACATCTTCTATGTATGTTTGATAGAATTTCTTGAACAACGAGTTAGTTGTTCCGTTGTAGTCTGTGAGATTCCACTCGTCAACCTCATTATCAAAGTTTAGTGTAAACGCTGGTGCTGTAGAAGAAGTTCCGTTCTCGTTTGTATTTGATGGCTTCCAGTAATTAAACAACTCATCATTATCAGAACCAGTATTATAATTTATTCCATTACCAGCAGTTAATCCAGTTATTCTTATGCCGTAAAACAAAACAGGCTTTGTCAAAACTGGGTCATAATTTGCTGATGGTTGACCTCCAGCATCGATATCAGAAGCGTCTGGCTTAAAATTATCTCCAGCAGAATATCCCCATTGAATTGATGTTATTGAATTGTCATCCTCATCAAACAGTCTTTCAAATTTAAGGTGCTCGAACGGAACTTTAACCTTGTATGGTTTACCTCTATCTACATTAGTTGGTTTGAACTCTTCATCACCAAATATATGGTTAAATGATTCCTTATGTTGCTTCATAAGTAGAGTCTTTGGCTCTTGATATTCAAGTTCAATTTCACTAAATGGTATAGTTGATTCTACATCGTGCTCTGATGAATCAACGTATCTTGTTATGTCAAATATACTTGGGTTATCATCATAAAAATCATCAAGAGGTATCATTCTGATTTTACCGTAATTAGAATCACTTTCGTCATCAATATAGTAAACAGTTAAGTTAAACATCTTGAGTATTCCAGATATAAAATCCATAACCTTTATTTTAGGTATTTCTTCTGAAATAATAACTTCGCTTTGAACGGATATAGCTCCACCACAATCAAGGTCTTCTTCCTCAATATATCCAGTTCCGTCATCACCTCCAATAAATAATGTGGGCGTAAATTCAAATTGGTCTCCAGATGTTTTTACTATAAACTTAAACACACTTCCTTCCATATCTCCCACTATATCTAAGAAATCGGTATTAGAAGTACCTACATTATTATTTGAGTTTGATACAGGAATTCCATCTCTGTATATCTCAACATCATACTGCGTAGATGTATAGGAGGGAGTGGGTGTTATCGTTAGTTCTATCTTAACATCTTCAACTTCTGTGTCCATAGACTGTAATGTCAATTCCTCACCACTTGAACTTATAGAAACAAGAGTGTCGTGGTCAACGTGAACCCAAGAACTAAGAACCCTAATCTTATCTTCAGCACTTTCTTTTCCGCCTAATACACCCTTTGTTCTACTAAGCCACATATATAGATTACTCATAGGCGTGGTAGATATAAAGTCAGAATCAACAAAGTTTATACCGTATTTTGTTTCTATAGCAGATATTATATCCTTTACTTTTATTGCGGGTTTTAGCTGACTATACCTCAAAGCCACATCAACTGAATGAGAGCTATTGTGTTCGTATAAATTGCCATCAAGTGTATTATCATCGTGTCCAGACGTACCTGAATCAAAATAGAGTCTTTGTGTATGAGTGATTAATGGGTATATGATTGACTCTGAAAAATACCCAGTGGTTAATCCAGTTTGAACTTGACTGTTTCCGTAAGAGTGGTCAAATGCACTTAGGTCTAATTGACTAAGTTCATCATCTCCAAATAAATCAGTTAGCGTTACTGTATTACCGAAGAATGTAACATTGTAAGCATACGCTTTGTTATTCTTCATTTTTACGCCATTCAAAAATATCTTACCTCTTCTGAAGGGTATATAATTTATTTCTAAAATAGCATCCGCCTTCTTTCGAGCGTCAAATGCGCCCTCAGATATAAAGTAATTATAAAAGTGCTTAAATAACTTATTGTTCTTTTTAGAGGCAGGTAGAGTGAACGACTGAGAGAAATCAGTAAACACTTTAGATATATCACGAATATCCTGTATCTTAGATGTGACTGAAATTGTTTCATCTTCAAATAAATCAACTTGATTAAATCCCCTGTATATTCTGTAATTTATATCCTGAGCTCCTTGACCGTATATAGTTTCACTCAACACTAACACTGTTTCGCTACTAACACTTGTTATTCTTGCTTCAAAGAAATCTCCAAGCTCATCTCTATTTTCTATATAATCTCCAGCCTTAACTCCGCTACTTATAAATGTAGCATCAGGGTCATAAAGCTCAGTGCTTACCTGCTGAGTTTGTCTTGTGAATCCTGATAACTCAAACGTATCTCTTATATAAAGTACAACCTTATTCATTATCGAATAGTGTTTATCTTATCAAACGCAAAGTCAAATTCTACTGTATAGTTTACGAGCTTGTCGTTAGTTCTGGTTTTGAATTGTAACGACTGTGTTTTTGGGCGTAAAGGGAATACCTCTTCAGTATCAGTTAGTCTTGTCATCCACACTTGTTCTGATAGCATAAGTTGTCTGAATACTTCATTATACTCCTCGTCTATATATCCAGTGTTCATTGTGATGCTTTCTTTACCTACTAAATCTAACACTCTATTCTGATGTGCGGAGGTATCATAGGTTGGTGTAGAAGAGAAATTCATTACAGATGCTTTGTAATCGTTTGACTGCACTTCTATTGAATTAATACTCTTCTTATCAAACCACAAATCCTGTAGTGCACCATATTTATTTACAAAGGTAACTTTGATTGGGTCGTATATAGAGCAATCAAGTGTCCTTATTTCTACAACTTCAGGTGAATTGCTCGAATTAATTATTATTTTATCAACTGGACTTGTATCTACATCTCTAAGAAATCTATCTAAGCATACTGATTCCTCAAGTGTTCCTCCATCATTTAAAACTCTCTCTTGATATGTATCTGTATCTGAATTTACATAAGAATATATGTATTGAATTTTTTGATTGGTGTTATCGTTATCAGATATTCCATCTGTTCTAATTTCTGTGTTATTGTTAAAATAAGTAACTGAAGTTGTGTCTTCAGCGAAAATTGGTATATTTACATTATAATCACTTGGGCGATAGATTATTTTATTTGACTGAAGTAGTGTGCGGCTTGGCTCAGGATTTACACCTTCTTCAAAGTA
>Ga0181409_1000786_pt1 | contig 12297 bp, 12 predicted proteins | sample 32SPOviralmetaG_FD_130138 | JGI IMG/M metagenome (GOLD analysis project Ga0181409, IMG submission 130138) | Marine viral communities from the oligotrophic San Pedro Time Series (SPOT) site, San Pedro Channel, CA, USA - 32 SPOT_SRF_2012-05-30 | ecosystem: Environmental > Aquatic > Marine > Strait... | reverse complement strand
TAAATGTTCTTTTGTATGGTGTGCTTTATGTTCCTTCATAAGTGCCTTTTGTCTTGGCGATAATTCCTTTTTAGGTTTCATTATGGGTTTAGGCATTTTAACTTCTTTTTTCTTTTTATTATCTGAATAATGTTTAGGCATATTATATTACTCTATATTTTTTTGTAATATATAATTTTTATGTTTATTAGTTTTTTGATGAAATTTTTTATTTCTTTTTACATATTTTCCCCCACAATCACATAAAATTTTTGTTTTTTCATTTCTTAATAATCCTGATTTGTCATAATATCTTTTTTGATTTTTTTTAAATTGTAATTTTTTTTCATCATTTTTTAAATATTCTTTATAATATTCATTATTTGTTCTAGTTGGTATTACTTTATTTACTACAATATCTTTATATTTTTCTATAAAATATCGTTCTCTTGTATTTAATTCTTTTCTACTATTGCAAGGATAATTTTCAATTAATTCAATTTTTACTTCTCCTAATTCAAATAATTGTTTTGAAAAACACAAACTCGTTTTATTTTTATGACCTGATAATCTTATATTTAAATTACGAACTGTAGAACCTATATATATTTTATCTGTTTTATCACAAATTAATTTGTAAATTTTTCCATTTTCATAATTGGGCATATTATAATAGTTATCTTTTTTCTTTTAAACATTTTTTGATATGGCATATTATAATTATATTAGAAAAATATAATAATAATTCGTTGAATATATATATATATGAAATATGGTTACAGATACAATTAAATGAAATGGCGGTATGATTTAATGGAAATGAAGTATAAACTATTAATAATTATAATATAAATGATAATATTTTTAAATATATTTATACTTATAATAAATAAGAAATGTTTTTTTAAATTAAAATCTTCGTCTAAAAAGTTTAGGATTAATAACCCTTTGGGGGGGTTCTATAAGTTTGGGAGTTTCTAAAACTTGAATTAATTTTTGTTTTTCAACTTTATCATCTACATCTTTTATCATTTTTTCTGCTTTTTTAATTGTAGGATCATCATAATTTATACTTTTTGATATTTCTTTTTTCTCAATTTTAGGGGGTTCAATATTAATATTATTATTTTCAACATTTTCAACATTTTTTTCATCATTATTATTAGTTAATATTTTTTGTTCACTATTGGATTCTCTAATTTTTCTTAATTGTTCTTTTAAATCATCAATATCATTTTTATTATTTTTTACAGTTCTTTTTTGTTCTGATTTTTCTATTGCTTTTGACCTTGCAATTCTACTTCTTAATTCTTTATTTTTTTCTTTTCTTAATCTTAATTGTTCTTTTCTTTGTATTCTTAATTGTTTTTCTTCATCTGGTATAATAAAAATATCATCAATTTTATCATCTAACATATATAATATACTATATAATTATTTTTTTATAGAAAAACTAAATATTTATTCTAATTTATTAATATAAAATATAACCCCAAAAAAAGGTAATTCATTTTAATATGATTATTTAAATTTAATATGTTCTAAATAAATAGAGTTTGATGAACCTAAATTATCAGAAACTTCTTTATTTGGGTTTAATATTCTAATTTTAAAATTATTTAATTGTATAGGATTTCCTTTATGAATATATGGAATACTTGGATTACCTTCATTATAAAAAGAAGTATAATTATCAATACTTTGAAACCGTGAAACAATAGACATAATATTTGTAAAAGTATTATTAACACCCTTTAATTTATTATCAAATCCTGAAATTTCAATAAGAAAATAAGGATTTTGTAATTGAACATTATTAATACTATTTTGTGCTAAAATTGGTTCTAAAGTAATAACGGAAGATCCCTCTTTATTCTGGACTTCATCAACAATTGCGGGGGGAGTAAAAGTACCGTCAACTGGATATGTAATAGCAACTGATGTATAAGCACTAGTTAGATTTTTAGACATTTCTAAATTTTGAATTTTGAAAGTTGTTAAATTTGTAAATCCGCCTAATGAACTGTGGTTTACTTGTGTTAAAGTGCACAATAAATTATCTGAAAATTGCTGTGCGGTCTGTTGGTCAGGTTGATTTAAAAAACCTAATTTTTGAAATAAACTATGCGGAGAAACATTATTTAAAATAGCACCTCCTGCTGACCCGCAATATCTAAACTCATTAGATGGTACCAAACTATTCGTTTCTACTGCTTTAACTACTAAAGTGTTAGAAGAACTAAATAATGGGGTATGGAGTAAAAATTTAAATCTTTTTAATTCATCGTCAAATTCAATCGCAGGTTCCGAACATCCGAAAATATAAGAAATAGGGGCAGATGCTACAGGATTTGAAGAACCTGAAGGATAATTTGCCGTAGATGGAATCTGTAAAACAACCCCGCCGTCATCTGCTTTTACTAAAAATAATCCATCATCTTTTTGTGTTGCTGTTCCTGCTGAAAGTCCAAAGTCTGTATATGCTTCTTGAATAGTTCTTAAAAAATTATTACTACTTGGTTTTGCTTGAGTAAAAGTAGGATTATCGGTAGTCGCAGAAGCACCGACCGCTTGCATCTTATCAGTCATAATTTTAGCAAGTTGTGAAGGGTCATAAAAACCTGATTCTAAATTAATTTTAACATTATATAAAAATGGTTGTAATGTGTCCTGATTTTGAAGATCTGTTGTGCTTTGTTTTAAAGCAGAGGTTACACCCATTTTTTCTAAATCTTTGGTGCTTTGGTCTGGATTATGAAACATACTTTTCCCCTGTCTTATATTTAATGGTAAAAGTATTTTTCCGTTGCCGTCTGGTTTAGTAGAACTAATACTAAAATTTACCGTAGGATTAACAACAGGTTGGACAATTGCTGGAATATTTGCCGTAAAAGAACGAAAAACAGGTACTGCATCTGTACTTTCTACACTTTCATATTTAATATGAAAATCAATACCTCCTTGTAAATTTCCGCTTCCTCCGTGAAATTTTGTACCAAATGTAAAAATTAATTCATCTACACGGGTCACAGTTTGTCCAGATGCTATTTTATTACATAATAAATATGGTTTAGTATCGTTAAAATCTACACCGCCATAATTTGCCGAATATTGACCATTTTTAACTTTTCCTAACATATCAATTTGACTTTGATAAACAAAAAAATCAAATTCAACCGCTTTTTCTTCTTCACTAACAAAAACTTGACCCGAATTTTCGGCGACTGAATCAACAAAACCGGATTTTAATTGGATGCTCTCGCCTTCTTTTATTGTTAAAGGTTCTTGTAAATGAATGGTATATTCTCCGTTTTTTTCTGATGTACTTTTTATACTATCATCTTCTCGTAGTTCTATTAAGGTAGATTCTTGAATTTGTGGTATATTATTGTTATTCATATATAAATAAATTAGAAATTAATTTATATATTATAACTGTTTATTTTATTAATGTAAAAAAAATTTATACATTATCTGAAACTTCATATTCACCGCCAGAAACTGATAATAATTTTCTACATTCACCAAAAACGTGCACTCTTAATGCTTCTCCAGTTCTATGAAGTGCCGTTGTATCGTAAACGGTGCTTCTTTTTAACTCAATTTGTAAATTGTCTATTTTTTCCTCAACTGCAAACCCTGTATATCCGAGTTGTGCTTCTCTGTTGCTTCCGTCTTCTTGGTTATTTGTTGTGCCGTCTAATTGATGCCAAAAAGAACCAAAATAATTATTTTGTTCACCCCATACATCAACTAACCGTGCTAAAACCTGAGCACAAGCATCTTTTCCGCCACTTGTTCCAATTCCGCCATCAGGAAGAACATTAGAACCATTAACCCGTGCTTGAAAATTTGCTCTAAATTGTCTTTGACTTCCTAAAGCACCCGCCCCTAAAACTTCATTACTAGAAATATATTTTGTAGGGTCTGAATATTCAGACATTAAAACAATTTTATTCATATATTTGCCATTATAAGCATTTAATAATGCATTTACACTTTGAACTTCTGGGGTTGTAGTTGTTGCTCCAGCGGGTTTATTTGCTGGAACAAGAAAAGAATCGTGGGCATATTCATTATGCGGAACTACCATATTTAATGCTTGGGCGGTTGCTCCTTGAATATCATTTTCATCTGTTAAAATTTCACAAAGTAATTGGACATTATCAGAAGTAGCGGTTGCGGTCGCATTATCACGGTTAATAACTTTTCTCTCGTCTGTTTCATATTCTATTCTTAACCTTAAATTTTTAAAAACTCCAGTATGTAAAAAAGGCATTTTATTTAATAAATCAAAACAGTCAGAAAGATAAACTCCGCCTTTATCTGTGGTTGCTTGTGTGGTATTACTTGAACCATCTGAAACATCACCATTTTTAACTTCTGATGCTCCTGTAGCATTATTTTTTCTTACTCTAAATCCCATCGCATTATGTAATAAATGGGTTCTTTTACTTTCATTTTCAGAATTTTCGTGAAGTGTATTTTTAAATGCCATATATCTATTAAATTCATCTTGTTGTGCTAAAACTTGTTTACCATCGTATAAAGTCATACGACGGACAGAACCAAGAACCCCTGACAAATCATTATATAAGGTTGCTGGATTCGCAACATAACCTAAATTAACTAATTTTAAAGAAGATGATAAATAAACGGTGTCTACATCTTCTAACCTTATTTCAGTAAATCTTTTACTTTGGTCAATAACTGGATCTTTAATTTCTATTTTTGTAGAATTTGCTAAACTCATATTATATAATATTATTTAGAAAATAATTTTATATATTTATACTATTTTATATTATTTGTTTTATACTTTATTCTAATTTATTAATTAAAAATAATTATACTAAAAACAATTCAAAGAATTATAACTCTTTTTTGGGGTTATATTTATTAAATAGTTAAACACTAACCATTGAATGAAAAAACATATATATATTGTATTTATTTAAATTATTAATAGAATCAGTAGAAATAATAGTATTAAAAGAATTTTGTGTTAAATCTTTTGGTAATTGGAAATTAAGACCTGCCATAAATCCAGAACCCTTATTTGATAAATTTGGTTTCATTTGGTTATGTCCCATATATGAAAAAGAATTTAATCCTCTTTGTATCATTTCGCCTCTGTCTTCAATTTGGTATTTAACCATTTCAACGGAATTATTAAAACCAAATTCTAATCTTGTTAATCCATCAACATTATCTAATTTTAAATTATCTTTTCTCACGGTGTTTTCATCTGCGGTTCTTTGAAATGAAATTGAAACGGCATCAACTGCAGAAGGTACTTTTGCATTAATACTAGAAACATTAGAGTTTAAAGTTTGTTTAACTGAAACAAAACTTCGGCACATTTGCGGTTGTTTATCTAAATCTGCTGATGGTACCTGAACATAACTTAATTTAACATTAGTTAATTCATAGGTTAAATCAGATGTTCCGGCAACATTACCGAATAAAAATCCTAAATCACGAGATAAAATAAGTTGTAATTTAACAGAACCAACACGAGAAAATGAAAGATTCCCAGATTCTGCGGAAACTCTATTTAAACAGCATAAGGGTTTAAAACTAAAACTAACAGGGTCAATTATTTTACTTCCTGCTTGATTAGTGTGAGATGCTGTACCGTGTCCATAATTTACTACTTGGTGAGTAGTAGGCATTTTTAATTCTGATGCTTCAGAACCATTAAGAGAATCGTTAATACTTCTGGTTGCTTGTTCCTTCATATTTACCAACCGAGGGTATGAATTACTAATATTTTCTACCAATCCATTTTGTGTGGAAACTTGCATACTTTCAACTAAACCGTGTGTGCCGACTTGTGGATTAAAATAAACTAATTCATTAGTAATTTGTGCCCCCCCTATTAATACTTTAACATTACCCTCTAATCTTACACTATTTTTTAATAAAGACATATCTTGATCCCCATTTATCATAAATGTAATATTATCATTACTAGTAAATGTATCTTTATTGTTTTCCGGAATACTCATAGAATATTGATAATTTCGCATATTATATAATATTATTTAGAAAATAATTTTATATATTTATACTATTTGTTTTATCATTAATTTATAATATGTTTATACTAATTTTTTTTAATAAATTTAAATTATTATTATAACCCTAAAACATTGTTACACAATATGGTGATTATATAGTTCGTGGAACTTTAGAATAAATATGTAATCTATTAACCGCTACACCGTTTATTTCCAAATTCATTTGTTTACTCATTGGAGTCTGTGGAGAAACACTAAAAATTGCATTATTATCATTTGGTATATTTGAATTGTCGGCACCGGTGCCGTTTCTTCTTTTTTCTAAAAGTGATTTTAAAGGTCTTTCATTATCCGCAAAATATCGTGAAATCATATAATAACTTAATTGTTCTTTTTTCTCAACATCTCGGTCTGTTTCAAATTCATTATCGTACATAAGTCTATAAGAAGTATAATTTAAATTAGAATTAATACCATCATTACCAGTTGGAAAACAGACCATAACAGAAACTGCTTCTGCTGGAATAGTATAATTTTTCCGATGTGGATTATTTCCATTAGCATTATCAATTTCTGACATATAAGTAAAATAACTTAATTTTTCAGGAACATTAACAAGTGCTGGATTAGGATAAGTATTAAGGACTAAATCTAAACTATTAATATTTAAAGCAGATGTCGCAACATCAGTACCTCTTAATGAGGGTTGACCATCTGCAGCAATTGTCGCAAAAACAGAATTTGCCGTTGCTAATGCTGCAACAATTTGTTTATCAAAAAATAATTTTAAAGTTCCGTCTTCATTGTGGTCTATTCTTTGAATAATACAATTATCAATTGCTCCTTGAAGGGTAGCACCTGCAGCACCGCCCCCAGTTGTTCCGGTTCTAATTCGCACCTGTAATTTTTGTGAAAGGTAAAAAGGAGATTCTTCAACTGAATCATAAATGTGAGCGGTTGACAATTGAACATCGTCAGTTGCTCTGCCGACTGATTGATTTCCGCCTGAAGTATTATTTAATTGTGCTACATTTCCTTTTAAATTTGATTGGTTAAGAAATACGGGGTCGCTCTGATTTCCTGCTTGAACTGTGCTTAATTTACCAAAATTAAATTCCATTTTCATTTTTGTCTGTCCATATTTAGAAGTATCGTATACTTCATTGTAGGCAACCCCAAAAATATCTTTTAAAGGAATTTTTAATTCGTGGGTAATTTCTTCTGATGCTCCAATTGTCGCAAGGTCTCCTTCAGATTTTAAAACTCTGTATGGTGAAACTGGAAAATCATTATATTCGTGTGTTTGTTCTGTAGACATTACACGATCTTCAATTTTATCATTTTCATCTTGTGTATATTGATCCTGTGTGACTGCTCTAAGGTTTACATCTCTAAGTGATTCAATCATTCCAATTCTTGAAGCATCTATGGTTGCGTGTTTTACTAATGCAACATTATTATAAATATCATTATTATTATCATCTTGAATAGTTGCGGACATATTATAAACTGATTTTGTACCTGCTGTGTCTGTAGTGCTAATATCTGTATTTACTGTTATATATGATTTACTTAAATCCGCAATCATACCCTCGGGAATTGTAAAACTTATTTTATTTTTTGCTTGTGAATAAGGTGCGGATTCATTACACGGTATTTTAACTATGTTATTACTCATATTATATAATATTATTTAGAAAATAATTTTATATATTTATACTATTTATTATTATTAGTCATAATTATGATTATACTTAATTAATTAAAATAATATTTATAAAATAAAAATAATTATAACTATTTGTTTATCAAAATTTTGGGGTTACACTCCAAATTCAACCGTAGGAGTTATAGTAGCAATTGGGGGCGGTTTGGGTAAATTTCTTTTATGACTAAAAAGACCCGCAATAAGAGACCCAAGACCAACTACCGCACCCGCAATATCTCCAAAAACATCCGCTCCCCCTCCTGTTTCCGCATCAACTTCTAACATTCTTTCACCTGCTTTTTTAAATATTTTTCCTCCAATTTTTCGTGTTTCTCCTTCTTCCATTGCTGAATGAGCACCCGCTAAATCTTCAATATTATCCGCCCCTGCTTGTTCTTCTGATGGATTAAATGACGGTTTCTGGTTTGGTTCTGTTGGTACATTTGGTGCATTTTCGTCTGTTCTGTTTAATTGTGCCACTTTTTGTTTTGCTTGGTCAATTCCTGATTGTATTTTTCCTCTAATATCTTCTGTTGTTTGGTTAATTTTTGCTTGTTCTGCTCGTATAGCATCTCCAATTTGAAATGAAGATTGATTATTTGTGAGTCCATCAGATGCTAAAGAACGAACATTTCTTAATTTACTAACAAAACTATCGGCAGTGCCTCCCGCTTCTTGTGCTGATTGTCTAAGTCCTAAAGTTGCTCTCGCTCCTGCTAAATCTCCTTTAGTTGCCATATCTACAAGGTCTTTATCTAAACCAGTTGAAAATGGGTTCTGATATGATGAAATATGATTTATTTCTTCACTCATATTAAATTGTGGTACTCTTGTTTTTCCGCTTACATCTCCTAAAACTTTAGATAATTTAGACCGTATCATTGACCCGAAACCCTCTTTGTCTGTTTCTGTTGAATCTCTCGCCATTATATCTTCTACATTGTGTTTTTTTGTTAATTTATTTACTAAATGGTTCGTAAATCCTTTTACATCGCCTTTTTCAACTAAATCTGACACTGCCTTAGTTGTATCCGCATCTACGGAAGATCCTAAAACTTTTTTTACTCCTTTACTTATAATTTCTTTTGCATTTTCAAAAAGTAAAGGTCCGCTTAGTGCTTCTAATGGAGTTTTTACAGTTTCTGCAAACTTTTCTTTTATATTGTCTAAATGACTAGTATATTTTCTTTCTTCTTCTGCTTTTTCTCCTTGTGCTGTTGTTGATGCTTGGTTTAACATTTGTTGAAATGCTTCCATTTCTCTTTCATCTTGATTTGACATTTATATAATATATATTAGATAAAAATAAAATCTAATTATTTATATATTAATATATAATGCCTAAAATTAGGAGAATGAAAGATAAAAGCGATGATTTTGTAATAAAAAAAGATAAATTAGATGATATAAGTTTTAGAATGCTTATTTGCGGTCGTTCTGGTCTTGGGAAAACAAATTTAATCGCTTCACTTTTGTGTTTACCTGAAAATTACGGAAATGATTTTAGAGGCGAAGACATCGTAATTTTTACACCTTTACAAAATGATTTTAAAATGCAAAATTTAATCAAATTTAAAGAAGTTGAAGAAGTTTATACAGAATATAACGATGAAATATTAAATAATGTATATGATAATATGGTTGATGAATTTGAATTATCAGTGATGGATAAAAAAGTTCCTCGTCAGAAATTAATCATTTTAGATGATGTAAGTTTTGGTTCTGCTTTAACTGGTAAAAAAAATGCTCTTAACCGTGTATTTATGAATGGTAGAAAACATAATATTTCAGTTATGGTAAGTACTCAAAAATATTCACAATTAGCAACTGGAATTCGTGCGAATGCTTCTAGTATATTTTTTTACAATAGTAGTATGAAAGAAAAAGAATTATTTGAATTAGATTCAAATTATATTGGTAATCGTAAAGGATTTTTTAAAATGTTATCTGATAATTTAACTTCAAAAAGAGATTTTATTTATTGTAATTTTACAAGTGAAAATGTAAAAGATATGTATATGGATAAGGATTTTAATATTATTGATATAGAAAAATACAAATTAAAATAAGTATATTTTGTAACCCTAAAAAATGGTAATGGAATATTTATTTACAAATAAAAAATATATATAATAATTATAATGTCAGAAAATAAAAAATTAACTTATTATGAAAAAAATAAACATACAATAAAAAAATACTATGAAAAAAATAAAGAAGCAAAAGCAGAATATAATAAAGCATATTATCAAAAAATAAAAAAAGAAAAAAGGCAAACTTGGGAATATCGCCAATATCAAAAGAATTATTACAGATTAAAAAAACAAGGTTTAAGACCTTCAGATATTAAAAATCGTGAAATTATTAATAAAAAAAATGTAGGAGTGTTTATTAATGATGTAATCAAAATTTAATCAATGATTTAATCAAAATTTAATATATTGTTTTTATTTTTTTTTTCATTTTCTAAAAACTCTAAATATTGAGTGTGAACTTTGGTTCTTTTATGTCTTTCTAATTGATTTTTTGAAATATACCGTCCACAATCACATTTAACTTTTGTTAAAATTTTTTCTCTGTTTTTTTTGTAATATGCTTTTTTTTGCATACTAATTGAAGTTTTATTTGCTTTGTAATATGGTATTATTTCTTGTTCGCTTTCCGTCGTGTTTTGTATAGAATCACTTTCGTAATCACTCATTATATAAAAACATAAGGTTTTTTTTATATGTTATTATTGAAATGATGCTAATCATTTTAATCCCGAGTATATGCTAGTAAGCATTTATTAGACAAAATTTTTAATTGTTCTCACTTATTTTTTATTTGTAAAGATTGAATGAGCGAAGCGAATTATTCCTTTATTATTAATTAGAAACCATTAAAATTATTAATACGGGAGGAGGCAAGGGGGCAATAACTTACATATCTGAGAGTAAATACTAATATTAAATGTCGCTTTGCTCCATTTAATATAAGCATTCACATATAACCCCCCCCTGTTGTCCCCCCCCTAAAGGGTTAAAATAAATTAGAAAATAATTTTTCAGAAAAAAACGAATATTTTTAAAGTATTTTTTTAATAAAAGTTTTAAAATCTAAATATAAATATATGGAAAAACCTAAAAAAGAATTAAAAGGCAAGTGCACATATTGTTTAAAAAGTATAGACGAAAAATACACTAGTTGTTATTTATGTAATAAACAAAGACAAAAACGAGATACAATAGCAAAATGTGCTGATTGTGGAAAAGAAAAAAATAATATTTATAAATATTGTTTTGAATGTTTTAAACTTCATAAAGATGATTGGAAAGCAAAAAAAAAATGTACATAATAATAATGGAAAAGGAATTATACAAACCTTTTAAATCATCCGCAAAAAATAAAAAATATTCTGTATATGTTATGAAAAATGGAAAAAAAAAATTAATTCATTTTGGCGATAATAGATATGGACAATTTAAAGATAAATTAGGAGAATATAAACATTTAGACCACGGAGACCCAAAAAGAAAAAAAAATTATTATGCGAGACACGGAAAAGCAACTTCAAAAAATACCGCTAAATATTGGAGTCATAAAATATTATGGTAATTTCTACTATGATTAAATTTTAAATTTAAAAATTATTATCTAATTTAATTATATATATGAGTCATAAAACAAGACACGATACATCTTTTCACCATCAAGAAAGTCATAAAATACAATTACTAGAAGATATTAAAACTAATACAAATTCAATAAATTTAAATGTTGATACATTAGAAGTAAATACTGATACTTTAGAAACAAAAATTCAATCAACAAATGATAAATTAGATACTTTTTCGGGTCATAGTAATAACACTACAGCAATGGGGGACGGGTCAACACAATTAAGAGTACTTCCTTTAGGTTATAACCAATCCGCGGGTCAAGTTAGATCATTATTATGTGATTCAGCAGGACATCAGCAAATAGATGTGGTTTCAACTGCTTTACCTACTGGGGGTGCAACTTCAGCAAATCAAAATATAATGATAACAGCATTACAAATTTTAGATAATGTTGTTGATGGCAATGAAGCACAAGTTGATGTTGTAACCTTGCCTTCTCTTCCTACTGGTTCTAATACAATCGGAACCGTGAATTTATCCGCAACTGATAATACGGTTTTAGATGATATTAAAACTGCCGTAGAAAAAATAGATAATTGTATTTCAGGGAATGAAGCACAAGTTGATGTTGTAACCTTGCCTTCTCTTCCTACTGGTTCTAATACAATCGGAACCGTAAATTTATCCTCAACAGATAATACGGTTTTAGATGATATTAAAACTGCCGTAGAAAAAATAGATAATTGTATTTCAGGGAATGAAGCACAAGTTGATGTTGTAACTTCTGCTTTACCATCAGGTGCTGCAACTTCAGCAAATCAAAATATAATGATAACAGCATTACAAATTTTAGATAATGTTGTTGATGGTAATGAAGCACAAGTTGATGTTGTAACCTTGCCTTCTCTTCCTACTGGTTCTAATACAATCGGAACCGTAAATTTATCCTCAACAGATAATACGGTTTTAGATGATATTAAAACTG
>Ga0181409_1000785_pt1 | contig 12334 bp, 10 predicted proteins | sample 32SPOviralmetaG_FD_130138 | JGI IMG/M metagenome (GOLD analysis project Ga0181409, IMG submission 130138) | Marine viral communities from the oligotrophic San Pedro Time Series (SPOT) site, San Pedro Channel, CA, USA - 32 SPOT_SRF_2012-05-30 | ecosystem: Environmental > Aquatic > Marine > Strait... | reverse complement strand
TAGACCCTGCTGTAAACGCTAAAGTCTCACTAGCACCTAATGTGTTGCCTCCTGCTGTTATTGTTCTGAAAGTGTTAGTATCTGCTGTCATGTCATCTACAACAAAGTTAATTTTTCCGCTAGTATCATCGTAGGTAACTCCTATTCTTGTTTCCGTTCCACCATTAACCATGCCGCCAATTATATCTTGAACTGCTTCAGTAGATAGTTGAGTGTTGGTTGCTGCTAATGTAATTGTATCAGTTGAATGACTTACAGATATATTTGTTCCGGCTGCAATTTTTACGGTATCTGTTGTGCCGCTTGAATCGGTCAAAACAATATTAGCATCATCACTAGATACTGCGGTGCTGATGCTGTAAGTGGTATTTGTATCATTTGAAGAAGTATCTATTGAATCTTGTAAGTTATCAAGAGTCATGTATTTCCATGCTGAACTTGATTCGTCCCAAAGAAGTATTTTATCATCGGTAGCATCGGTGGATTCATTTAATTCAGAAAGATTTGCAGGATCTGCAAGAGATAGTGTATCTCCTGTTAATACAATAGGGGCAGATGCTGCAAGATTGGTATTAGAACTAATATCTATACTAGATAATGTAGCAAGAGAACCCAAACCAAGATTACTTCTTGCAGTTCCTACATTAGCAAGATCAGATAAATTGCTTGCCTTTGCAAGTTTAGTTCCTATGCTTGTAGTAATAGTTGAAGAAAAAGATGCATCGTCATTTAATGCCGCAGCAAGTTCATTCAAAGTATTCAATGCACCGGGCGCAGAATCAACCAATGAAGTTACTTCAGAATCAACATATGCCTTGATAGATTGTTGGGATGCTGCATGAGTTGCAGAATCGGATGCCATGTTATCTTCATCTTTCAAATCTAAAGAAACACTAACTGTGCCGCTTGTTCCCCCCCCTGTAAGCCCACTTCCTGCTGTAACCCCTGTAATATCGCCCACCTGTGTTGTATAGCCGTAGGATTCAATTTTATCCGCAATAGCAGCCGATGTCATTATTGATGTATTGTTATCTGCAAAAGATTCACTACTCAATTGTATAGTATTAGCAGCAAATTCAGCAATGGTTAATCCTGATACATTCAATGTAACTGCACCTGATGCACCACCGCCGGATAAACCCGTTCCGGCAGTTATCGCAGTAATGTCTCCTGCAACTGCTGAAGTAATCCATGTAGTACCATTCCCAACTATTGTATGTCCATCAGTAGGGGTAAGGTTTGCTATTGCGGCCAAATCTCCATCATAGGTTTGAAACGTAGTAGAACCAACAACTGCCCCTGTTGCAGGATTAACAAACACATCGTCTGATGTTGCTAACGATGCAAAAGTAACAACCTCACATTGTAATGTATATCTAAATAGTTTCTTTGTTCTATCCGACAAATCAGTTCTTGTCTTGTATATCACTCTATCAAAATTAGTTCCATCTCCCTTACGGAATGCATAAAGTATTCTTCTTACCTCATCTCTTAATTCACTAAGTCTCTCTCTACTTTGTGCGGTTCTAACATCAATTGTAATATTGACGTGTTCGTTTACATAGTCATACAATAACTCAGGTTGTGCTTCATTATGTGCTGTTTCAAATATACGAATAATGTCGCCATCAAGCATTCTTACTCTTTTAGCATCTCCTTTATCTAAATCTGCAATATCTTCGATAGAAGGTGCAGGTGGCTTAGACCAATTGGTTACTAGAATATTTCTAAGACCTATAATTGCATCAGCCATTTCCTTTCACCGCCTCGGATACCTTGTCATTGGCTATCTTTATATTTAGATTCAATGGACTATCTTTTATCATTTTACCTACGATCATGGAAATTTCTTTATCAGTATAGTCTAAGCCATCAATAGCATCCATTTCTCTTTCTTTAATTTCTAAAATTTGTTGTTTAGATTCAACAGATGTAAGAAAAAAATCTAATGCTTGTTTATACTTTTTAAGAGCCGCTTGTTGCATCTCAAGGTATTCAATTTCTGACACAATGATTAACCACCCATACCTGCTACTATGATGCCCTCTTGGTATGGGATTAACATACTTTTGACTTCTTCTGTTAATTTTTGTATTTTTGCATTCAAATCTATTCCCGCCGCACCTTCAGGAAACATAGCCGTGTAGTCATCGGTTAGCATAATATCAATAGCAACTAATTTAGTGCAAGCATCTTCTATTGCCTTATCTAAATATCTCTCACCATAAACGTATGAAAACTTTAGACTATGATTTTCAAAGAAAGGATATTGATTATTAAATAAAATAGCCCCTGTATCTTCCATAGACCACCAATCTTTTTGTCGCTGTTCTTCAGTAGCATCACAAGAAAATGTTGTTTGATGTATTTCTAAACCATTAGTAAGATTTGCTTGGAAAGATGAAGTCAAGTCATCCGCTATTGTTATGGAATTACCGTTTCTCGTGCATCTAGCAACACGCATGGTTGCACCTGTACCATAATAATACAAGCCATTGCCTTGAACAAAGCCCGAAGCATCGGAAAGAACAAATGTGCTGCCGGTAGAGGTAACTGTTGATTTTGCAGTATTTGCTAATGAAAAGTTAAAACAACTACTATTTGTAACTGCGATTGTTGAAGAGTTTCCTTCATCCAAAGATCTTGTGCTACTAATCAATACCTTACCATCTCCTTCATCGCTGTTACCTGTTGCTAAAAATTCATGACTTACATTCAATGCTAAACCACCTTCGGTCATAGTGCCTATCTGTAAAGCGGCTTTAGATGATTGAGAATCTTGATTAATTAAATTGGCAATTTCTCCTGCTACTGTTTTTGGCCCGAAGTCTTTACCCCATGTGCTAGATGTTGAGCCACTTGTCAAAGTTGCAACATGAGCAATATTAGGGCATAGGAATATTTTATCAGTAGAATTAAATAAATGAGTATTCTCTACATTTAATTTTAATTTAGATGCTGCTAATTCTTTGTATTCATCCCCTTGCCAAACACCCATTCTTATTACTCTTTGAATTGGTCGGTGGCTAAGATAGACTGCCCCTACATAATCAGTATAGTATCTACGGCGGTAAGGTTTGAATGTTGTAAAGTTTTGATACTCATCTACGATTAATCTTGGCCTCCATGCCATTCTGCAAACTCTATCAATGTAATCTTGTTTAATTTTTATTAATGTTTCAACTTGTGATTTACTAATTCCTCTTTGAGAACTATTCGATAAAACATTTGATGGTTGAACATATGCACTATTTGCAGTTGTATATGCTGTTCCCTGATCGGTTGCTTTTAGATTAATTACTCCCGATGCACCCCCCGATACAATTCCTGTTAATGTGTATGATTTACCTAATGCATCTGCATCATCATATACAGTAACTACATCTCCTGTTGCAAATCCCCATCTTCTGTAATCTTCGCCGGATATTGGTATTTTGATAACTGTAACTCCGCTTTCTGAACCTGTGCTTGTATTTGCCGCTAGAGCAGTAGGTCTTGGTGCAGGTAATTGTAAAAATGCCTCTACCTTTGCTACTGTTGAATATACTAATTCATCAGGATAAAGGGGTTGGTCGGGTCTATGCCCCGGTGAAAATACTCTTGGCATTTGTCATCCCCCTTATCTCCCTAAGTTGTAATCCATGTCTGCATTGCATCCCGCACATCGAGGAGTCCAACAAAAATGTAGGAGGCTGCACTTGGCACATCTAGTTCCCGAACCTATGTTTTGAATATCAAACCTTTCTCTTTTTGATAGTTTGACTCTTACATCTGCCGATTGAGCAAGATTCCTAGAACTAAAAGGTGATTCTGATTCTGCTATTGCCCCATCATCTGAAACAATTTCTGCCATGCGTACCTTACGGCGGCGTTCTATTTCGTGTGCTTCTTCAAAGCAAATATCGCCTAATTCTAATGAGGGCATTTACAAGCCCCCGATTAGGCTCGGCCACCTGTTACGGTGATGTATATGTCTTGCCCTGAAAGGTCGGTGGAGTCTGCTACTGCATCGAGAGAAGCACCATCCGCCCCTGCTTCGTAAGCAAGGATTTTCTTTGCTGATCTATCGTATGCCCAAACATACCCTCCAATATCAGATTCAATGTGAACCGTTTCAATATTTGAGACATAAGCAGTAAGGTCTAGTAATTCACCTGCGGCTAACCATGAGGTGTCAGGTGTTACTTTCAAAGCAACAGTTAGTCTGTTGCCCGTTACATTTGTTCTTCCAAGTTGCGCTACTGTAAGTGCCATACAAACCAATCCTTATGTGCAATCCTATTTAACTACTATTTTTTTTATTACTCGTGGATTACAAGCACTCTTGCTGTCGTACCGTTTGTAAAAACACCATTTGTAGTTTCTAATTTGAATGTTACAGCACCGCATACGAGTCCACTCCACGGTGCGGGTTCATCAATTGTTTTTCCGCCGGTAGTAATACTAGCAGGTGCGCTTACAGTAAAGTGAAGTCCACTTGTATTCCCACCATCTGCATTCATGTTACCGCCTTCGGATGTTTGGAAATTATATGCGCCTGTTACAGCAGTTCTAACATCAAAGTTTGCAATTTCATCACAATAAGTGTAGTTCAAAGGTGTTCCTGCTGAATCTTTTAGATCCATCAATATATTGAATTTTCCGGTTGTTGCTGCATTTGCATTACAAGTAAGCCTACTAACATCAAGAACAACCCTGCCTACTTTACCATTCATTTGAATGGTTTCAGTAATCGTGTTTGTTCCGTCTGCTGTAAGAGTAACCATTTTTCGATTTACTCTAATCCTACTTGCATAACGGCCTACGCCATCATCAATATCAAAATCAGCCATCAGTTAGACCCCGCAACGTATTCGCGGGCTAAATCAGTCATAGATGCTTTTGTTGATGTGTTAGCAGTTTTAATATCCCTTGCTGAACACCATGCCATCATTTGCGCTCTTGTCAAAGAAGAAGAAAATCCTTCTGCTTCAAGTAGAGCCTCAACGTCTAACATAGTTACTGCTTCAGGAGTAGTAATTACTTCTTCTTCAACAACCTCTTCTACAACAGGTGTTTCTACAACAGGTGCTTCTACAACTTCAGGTTCTAATACTTCAAGCATTTTCTTCTGAGTCTTTGTAGTTTTAGCATCTGCCCCTTCAACAACCCATGATTTAGAACCATTTGCTATCATAGGCATGATCTTAGTTGTGATGAAAGTTTCATCAATATCATCTCTTACCATGCCTCTTGAGAACCCAATAGTAAGCCCATTTATTCTGAACTCAGTATAGGGTCGTGCGCCTACATACCGTAGTGATAGTGCCATTAAGCACACCTCAACGGTATAGGAAAGTAATTCTTACTGTATCCCCGTCCTGACCTGCGGAAGCAGGAGTCAGTTTTAGTAGGGTATTTGTTGATACGTTCCCTGCAACTGTGAAAGCGTTTCCACCCGCAGTTGTTATGTTGTGTGCGCTAAGGATACCGATTAATGCAGTTCCTGTTATTGCGTTTGTTGATAGTGCAAGATCGTATGCGAGAGCCGCATCTCCATCTGTTACTACTACATCTACTACGCCCATGCTGATAGTGCCTGTTGCAGCACCTGTTTGCCAAGTAGTATCATCAGACCCTACTCCTGCCCATAGTCGTGTATCTAGTATTGCTGTTCCGTTTCCGGTTAAATTAGTGTTAGCCATATTCATTTCCTCCGTTTATTTCCTACACTTGCACTTAAGCAGCAATATCCCTCACTTTTCCGTGTGCGCGGTAGAATAGTTGCCATAGTTCACCCATAGTGTGAAACATACCCATTTGCCCTAGTCTGTTGATTCCGAAAGGATCTCCGGTTTCGATACCTGACTCGTGGTATAGGGTTGGTTTTGCTGTGCAGAAATACATATAATCTGTATCCATGAAATACATTCTTGAAAGTTCGCCTGATTCTGCGAAAACGTCTTTGGATGGGATTAGTGGCACACCGTTGTATGTTGCAACTACGAAACCTGCTTCCATACCCGGAACACCCTTTACACCGTTTACACCCGGCACAACTCTCTTCATTTCAGTAAATCTTTGCTGTGGTTGTAAGAGTTGTTGGATTTTCTCTAATGTATCGTATCCTGTAAGGATAACTTTAGGCTGTCCTCCTTTCTCCCATACACTTCTGAACATTCCGTCTAAGATGTTTAGAGACAATGCTCTTGCTGCACCTGCTGCCCCTGCATCAACATTAGCATCATACCATTGAGCAGACCCTGCCCCTGCGCCATTACGGGTAATGCTGTATTGGTTGTGGTCTGTAATTGCAGATACGAAATCTGTTGCAGATTCTGTAAAGGAAGATGATAAAGCACGATCTAGGCTTTGGAAATTGTTTCCTGCTAGTGTATCTACATCTTCTAATAGCATTTTATTGATGTGTTCAGCGTGGTGTTTTGCCATTTCCATCTTCATAACTGCTCTTGCATCTCCAAGACCGTCATCTTTGTCTGCTAGGAACATTGCTGTTTCTGATAGGTCGAAAGTGTGCGCTACTGTTCTTGGTTTTGTGCTGACTTCTTCAAATACAGGCTTGCTTGTGTCAGGTAGTGTTCCGTTTTCTGCAACACCGCCACCGCTTGTGAATGATGGTTTGTCAGTAACGACCCTCCAACCACTCTTTTCCCACGGTTTCTTAGGTAGTATAGAAAATGCATTGAACTCTTGGTTCAGTTGCGACCAAACTTTACGGCCAAATATAGCCTGATAAGTTCCGGTTGTGCTGCTCACTAAAGGCGAGTCAGCCTTCAAAAGGTCTGTACCGGAGTATGCCCATGCGTTAGCACCTGCACCTGCCCCGTAGTATAGCCTTTCCATATCTTCAATTGTGCGTAAGTATCCTCTTGATCCACTCATATTTTTTTCCTCCGTTTATCTCCGTTACCCGAAAGACGCTTATGCGCCTCTCAAAGCCCTCCTTGCTAGATCTTCAGTAGCAATCCAAGCGTCAAGGTCATTGCCCATAGCGGCAAATTCTTCGTGGGTTGGAATGCGAATATCTGAAACATCAGATTTCTGTATAGATGCTGTTGAGACAGCAGTTGAACGTAGTGAATCAATTTCTGCTTTTAATGTAGCAATTTGACCGCTATAATCAGATGCTTTCTGAACTTCTAATGCTCTAGTAGTTTCTGCGTCATAACGTGATTCCCAATCTGACTTAACAAGGGTTTTCAATGCTTCTTCATCTCTTAGAGATGCGTATGCCCTGTATCCACGCTCTAATCCTTCAGACGTAACTTCATTCTTGATGATGTTTTGATTGCCTGATGGTGAATTGTATGCCATGTTTGCAACACCCGGTTGCTTGATGACATATTTGTTTCCACTTGGCCCTTCAAGGGATGGGGCAGGTGCAAGTGTTGCATCTTCTCCTGAACCGATTGGATCTCCTTGTCCTCGGTGTGAATATCCGCCGCTACCTTCTTGTAGGTATGCTTTCTCTAATCCGAAGTGGCCTCTTAGACCATCTAAATCTACTCCTTGTTCGTGAGCAAACTTCTCAAGAGTGTCAATGTATGCTACTGCACCATCATTACTCTTTTTGGCTTCTTTACCATCGGATTTCATATCTTTATCCTCTTTGTCGCCTTTGTATCCCATTTTCTCATCGGATTTTTCTTCGGTCTTTGTTATCGAGTCTGTATCAAGATGTTTTAGTATCCCTGTCAAACTTTCTCTTATCTCTACTAACGCTTCGCTTTCAGTCATTTTATTTACTTCCTGTTCATTATCCATTTTTAGGATTGTGTAACGGGCTTCGGGATTAATCCCTTTCTTGCACAAGGTTATCTCGTGCAATTCCAAGTCCGTAATCTCACGGTGGTTTCCATGTTCAGGTGTATGCTTAGATACACGGAACAATGCTTGCCCACCTATTGAAAAGGCACGAAGATCACCATCTCGTACCTGCTTTTGCACTTCTCGTGCTTTCTGAATATCGCTGCGTATTTTACATACTACGAATAATCCGTGATTATCTACTTCGGATTTCCATAAGCGACCTTGTGAATCTGTATAATTATCTACAACCTCTCCAACTTGGATTCCGCTATGTGCTAACTGAACATTACGAAATGCTTTGTTATCCATGAACTTACCAAATGCCTTAGTTAGAGCAGAAGTTGGTATTCTATCTCCCTGTTTATCTACCATATCTACACTAGCATATCCTGCTACGAATAGATCTTCTCCTTTGGACTCTTTTAGAATCCACCTATCTGACGTTTCACCGACAGCAGACCATCCTTGACTCATGCTTGCCGTTGCCATTAATCGAACATACTTTTCTCAATAGTATATGAATAACATCATGACAGGGCTGACAGCCTTCATAGGACATGATCATCACGAGTGGCTTGCACTACATCGTTTTCATCTTCATCGTGATTTTTTTCTTTACCGGGATAGCGAAGTATTGCTTTCCCTTCTTTCATATCTAAAACAGCCTCTCCGTCATCCGTTGTTACTCTCATAGATAATGGCTTGAACATATCATCCATATTTTCTTCTTGTTCTTCTCTTTTTGGATTGCCGAAGGTAGTGTTTTCTTCGTCTGTAATTTCAGTCGGCCCTGTTGGTGCGGTAAGATCTGCTTGCATCCCCGACCACGCCCCACCATCTGCTGATGCGCTATTCATTCTAGGAAAAGCAAATTTTTCTGCAATATCATCATCAATAGCCTCATTTACAGTCCATTCCCCACTTTCTGTTCTTTCAAGCCCGTATTCATTACCATACAATTCTAACTTCTTAGATGTCAAACCATCAACAATCCCAATCAATCTTTTCTCTTTCATTGATTCATCGGCATTTGCAATAGCCCTTCTTGCATGACGCATGATAGTTGAAATAGAACCTTTCTCTTCTTCTTCAGTCATAACTTCAGGGGCTTTATCCATTGATTTTCTTTTTAGAGGGCGTTTACGAGCAGAATGTAATGGTCGTAATGTTCCGCTATCTGATGACGTAACTGTTCCTGTATTTGCTGTTGCACCACCTGCCGCACCTTCTTTGAGGAAAATACCCGCAACAGGACTCCAAATCACAAATTGTGCTTTTGCTTGTTTAATTAAATGAGATGGGCCTTCGTAATCAACTACAAAGAACCCTTTATCATCCATATCTGTTTTCACAATTACCGGCTCAAATATTGCAGGATATTCTAAAACAACTTGATTGCCCTTCAAACTCATTTCAGGCAAAGGAGGTAAAGGGGATGCTTTTGATATATCATCTTGAGGATAAAGAACCCACTTTGGGTGAACTTCTTTTCCTTTGATAAAAGTAGAATGTGCATCTCTAATTAGTAAATCGCTCTTATCTAAAGTAGCAATTGTTTTCATTAATCCATCTTCGTCAGTAGTAACGCATGAATTAGGAGATGGGAAATGAACATTGTCTGTTGTTGTATATAGTGTCCTTAATGTATTTACTCGATCACTTAATGGCTCAACCGCCATATCCGTATCTTTGTGAACTAACAAATCTACAATAGTAAGTAAATCACCATCCACATAAGCATCAAATGTTGCATCACCCTTGATTGTATCTTTTAGAGACTTCTTTACTTTAGTAGGTAAACTTGTAGGGTTTATGCTTTTACCTTTTTTCTTAACCATAATTCTTTTTCCTTTTGGTTTCTTTTGGACTACCCATTCACCACTAAAACCTTTGAGCGTACTCATGTCATCTAAATCTCTTATGACGTGTGCAGGTTCAATTAATGATTCAAAAACACCTGTTTGTTCATAATCATCTGATTTATGCAAATCAGTAGTTAGAGACATACTCCCTGTTGGATGTGCAGATAAAGCATTTATTTCTCTTGTTTTAGGTGTAATAGGATGCATATGATGATTCATGTTTAATCCATTAACTAATCCTTCGTGTGCTGTTCTTTGTAATAGATTGAATGGTTGTTCTTTTACATCAAATGATATATCGTTAATACGAGGATCCCATTTCCATGCTAGGTTAGCACTCATGTTATGCCCCCATGCATCTGTATTTCCTGAATTAAAGATAGGCGGGGCTACTCTTTTTGAGGATGGATGCACGTTTCCAAACACGCCTTCTCCGTGTTTTCCTCTCATTAATGCCATGTTAGCAGCCGCAGCCAATTGCTGAATGTTGCCTCTTGCAATAGTATTGGCATTCATATCTTCAGTTGTTGTAGGAGAAAACAATGCATTACCATGCTTTTCTCTAAGCCCTTTTGCCATTTCCATCATTTTCACCCTAAGTGCAATATCAGTATCATTATAATGTGCATTGTGCAAATCATGCCACATAGGATTAGAGTTAGGGTGGTTTTCCCTAAACATACCCCCTCTTGCTACGCCTAAATCAGTAACACCTTGCATTGCTCTACCGAATGGACTAATCGAAAATGCATTTGTTGGTATTGTCATTCTTGCACCTTGACCCCCTATTTGTGAAGGATGAAGATGTTGATGATTTGCTGCATGACTCCAACTTGCCCTTCTTCTTTCAAAATCAACATCTCCTATTGAAGTAGGGGTATGCATATGTGAATTATCGGGCGAATCTCGTGCTAATTCAGGGAAATGGCTACCACTAAGCATAGCAGGAGAATCTATTTCCACTCCGTTTGTTAAGAAATCAGACAACCAACCTTCATTGAATATATCGGGATATGATTGTTTTAAGATAGTGTCGAGAGATTTTGAGTCTCGCCCTACACCACCCCAACGCTGAAACGGTTGCCACCAATGATGGTTATGTGATTCTTCATCATCAATAAATGGATGAATTAAGTGAGATGTAGAGTCTAACGCCATAGGTGATGATGTAGGGCCATGTCTATCGCTTGGCCTCATCCACCATGCTTTCAAAGGAGTAAATCTATCTCGCCAAGATCGTAATACTCTATCCCATGTTATCCCTGCTTTGTTTTGCATATTGTTTCTAATGCTTTTTGATTCGGGAGAAGAATAACTATCTGTTTTTGAAAGGTCTTTTAACAAATCTATCATTGATTCATTCTTGTCATTACTACTCCATTCTAAACCAAATAGATAAGGTAGCATACCAAATTTAGATAGTTGTTCTTTTTTATTCTCTTGCCATTCTTCATAATTAGAATGCCTATTTACATCTTTTATGTATAAATCTAATATTGATTCATCAGGTTTGCCATAAATCATAGCCTCATCAGGAGATAAACGATTGTTGCGTTCTCCTTCTTTGTGTTTATGAGCCAAAGTTAATCTTTCTGATTTTTCAATATTTTCTCCTTCACCTAGATGAGTGATGAAATCAAATAAGTGATCAACATACAATGGTTCACCCCATGCCGCCCCATGAAGTAATGGACATGAATTTGACTTCATACCAAATGGATGATGTTCGCCAAAACGATTATCCTGTTCAGCCATAGGCCAATCATTCAGATATGTTGTTGATAATTTAGTATGCCCTGCTAAGTATTTCTGATACTCTTGAGGTATTACCATTTGAGAGGGAGACATAGGAGAACCTATGTTTTTCATAGAATATGGTGGGCTATCAGCCATCATAGCCAAAGCAGCCATGTCTTGTTTAGTTATTTCAGAATCTTTCAATACAGATAAGTATTCATCGAAAGGCGGTTTTTGTGCATTAACACAAGAAAGAACAACTTCTGTTCTCAATCGCACTAATTCATCGTTCATTTTTCCCACCTCATAGGCGGGCATAGACTTGCTCAATCAAACCCGCAATTTCATCAATTGCACCCAACTGACCTTGCGTTGCGTTCTTTTTCAAATCCATAAGTGAATCTTCAATTGGTTTTACACTTGAGAAATGTCCACCTGAATGAGTAAGATGCATATGTAGTGAAGATGCATTGACATCATAACCTGTTTGTGCTACACTAGGCATTTTTGCAACTTCTGAAATGAATGTTCTTTTTGTTCCTTCTTCAGTATATGGCATTACTTGATTAGTACCAAATCCTGCTGCTCTATTCGATTCACCTGATACTTCATGGAAATGAGGCATACCATTACTTACATCCGGTTCAACTTGATATTTTTTAATGTTTTTTTCTTTCTTTGGATTGCAAGTAGGACAGTCATCTTCTTTGCATCCCATTTTACAACCCATACGGCTGACATTCTTTTCAATACCTAATTCTTTTTCAATAGATTTTAGTACGCTTAGTAATCTTCCTTCAGGGGTTTCTTTCATTGGGTCAAAATATTTCATCTATATGCCTCCGTATATGCTCTCATTAAATCTCTACCGTCTAGTCCGTTAAGTCTAGCAACTTCTCTTACTGCTTCCATTACGGCCATTCCTT
>Ga0181409_1000784_pt1 | contig 12335 bp, 12 predicted proteins | sample 32SPOviralmetaG_FD_130138 | JGI IMG/M metagenome (GOLD analysis project Ga0181409, IMG submission 130138) | Marine viral communities from the oligotrophic San Pedro Time Series (SPOT) site, San Pedro Channel, CA, USA - 32 SPOT_SRF_2012-05-30 | ecosystem: Environmental > Aquatic > Marine > Strait... | reverse complement strand
TAGGATTTTATCACATTCCGCAATCTCACTTTTACAATCTACATTCATATAGTTAGTAAAACCGTGTTCTTTTATATCTTCATAGATAGAATTTCCAAAGGCTCTCTTGCAAGAAACATAGAGGATACTACAATTAGTAGACAAAATCGGTCTCACTCCGTAAGTCTTACCAGTCCCCATAGGACTTCTATACATTACTACTTTATGATTATTGATTTGGCTTACCATATCGACCAGTTCCCCTAATCTATGTCCTTCAACAATAACCGTGTTTTTAAACTCATTAGGGGCGACCTCGTAAAGATTGGGAAGTCCCAATTGTTCTTGTTTATCAAATTTTTTGTTGAATAGTTTAGCCATTTTTACCAAAGTATTAATACCAACACCATTGGTTTTAAAACCATTATATAGGGATTTCATACCAATCTCGTCAATATCTTTACTATATCCTTTAGTCCAAAGTATCCACATTTCAAGACCTTCAGCATTAGCAAGCCCCTTATCTTTATGCGTCCGCTTCAATGCCATACCAACTTTTAGCCAAATATCATAACCAACTTTTTCGTTGTTTGGAATAGATTTCATAATGTATTTGAGGCTTCCGTCATTAACACCAACGTCAATGCTATATCCATTTGGAAAGCAAGTATAATAGTTAGTATGTTGTAGAGTGTTCCTCAATTGAGTTTTAGTAATTTTGATTTTTTTTCCAGTCTTTGCACTAATACAATGTTCCAAAGTTTCATAATCAAACTCTTTATAGTAATTTTTGTTAGTTCTATCCAAGATTAGATAGTCCCTCATATCGTCACGCTTTTCAGTATCTTTTTGAATTGCATTAGTATCACCATTTTTAGACTGATACGGTAAACGAAAGTTCCTAAATTTATTGTATACACAACAATCAATCATTTCAGTAAGTTTAGGATATTTGATATACATATACCTCATAAGATTATACAAATGAAACTGGTTTTTACAAACAAATCCATTGTTTACAACCAAATGATAGGACAAATAGTCTTTTCCTTTCTTTTTTCCAATATATCCATATTCAGTTATATCTTTATTAGTAATCTCAATACCCTCACGACCGAAAATCTCAATGATTGTATTTTTATAGTTAGTATATTGTTCCGTAGTTCCTTCGTAAAAATCAATGTCAAAGAAGATTTTTCTTGGTGTGTTTTCGTCAAGCAATTCATAAAACCCCTTATCAACTTTATTTTTTAGTATCTTTTCAATATATTTGTATTCAACGGCTTTAAAGCCCATTGAAGCCTTACTGAAACCAGTATTATATGCAAGACCAACACCATTGCATTTTTCAGCAATATTGGCTACAAAATGATTTGCTTTCAGTTCACCGCCATAGATAGAAGTAAAGCCCTTATTCTTTTTATCGAAACGAACATTTGTAGACTTATGTTTGTTATATTCACTACTAATGTAATCGTTCATATTTCCGTTATATGTATTATGAGATATAACTTCAAATCCTTTTTCAATTTTATTATTTAATTGAGGCACTTGTGAAGGCTCAACGGCGGTGTTATTCGATGCACTCATTGTGTTTGATTGCTTATCAATTGATTTGATTTTGAAAATCAATTTTTTTTTTAATTCCATTTTTTATTAATTAATTAATATATTTATCTCAAATATAAAAATCAATTTTGTTTAATGTTTGGCTATAATATAAATAATTTGATATCACAGGGACTGATAAGGATTATGGTATACAGGGTATCTATCCACGCTTATTGTTATAACAATACAGGTGGTAAAATACAAGTGTCCTCGATTTGTAGTAGCCCCTAAATATAGAGAAACTGCAAATCAAGGACACTTTTTTTGTTGATATTTTAACCCCCCATTTTAATACAGGGGTGTATTAATAATTTATTTGTAAGTAAAATTAATTTAAAAAATAATATCTGTAATATATATATAATGCCTGAGGAAATTTTTATTAAAGATACACCTGAAACTGTCAAAGAACCAAAAAAACCCAAAAGAAAACTTACAGAGAAACAACTTGCTAATCTTGCAAAGGGTCGTGAAAAAATGAAACTAAAACGTGAAGAAGCCAAAAAAAATAAAGACCTAAAAATTAAAGTAAAAGAAACTAAAAAATCCAATGTAGAGAGTTCAAAAACCGAAAAGGAACACAATAAAATTAAACGAAAAAATATCAAAGAAAAACGCAAAACTATGAAACAGATTAACAAAGAAAAAGAACAGGCACACCTTGCTAAATTAGAAAAACAGGAACATAAAGAAAATAATGTCTCAAAATACCGTGCAGACTGCCTATCTAAAGCAAAAAATGTTACTGAATACAGGGAAATTGAAAGTGTTTTAGACGGTATTACCCCTGATATTCTACATAATGAAGATAAATTAAAAGCCTACTGTAAAGCCTCTATGGCTAAATTTATGAAAAAAAAAGTTGTTATTGACGAAAGCCAAAATCTCACTACTATAATTGAAGAAAAAGAGATTTAATAAAATCTGCGTATATATAAATATGGCTACTAAAAACGATACTAAAAAAGATTATAAAATTTACCCTGTTAAACTTGACGAAAGTAAACTAAATTGTGATACAATGGAAAAATACCCACTAAATCCTTCAACGCACTTGCATTTATGCGTTGGTCGTGTTAAAGCAGGAAAATCACTATTATGCTCTAACCTGTATTTAAGTGAACGATTTTATGGCAATGATTTTCAACATAAAATATTAATATCTACCACAGCCTATAACGACGCTGTTAATAAGTATATGATTGAAGATTTTGACTTTATTTTTACTGATTATACAGACGATTTATTAGAAGAAATTATAGAAATGATTGAGGCAGACGATACGCCTGATAAGTGGCTCATAATTTTTGACGATATTATTAATTCAAGCCAAAATTTTAAGAGGGCTGGAAAAACGGACGGTCTTACTAAATTAATAACGACATACAGACATATAGGAACTGAAAATCACGAAGGTAAATTATCCCTGTGTATATGTGTCCAGTATTTTAAATACCTATCACCTATTGCAAGAAATAACTGTAGTGGATATTTTATCTTAGGACATTATCCACAAAGTGAAATAAAAAAAATGAGTGAAGCCCTTTCTATTTTTGGGCGTGACGATAAAGGATTTTTAAATATTTATAATGAAAGCCGTAAAGAAGACTATGATTTTTTGTATTTATCCGTAGAACATTTAGAAGCACGCAGAAATTTTGAAAATCTATTATGGTCTCATAAAGAGGGATTTAATTTTAAAACAGATAGTGAACCTGATAAAAAAATATTGGACGAAAATAATAATCAAGAAACTTTAGAAGAATAAAATATTTTATATATATATAATGTCATATTTTAGCAGTTTGTCACAATACAACGATACTAAAAATGCTGTTGCACAACATACACAGGACGCCGAGCAAGCAGTTAAAGACGCTAAAGCAGACGCCAGCCAAAAAGCATTTGAAGGATATAGTCAACTACTGGAAAGTGCAGGAGGTTCAACAACAGGTCTCGCAGGAGGTTTTCACGTAACACGAAAAATTTACAAAAAATACAAAGCACTTAAACAAGCAGGCAAGGACGCAAAAGACGCTCTCGCAAAAGGAAAACAGGACGCCAAAGACCAAGACGCAGAGGACGACGCCCAAGCAGACGAAGAACTGGGAGAACCTGAAGAATTTGAGGAAGGTTCAACAACAGAAACGACAGGCACAGCACAAGAGACAAGCGAATTAATTGACAAAGGTAGCACAGAGACTAAACCTAATACACAGGGTGAAGAATTAGACGCTGAAGCAGAAGATAAAGACGCAGAAGACGCTTTGCCTGAACCAGCGGATTTTGAAGAAGGTTCGTCTACTGCTGAAGACGTTAAGGGAAGCGATACATTTGCCTCACAAAGTGACGCACCTACGGACAATACAAGAAGTTTTGACTTTAACACACAGGGAGCAGATACAGTAGAAGATTTAAAACCCTCTACGACCGCACCTTCCGTTATGGAAGACGACGATTTAAATAGTGGGTTTAGAGTTTCAAACGTTAACGCACAAAATTTAGAACAAGGTAATACTGATATGCTTTCAAAAGACGAGGGCGGACAAGAACCAACACAACAAACCGAAGGACAGTTACGCAATCCTGATAATTTAGGTGAAGAACCTGACGCAGAAAAAACTGGCGTTAATCAATTAGAAGGAGACGAACCTGCAGACGAAGAATTGGGGGAACCTGTAGATTATGAACTAAAATCCACAGAAACAGGGGGAGGGGCAGATACTGGAGGTAAAGCGGTAGAGGTATCAGCGGAAGACCAAGAGCAAACAGGCGGATTTCAGGCAGGAGCAGAAACTACTGACGCAGATTTGACTACTGCTGGTAGTGCTGATAGGATAGAGCAAGGCGCACAGGCTTTTAAGGATATTACGCCGACCCCTAAAGGCGCTTTGGGTCTTGACGCTGACGCTGGAGATTTGGCGGACGCTGGTTCCTCATTGCTTACAAGTGGTCTTGAAACCGCTGGCACTGTATTGGATTTTTTGGGTCCAGTGGGTGAAGTTGTTGGCGCTGGCATTGCGTTGGGTGGATTTTTCCATAGTCTTTTTGATAGCGGTGAAGAAAAGAAGGAAAGTGACGACGAAAACCAAGTCACTAATATTGCACAAGGTGGCGGTATTTCGGCAGAAAGTTTAAAGACTGCAAGTCAATCAACAAATTTGGTTGGCACAACTTATTAATGATTAGAGAGGTGCTAATATATACTTTTTTAGGTGTCCTTGATTTGTCATTTCTCTATATTTAGGGGATACTACAAATCGAGGACACTTTTTTTTTGATTTTATAGTTTATAAAAAATATCTGTAATATATATATAATGAATATTAATCTAATCTCACCAACTGATAATACAATTTTAAACTCAAGTGGTAAGCAAAATGGACACCGCTATACTGTAAGATTTAAGGAAGACATTTTAATTCCTGCAAAAAGTAAAGTTCATTTAAACTTCGCAAGTCTAACGAGACAAAGTGAATTAAGTTTTTTTGACGACCAAACGCTCATTATAAATATACCTTTAGATATTAATAACATAGACGACAGTGGTTCTTACTTATTTAATAATATTTTACCAAGACGCAAATTAGACGCAACTAATACAGAACAGGGAAGCAAGAATTTTAAAGGTGACCCTACCAAAACTTCAGCAGGAAATAAAATTGAAGTCACCATACCAAAAGGCTTCTATACATTCGAACGATTTTATAAAACACTTACTGACGGAATTAACAAAGGTTTAAGGGTTGAAAGTGACGGCACAACTCCTACTGTAAGTAATAATAGTAATTATCGAGCAAGCGAAGTTTTTGACGCAAACCCAAACCAACAATCTCAAGTATTAAACGCTCCTGATTTGAGTGAGGGTGCTGTTATTAGTATGGGAATTTTAGAAAACACTACATTTGTTACTAATAATGCTTTTGATTTCGAAAGTGTCAATTTATTTGAGTTTGAGATAAATGCCGTCCATAAAGCAGAAGCCTCAACGGCTATACCAACTAAAGTAGGGACTTTAGCCTTTGTAAAAACAAGCGCTAATCTATTGGATGCAACCGCAACTGGTGGACAAACTGGGGCAAAAGTTTACGATAGTTATGCAATGGGTGTTCATAATTATAGACATACAGGATTAGACGATAATACACCTTTAGCAAGTATTAATATATTAAAAGTAGAAACCGCCCAAACTCTTGATAAAATGGCTACTGATTTTGCTTCTGTCGCATTTGGTCTTGGTTCCCAAGAAGTCGCAAATGGTATACAAGGGACAGACGGCGCATATCCTTTAGACGACGCTGTAAGAACACAAGGTAGTCAAGTCCACCAAAATATTTATCCAATTCAGCAGTCCTTTTACCAATTAGATACTGGTGACGGCAGTGTTAAAAATACAGGGTCAGGTGCGACAAGAAAAGTTCCAGCAGGATTTATTACCTGTATTATTACTGCTGAAAATGACGCAAACGGCGCTGGTGGAGGGGTGCCTAAATTAGAGATTTATACAACAAGACGAACAACCGCCTCTGCTAATAGTCCTGTTGGCGAAACAGCAAATAAGTTTGCTATTGGAAACTTTAGAAGTATCAATGAGCATTTTTATGGAGGTGCAGGTGGAAATAATGCGAATAAATATTATTTCCAAAGAAAAAGGCGGATTGATTTACGTAGTAAGGGATTTGCTGGTGACGAGCAAATTAATTTAGGTATACAATTATATCAAAAACCAAATCAAAATAATGGCTCAAAATATCAAAAAACCTATTACAGAGTGTTAAATCTTACAAGCCCAAAATATGACCTTCCAATTTCTCAACAAGCGGACATAATCTTATATGATAGTTATGCCAGTTCTAATAATAATAATTTTAACACTGATTTTTTTTATAATAACAATAGTGATATAGATTATACAACTGGAGCCACCGCCCAAATTCGTAATAATAAAGTTGCAAGTCAAATAGGATTAACGCCAATGTTATGGAGTAATACTCAAAATCACGGTTTCTCACATTGTTCATACAGAGGTGTTCCAAGAGGCACGGTGGACGGTGTTGATTATAATGCTTATCCAATGACACTCTATAATCAATACTTTTTATCAGCAACACAAGAACTTGCCGAAATGTTTAATATTGCTAATGATTTAACAAAATCCAAAGTTAGTAACACCGACCCATTTAATTTTATTGAATGTAATACAGGAATTGTTCAAGATAAAACAACATACGGAGAAGTCAGCAGAGGCTGGCGTGCAAGGTCTTATTCAATATTTTTAAAGGGAATACCTTTACAAAATTATAAAAATAAATCCTCACAAAATCAGGGAGGATTTGCTAAACAAATTTTGGCTAATGTTCCTCTTCCTTTTAAAGATAGTCTAAACCATTATAATATAAAAACTACAGGATTATACGAACCAAATACACCTATTGTATCCCATTTATACAATCAAGATATGATTATTAATAAATTCGAAATTGATATTAAACAAATGTCTAATGATAGAGACGCAACCGAAATTGAAGAAAGTATTGTCAATTTTACAATCGTGCCACCTGACGATTATGAGGGCAATATTAATGCGATTGCAGGATTTAAAAAACTACCTTAAAGTCCATAAAAATATGTTGATTATATGTATATATAAAATGTTTACAATGACACACAATAGAAAAAAGCCAAAACCGAAAAGTAAAAGAACGCTGACTATTCCAATACAAAAAAGCGACCAAGAAGCGAATATTTTATACAGGGCTTTAAATACTCCTGAAAGTAATAAATTAATTAAAAAAGAGAAAAAATTGCCAATAGAAAATATATTTATTAAAACAAAGTCTAAAAAATAATTATCTTACTTATATATATAAATGTCAAGTCCAAGTCAAAACGCAGTTAACTCTCTCGCAGATTATTCCAGTGACCAAGTTGCTCCAAACTCTATGGATATTAGAACCGAATATTAAGAGCCAAATACGTCCCACCCTTTAAAATTTACTTTTAGATTAGACCAAGCAGGATATTTAGATACAAATTCCCTCATTGTCTTTAAATTACAGGCAACCAACAACTCTAATCTGTTTAGAGTAAATATGTTCAATGGCGTTCTCGGCGGAATTAAGCGTGCTATTTTTCAAGTGGGTGACCACATTATAAATGATATGCAGGATTTAAACAAGTATGCAACTCTTAAGCAAATGCTCGTGGGTAATCGCTCATTGTCTAATCAGTATACAGGACACTACACAGGTTCTCAGTTATGGACGCACGTTGTGAAGTCCGCCAGTGACGGAACTAAAGAACATACTACAAATAATGAGACTTATACCAATCTTGCCAATTCTACTGTAGGCAGTATTGTTGTTGATTATGATAAGAGTGGCGCACAACTCGGTGCTTACTCTACAGGTGCAAAGGCTCATATTAATAGTCAGCCTATATCCACTGATAAAACTACTAATAACCAATATGGCGTAACATTAGGCACTCTTTTCCCTGCTCTTCAAGGTCAAAAAGTCCCCCTATTTTTATTCGATAAACAACGCATTTTAATTACTATAGAGTTTCACGGTGCTTCCCACTATGTCAACAGTTTTGTTCCTGCCAAACTTGCTTACAACACAGGGGAAAGTGCGCAGGCGAGCGATATTGATATTGCCGTTGAAGATTGTAGAATGGTTGTAGACTATATTATAATGCCAAGCGAAGTCCAAAACAAAATTATAGAACAAACACAGCAACAGGGTGGATACAAACTTAACTTTTATGACGTTGTAAGTGTGGAGAAAAACATTCCTGCTGGCGCTGATACTGAAGTCCAAAGTGTAGAACACCGTATAGGACAAAATAACCGTGAAGTCCATAATGTTTATATGTGGAAAGAGCCACCAATGGACGCACTGCTCAACAGCGGTAATGGTGGTAATAATGGGTCAAGTCGTGCGCTACGATTGCGCCAGTTTTGTAAAGCATACAATCAGGAAGAATATAACCTTGAAGTCAATGGCAGGGACGAACACGACCATTTTGTGTATAATCCTTGCTCACAATATAACGAACTTAATGAGGCTCTTGGTAGTGACCCAAACCTTGACAGACCTGAATATATTGGGGACGAAAATACTGCAGGTAGTCTTTTAGCCCCATTTGAAAACGGACTTTTTGGAACTATGAAACCATTGGCGCAATCTCTTAAGAATGGTGAAAAAGGGGTAGTAGGTGCTGGCAGACAGATTGGAGCATATCCTCTTGTGTGGAAATGGAGCAGGAAATGTAACAGTGCTTTTGGCAAGAATTCTTGGATAAATAATGAAACGATTAAGGTAAATTACTTTATTGAATGCTCAAGGACTGCAAGTATTATGAGTTTACCTAAAGGTATGGCGGTGAACGTCTCATACTAATTTTTTTATTGATTTAAATACAGTCATACTTTTTATTTAAAGACAATTCTATTATAATATAAAATGAGTAGAGTTGGACTTGTATACAAACTATCAAAAAATGGTAAGGATTATTATGGCTCAACGTGTATGAGTATGGCTCAAAGAATGACTAAACATAGACAACATAATAAAACATATAATGATAGAAATTGTGCGAGTGCTATATTATTTGAGGACGGCATAGACCCTGAAATCACAATTTTAGAAACAGTTATGTTTAATGAACTTAAGGAATTAAGGGCGACCGAAGATACTTATATCCGTGCTAATCCGTGTATAAATAAATGTGGTGCAATTTTTAATAGGAAGGAATACGAAGATAGAAATAGAGTTAAAATAAATCAACAACGAAAAGAAAGTCGAAAATTAAAGGATATGAAAGCAAAAACCGTGTGTGATAGGTGTGGTTCTACTGTAAATAAAGAAGGTATATATCGTCATAGAAAGACTAAAAAATGTATGGGTCACGACACGGAAAAAAGTGTCCTCGATTTGTAGTATCCCCTAAATATAGAGAAATCGCAAATCGAGGACACTTTTGAAATCGCTTTTTGTGTTAACTTTTTTATAAAAAGTTATTGTATGAATAAGCCAAAAAATCAAAAATTATATGATAAAGTAAAGGCGGAAATTTATAAAAAAATCCCAAAACATAGTGCATACAGGAGCGGTTTATTAGTAAAAGAATATAAAAAACGTGGAGGCACATATACTGGCAAAAAGGCTGAAGATAAAGGATTAAGCCGTTGGTTTAAAGAAAAATGGAAGACACAGGACGGTAAAACGACCTATAAAAAAAAAGGTGATATTTTTAGACCAACGAAAAGAATAACAAAAGATACCCCTAAAACAATGGGGGAACTTAGTAAAAAGGATAAAGAAAGGGCAATGAAAGAAAAGAAGAATAAAGGTAGAGTGAAACGTTATTAATCAAAATTAAGAACGATTTTTTTATTTTCAGGCGGTGGTATTTTGCGGTATGTTTCGGCAGTGGCAGGGGAATAAGTTTGTCCCATAAAATGTGCCATTTTTTTCCTGTCTGCAATGCTTTTATTTTCGTCACTTAAAAACCAAGTCAAAAAGATTTTACGGAACATATCGCAGGATAATTTTTTACCAATATATTTATTAGTTGTTTTTTTAAGAGTTTCAGTAATATAAGACTGTGATATTTGTTTTTTTTCATTATTTATAAATAGAGTGTCTGTATCATTGTATTTATGTTTATTAATAGGAACCAAATTTAGTCTAATTTTTAAATATTCGTCCAATAATTTTATCATAAGGGGGTCTGTAATATTATCTATAATTTGTCCTATATATTTAGCAGTTTTATAACGGTTGAAACAAATTGTGTATTTGTCCCCTTCTGCATTTTTGTCAATCATTAAATAGTTTCTGTCTTGTTTTAGTGTTTTAACACCAGTTTTTTTCATAAATCTTATTCTCATAGTTTCATAATTACCAATTCTTGTGGGTGGCAATAGGATAAAAAGACTTGTTAATGTGAGGTCTCTTAGGGTAGTAAAAGAGTTGTCATTTTTTTCAAGTGTATCTTCAACAACTTTCTCCCAAACTCGTCTTAACTTACTATATTCTATCCAGTTTTCTTGTTCAGTATTCGTCATTACATTTTGGTTAATTGTATCATTTTTTTTATTACAAAGAGCCTTTAATAGCACGTCCCATTTATCTTTTAAGGCGTTGTATCTTGCTATTTTAACTTTACTGCCAATTGATAGTTTTGCAATTTTATATTTAATCCATAATTCAATTCCCAATATAGATTGTATCTGTGTATTAACTGAATATTTAGACATTGGAATTTCTAAAAAATCTGGCTGTAATACACTTTCGCTTGTGTCTACAAAGTCAATCTTCGTCATTTTGGGAATTCGTAAAAGATTATATCTCATTGTTGTATAGGTTGATTGTGATTTATTAGGGTTTATCGTGCTAAAAAATGTCATAATTTCGTCTAAATCGAATGTTTTATTATCTCCCATAGTTTGTTTATATATTATAAATATAAATAAATTTTCGTTTAAGTTTTTATATTTAGAATAAAAAATAAATATATAGTATAATGTATATAATGCAAGAAGTGGATTTAAACGATATTAATAATAGAATTACAGAGCAAAAATATTTAGAATTGGCGGACAATTTTAAAGATATTATGGAAGAAAAAGATACAGAAATTAAAAAATTAAAAAAAGAAATAGCCAATTACAAATATACTTATTGTAAATGTTTAGGCAATATTACACTCATTGAAGAAGTATTATCACAGATAGATTTTGGCGAAAATATCCTGTTTGCCGTATTAAGACATACAATAGATTATGTTATTAGTGATTTAAAAACACTATGGGAAATTGATTTTTAGAATAACTTTTCAAAAAAGTTACGTCAAAACTCACATATAACAATGTGTCCTTGATTTGCCATTTCTCTATATTTAGGGGATACTACAAATCGAGGACACTTCGTAGAAGTATGTTGAAATCACAGATTTCGTGACACTTTTTGAAAGTTAATTTTTAATAAAGTTATTATACGCTTCTACTAATGCGTGTCCTAATTCATATTCTTCAGTATTAAGTCCTGTTGTTTTATCAGTGAGCCAATCAATCAATTCAGGTCGCCCCATTTCTTCAAGGGTGGTCATAATAGGGGTTCCATAAGCATATTTAAGAGCAACAATGTCCTGTATATGTTCAAGTTCGAGTATATGCATATCCGTCCGTATATTTTTAATCTGTTGGTCAGCGTCCTTAAGGGCTTCTGTTGTTTTTTTCATAATTGTATCAGCAGTGATTTTAGTAGTCATTTTATATTATCACAGATATAATTTTAAATCATTTTTTTATTTTTTTTATTGGTTTATGTTTTATTTTAAAAGGGTCAATGTGATTACTGCTATTAATATTACTTTGTGTCAGTGATTTTATACAACCGCAACCGCACCCTGTGCCATTTTTCATTGGATTATTGTTTTTATACATAACTTTTATAAAAAGTTACAACAAAATTTTTTTGCTATACTTTTTTAAAAGTATTATACTAATGTGCTTAATATCTCTTGTTTTTCAATAGTAAGTGTTTCTCTTTTGTTAAGAATACGGTATATTTTTTTCAAATCTTTTATTTTCAATTGGTAATTAGACAGTCTCTCATTCATTAAATCGTGGTTTAGGAACTCCTCATTGCCATTGTATGCACAACTGGAATTGCATTTAAATTTTTTGCAGAGCCACTTTAGAATTCCCATTAGTATAAGGTAAGATTTATAATTAT
>Ga0181409_1000782_pt1 | contig 12356 bp, 4 predicted proteins | sample 32SPOviralmetaG_FD_130138 | JGI IMG/M metagenome (GOLD analysis project Ga0181409, IMG submission 130138) | Marine viral communities from the oligotrophic San Pedro Time Series (SPOT) site, San Pedro Channel, CA, USA - 32 SPOT_SRF_2012-05-30 | ecosystem: Environmental > Aquatic > Marine > Strait... | reverse complement strand
TATCATTAGGAGGAACGCATGGAACTTCATTTGATGTAAGTGGTTCATCTTCACCATTTATTATACAACCTGTTTCTGATTTATCAGCGGGAACATATACAATTGATATAACTGTAACTGATAGTTATAGTGAAAGTGTAACATTATCAAGTGAAACAATAATTGTGGATACTGCTCTAGTAACTGGATTGGCTTATGTATATAATACAGGACAGAGAACTGGTACTCTATTATATGATATAGGTGGTGGACATGGAGGTAGTGCTAGTACTCCTCTAACATTAACTTCATATGCTGGTAATGGATTCCTAGAAAAACTTGAAGATGGGGCTTTAGGAGATACTTCATTCACTTATTCATGGGGAGGAACAAAAACAGCAACTCTTCTTGCAAGTGGAAGTGGAGCTAATTTAGATACAATCTTACAAGGATTTGGAGATATATCAAAAACAGATGATTATACATTTGTAATAATCGCACCAAAAGATACAGATATGACTGGAGTACCAACTAGTATGAGAAATGGATATTCTGGTACTACAACTGGAGAGTATGTTTTAGAGATAGCAGTAGATGGAGATGATTTTGGAGCTGGATTAGGAACTGTTGAGGATTCAACAGTATATAATTTTGATTTAGAATCGGCAGTTGGTGGAACAACCAACTACCATTTAATAGTGCCAAATAACACAATTGCACCAGCGAGTTCAATTGCATTGGCTGTTGTACCATCGAGTGGTTCAACACCGTAATATTTATAATAATAAGGAATAAAGAAAAATGCCAAGTATTAGTAGTAAAGTAACGTTAACATCAGCAGCCTCATCGAGTGGTATCGCATTAGCGGATATCGACTTAATAAAAGGTGCTTTTTATACTGTTGCAGAATATAATGATTTAGCGGATATACCAAACGATAGATTAAGTAATAAACAAATTGTATGGGTAGAAGATGCGGAAGCAACTTATCAGTTAACTATTACTTTTGCTAATCCTCCATTTTCATTTTCAGATACTTACACTTGGAGTGAATTTAGTGGATTTGGTTCTGGTGGAGGAGGTGGTGCTGGTGATATTACTGCAGTAGTTGCTGGAGATGGATTAATAGGTGGTGGATTTAGTGGAAATGTTACTTTGCATGTTGGAGCAGGAAATGGTATTGTTACTGGTTCAAACTCGGTATCTGTACAAGGAAGTGATGGAATAACAGTTGATACAAATGGAGTATCAGTTACTGCACATGATGGTATAATAGTTAGTAGTGATGGTGTTTCATTAAACACAGGCTCAGTTCATTTTACAGGCGGAGTACAAAAGACAGAATTAGATGGTGGAGATATTTAGTATTTCTTCCAAAAAGATATATTTATAATTTAAGATATTAACACTATATAGTGTTTAAGGAGGGCAGATGACCCGATAAATAAAGGTTATATACAAATTTTTAATTAATTAACAAAAGGAAAAAAAATAATGGCACAAATAATTAGACATAGAAAAGGTGTCTTAGAAAGTGTAAATGGCTCAACTAAAAGAAAAGCTGAGTTGCTTATTGTAACGGGTTCATCTGGAATTACTTCTACAAACTCTGATGCTATGGTATTTTTTGGTGATGGTACAGACGCTACCGCAGCAAATAAAGTACTTTATGGTACATCAACACCAGATTTAACTGGTGCATCGTATGGTAATTCAGTAGATGGTATTCCATACTACAACACTTCAGAAGAAAAACTATACATCTTGGCAAAAGGTGGAAGTTTTGAAGTAAAAGCAACCGCATCAACATCTGGAACTGGTATTATATCATCTTCAGCACAAATCGTTGATGTAACAAACGCAGCAAATGTTGGACTTTACTCGGCTTCTGCACAAGTAGCAGCTGATTTACTTTCAGACAACCGTAATATAGATTTAGGAACTGGTACATTCGATGCAGGTACAATCACATCTGATGGTACTCTTAATGTAACAGGTATCTCTAATCTAGGAGTTATCTCAGGTTCAAGTATGGACTTGACTGGTAACGCAAATATTCAAGGAAATATCGTATTAGGTGGTAACATCACAATTGGTGATGCATCTTCTGATACAATCGCATTCGGTGGTGATTTATCAACTGATATTATCCCTAACGCAAATAACACTTTAGATTTAGGTTCATCTTCTGACAAATTTGCAGAAGTTCATGCAACTAATGTTTATGGAGCTGTAACTGGACAAGTAAATGCAACAAATAACATTGTATCTTCTTCAAGTGATACATCACAAGTTAACATATCAATTGCTGATGGAGTAATATCCGCAGAACTTTATGGTGGTGTAGTTAGTGGTTCATCTCAGATATCTGCAGACCAAACAGATGGTTGGGCAGCTGATGTTAAAACTCAGTTAAACTCAAACACAGTAATCTCTGGTTCAGCACAATTACTTAACGTAGCAACCGATTTCGGTACTGGTAGAGTAAGTGGTGAAGATATTGGTGATTTAGCTGGAACTTCAACATTCACAGGTTCATTCGTAGGAGATGGTTCATCCCTTACAGGTCTTGCAACTGATTTACAAGTTTCTGATGGTAGTTCATCTAACTTACTTGACTTAACTACTGATGCAATTAGAATTGTACCTGTAGCTAATGAAACAACTGTTGATTTATATTCAGTAGGTGCATTAAAAGGATGGACAGTAGGTATTGCTGATAATCCAACACTTACTGGTAATGTAACTGTAACTGGTAACTTCGAAGTTCAAGGTACAACAACAACTGTATCTTCAACAACTGTTCAACTTGATGATAATATTTTATCATTGAATGGTACTGGTGCTGCTAATGGTGGTATCCAAGTTGCTGATGCAAATGGTCCGGCTAGTGGTTCTTTACTATGGGATGGTTCAAATAACAGATGGATTGCTGGTGGAGAAGGTTCTGAAGAAGAAATTCTTCTTAGAAACACTCATGGTGTAATCTCTGGTTCATCTCAAGTAGATGCTGATTCAATTACAAACTTTGATAGTAATGTAAAATCAAAACTAGATTTAGATGGTGTAATCTCTGGTTCATCTCAAGTAACTGGTATTGTAAATTCTCAAATTGATGCTAATGCAGCAATAATTCACACTAAATTAGATTTAAGAGGTTCAGGTATCCAATCTGGTTCATCTCAGATTACTGCAAATGTTGATGTTGGTGAAGCACTAATGAAAGCATCTGATGGTTCAGTTGCTGGATTGAATGTATTCTCTGATGGTGTAGATTTATTCTCAATAGGTACTGCAACTGGTAATGTTCAAGATTTATCAGCTGGTAATCAGTTATCATTATACAATGGAAGTGGTAACTCGGGTGTATTGGCTTATGATTTAGGTGGTACAATTAATTCTTATGATTATGCAACTGCAACATACAGATATATTGATACTAACTCTGGTGTAGGTATTGCACTTAAACCAAATTCTGATGCTAACAAAGCATGGTTAATCGATACAGATGGTGATTTAGTTTCTAATTCAACTGTAGCTGGAGCTGCTACTACTGGTAGTATTTACGCGGCTAACGTTATTGCAAGAGGAGATTTAAGTGGTTCTAACTTAAAATTAACTGGAAATGCAAATATTGATGGTAACATCGTACTAGGTGGTAATATTACTATTGGAGATTCTTCTTCAGATACTATTGCTTTTGGTGGTGATTTATCAACTGATATTATTCCAAATGCTAACAATAGTTTAGATTTAGGTTCATCTTCTGAAAAATTTGCAGAAATTCATGCAACTACTTTCTTTGGTAATGTAACTGGTAATGTAACTGGTACTATAAACTCTAACAATGGTGTAATCTCTGGTTCAGCTCAATTATTTAATACTGCAACTCATTTCGGTAATGGTAGAGTAAGTGGTGATAACTTCGGTACTTTTACTGGAATTTCAACTTTCACTGGTTCATTCGAAGGAGATGGTAGTGGACTTACAGGTCTTGCAACTGATTTATCAATTGCTGGTGATAGTGGTACTGATACTGTAAGTTTATCAACTGGTACACTTACATTTGGTGGAGGAACTGGCGTAAGTGCGGCAGTAACTGATGATGCTGTAACTTATAGTGTACAAGATGGTTCAACATCTGCTAAAGGTATCGCTTCATTCTCATCAACTAACTTTAGTGTATCAAGTGGTAATGTAACACTTAAATCTGGTAATGGTGTAGATTCAAGTGGTGGTGTATTAGGTGCTAACCTTAATGCTGATGTTGCTGGAACTGGTTTATCTTATTCATTAGGTAACCAAGACCTTAACGTTGATTATGGTTCTGCTACAGGACAGTCAGTTCAAGGTAACACAACTATTTCTGTTACTGGTACTGCTAACGAGGTTGAAATTACTGGTACAACTGCACAAGCCCTTGGTGGTGGAGCAGCTTATACTATTGGTTTACCTTCTGATGTAACAATTGGTAATGACTTAACAGTTACTACTGATGCATCTGTTGGTGGAAACATGACTGTAACTGGTAACCTTTCAGTATTAGGTAGTACTACTACAATTGATTCAACTACTGTTCAAATTGGTGATAACGTATTAGAACTTAACTATGGTGGTGCTCAAACTACCGCTGGTTTATTAGTTACTGATGCGACTGGTACAACAACAAGTGGTTCTTTACTATGGAATGCTACTAATGATAATTGGACAGGCGGAGCAGCTGGTTCGGAAAAAGAGTTTGCAAGATTAAATGCTACTCCAACTGCGAACACAGTTCTTAAGGCTGATTCTAATGGTTTATTAGTTGATTCTGTATTAACTGATGATGGTACTGATGCTACATTTAGTGGTGATTTAATTGTAACTGGTCTTTCAGCTGGAGCAAATGGGGCTTTCCTATATGCAGATGCTGATGAGAAACTACAAGCAGTTAATGCAAGTACAGCAGGTGATGTTATTCAATGGAATGGTTCATCATTCGTTGCGAGTAACGAACTTGATGGAGGTACATTCTAATAGAATTTACTAAATAACTTAAAACCCTTCACAGAAATGTGAGGGGTTTTTTTATATCTTTATTTATTCTTATACTTATATTAGTATTGGTGTATCCTAAAAAATCAATTATTTAATTCATCAATATTTATATGTAACAAATAGGAAATTATAGATGGCTGGAATATTACAACTAAGAAGAGGGTTAAAGTCAACATACATTTCGGAAGGAAGCAACCTTGCTGAAGCATTTTTCGTTACCACGAATGAAGAAGGTTCAGTATCAGCTAATACCTTAATAGTAGGTGTTAGTGGTTCTCTCGGCTCAGATGTAATTACCCTTGCAAAACTTTCATTAGCAAACAAAGATAACACATACGCAGACTACAACTCAGGTTCATTTTGGATAACTGGTGATTATACCGGTTCAAATGCATTAATATATGATAACCTAAAAGTTAGTGGTTCTGTTTTTATAGAAGAAGATTTACACTTAGAAGGACACTTATTTTTAGGGTCTGGTTCAGATGATGATGTGGTTAGAGTACAATCAGAATTTAGTGGTTCTATTATACCTGATAATGATAAAACAGGTTCGGTAGTTTCTGATGCCACACAAGGTTTATATGATTTAGGTTCTACTACTAAAAGATGGAAAAATATTTACTTACAAAAAGATGCAACAGGTGCAGGATTCCTTTCGGGTTCTCATATTGATTTAACTGGTAATATAAAAGTTGATGGTGAGGGTAGATTTGGAACTTTACGAGTTGATGATTTAACAGATAACAGAATAATGTTAGTGGGTGTTGGTGGTGAAGTAGAAGATGATGCAAACTTAACTTATGATGGTCAAGATTTTAGATTAGCAAATAGTGATTATTACCAAATTGGTAGTGGAGCAACATTCCAATTCGATGGTTCTGGTATGGATATTAGTGGTTCTATTTCAAATTATGAATTAAGAGTTGATAATGGAGTTGTATTTACAAATGAATTTGGAACATTAGATAACCAATCTCAATTTACTTGGGATGGTGGTGTATTAGATATTACAGGTGGAGTATCAGCATCGGAAGATATTTCAGTTGGTAGACAAGCTTATCTAGCATCAGCAATGGTTAAAGATTTAACCGAAGATAGAATTACAATTGCTGGAGTAAATGGTGAATTAGAAGATGACCAATACTTTAGATTTACTGGTAATGATTTTATTGTAGGAGATTTAGAAAGATTTAGAGTTCAAGTAGCAAGTGGTAACACTTTCATTAGTGGAGCAGTTCAGATGTTCTCAACACTTGATGTAGATGCACAATCAACACTTGCATCTGTAAACGTAGAAGATTTAACAAACAATAGAATTGTTATAGTTGGAGCAGGTGGAGAAATAGAAGATGATGGAAACTTTACATTCAATGGTGCAGAATTAAACATAGGAACTGGTAACTTTACAGTTCAACAATCAAATGGTAATACACAAATATTAGGAACATTAGATGTAGATTCACAATCAACATTATCATCTCTTAATGTACAAGATTTAACAGATAACAGAATTGTTATAGCTGGTACAAGTGGAGAAATAGAAGATGATGCTAATTTAACATTTAATGGAACTGAATTAAATATTGGTACAGGTAACTTTACAGTTCAACAAGGAAGTGGTAACACTCAAATTCTTGGTACTCTTGATGTAGATTCACAATCAACATTATCATCTCTTAATGTACAAGATTTAACAAGTGGTAGAGTAGTACTCGCTGGAACAAGTGGTGAAATCGAAGATAGTGGTAATCTTACATTCGATGGAACAAACCTTACAGTAACAGGTAATACAATCGTTACTGGTAACCTAACAATAGAAGGTACTCAAACACAACTTAATACTTCTACACTTAATGTAGAAGATAAAAATATTTTAATAGCAAGTGGAGCAGTAGATGCTTCAGCAGCAAATGGTGGTGGAATTACAATCGATGGAGCAGATGCAACACTTTTATATGGTTCATCAGATGATTCATTCACTTTTAACAAATTACTAAAAGTAAATGGTAATATTAGTGGTTCTTCATTTAATGGAACAACTTTATTATCATCTTCAAACGAAAACTTCGCAGATTATTCACAATCAGTAGATTCACGATTAGATACAATAGAAGGACCTTTATCAACATCATTAGATTCAAGATTAGATGAAATTGAAGGACCGATGAGTACTTCACTCGATTCAAGATTGATAGAAATATTCGCAACAGGTTCAGACCATGAAACAAGAGTAGATTTAATTGAAGGAACTATGAGTAGTTCATTTGATTTAAGAATCATAGAATCATTCGCAACGGCATCAGACCACGAAACAAGATTAGATGCACAAGAACTACATAGTTCATCATTCACATCAAATGATTTAGATATGAATGGTAACAAAGTTCTATTTGGTAACGTTTACTCAACTGAAGGAGATTTACCAGCAGCAGGAACTTATCATGGTATGTTCGCTCATGTACATGGAACTGGTAAAGGATATTTTGCTCATGGTGGTAATTGGATTCCTTTATTAAATGAAAGTACCTTTACAACAGATTCAGCATCACTTGATTCGAGAATAGTTGTACAAGAATCATTTAGTTCATCTATTGATACTACAATAAAAACAAAATTAGATACAGAAGCAATAATAAGTGGTTCTGAATTTACAGGTTCAGTTAATATAACAGATACTATGAATTTAGCCGCACAAGACCCATTACCAAGTGGTAATATTGGTGATTTGGCGGTATCTGGTTCTAATCTGTTTTTCTATAATGGAGCATGGACTCAAGTAGTATAAACTATAAATCTGAAAGTTAATAAATGGCAGCAATATTACAATTTAGACAAGGAAGTAAAACGAGCTTTGAATCATCAGGTCCGTTTTTATCAGAACCATTCTATGATACTGATACTGATATACTTCATATCGGTAAATCTGGTTCTTCTACTATAACTCTTGTTAAATTAAATGAAATAAATAGTGGTTCTTTATCACTTAGTGGTGATTTAACTGCTTCAAATGCTACCCTTAGTGGTGATATCACAATTGGTGGAAATATTATCTTAGGTGATAGTGTTACCGATGATATCACAATATCAGGTCAATTAGATTCTGATTTAATTCCAAAAACAAATAATGCATATGATTTAGGTTCTACTACGAAAAAATGGGCTAATCTTCATGCAGTTAGTGGTTCAATTGATAATATTGATTTAAGAACAAACCTACCAAGTGGAATAGTAAGTGGTTCAGACCAAGTTTTAGGTGGAACAAATATAGTATCATCTTCTATACAAGTGATAAGTTTCTTACCAGATGGTTCAATTAGTGGTTCATCTCAAATAACTTATTCAGATATATCATCAATTCCAAGTAATATTATAAGTAGTTCAGAACAACTACCTGGTGGTATTATTAGTGGAAGTGAACAACTACCTGGTGGTATTATTAGTGGAAGTGAACAATTACCAAGTGGAACAATTAGTGGCTCAAGACAAATAACAGATGGAAGTGGTATATTTTCATCTTCATTTCAAGTAAACCCTTCTAGTATTCCTGGTTTACAATCTGAAGTTAAAAGAAAACTTGATATAGATGGTGTACTTAGTGGTTCGGGACAATTACCAGATGGAACTATAAGTGGTTCTTCTCAAGTTATAGGACATTTACCTAGTGGAACTATAAGTGGTTCAGAGCAGGTGAATGCCAACACTATAACAAACTTTGATACAAATGTAAAATCAAAACTAGATTCAGATGATGTAATTAGCGGTTCTGTACAAGTTGATGTGACTTCAACAACTAACTATTCATCGGTAGTTCAAACAACAGGTAACCAAACTATTGCTGGTAATAAAACATTTTCTAATAACATAGTAATAAGTGGAGATTTGAATGTTGATGGTACAACTACATATACTTCTACTAATAATGTTAATATTGGAGATAATATATTAGAACTTAACTATGGTGGTTCTGCAACAGAAGGTGGTATCTATGTAAAAGATGCAACTGGTGGTTCAACTACAAGTGGTTCTTTACTTTGGGATGCTACAAATGATTATTGGAAGGCTGGAATATCTGGTGGAGAAACTGAAATTTTAACAGATTCAAATATAGTATCTAAATTACCAAGTGGAACAGTAAGTGGTTCTATCCAAGTAAATGCAGATTCAATTACTAACTTTGATACAAATGTAAAATCAAAGCTAGATTTAGATGGAGTAATATCATCATCAGTTCAAGTAAATGCAAATACAATTACTAACTTTGATACAAATGTTAAATCAAAACTAGATGAAGAAGGTATAATATCAGGTTCAACTCAAATTTCACTTAGTACATTTAGTACAAGTAATTTATCTGAAGGATTAAATAAATATTATACTAATGTAAGGGTTAAAGATAAACTGGATGAAGAGGGTGTGATATCCGGTTCATCTCAAGTAAACGCAGATAACATCGTAGCATTCGATGGTAATGTAAAAGATAAGTTAGATGAAGATGGTTTAATTAGTGGTTCATCTCAAATTAATTATGCCGATATATCTAATATTTCACCTGGAATTATAAGTGGCTCTACTCAGATAAATAATTTAATAATAGGAACAAACTACTCACAATCGGTTGATAGTAGATTATTAAATGGATTTACAAGTGGTTCTTTAACTTCACAATCATTACATACATTAGTTGGACATTTTCCAACAAGTGGGGCTTTAGGTTCAGCAGCATTTTATAACGTATCATCATCTTTGGCAGATGACCCATCAACAATTCCAAACGTAAAAGCAGTTTACGATTACATTAATAACGTAGTTCAAGCAGCAGATATTACTGGTGTTTCGGCATCACTTGGTTTAAGTGGTGGTGGAAATGCTGGATATGTATCACTTTCTTTAGATACTGGTTCTGACCATTTTACAACTGCAGTTCAAGGAATTGCACCTCAATTACCAAGTGGAGTAGTAAGTGGTTCATCTCAATTTATAAATTCTACTGAAGGAAAATTTCCATACAGAAGTGGTTCTGAATTTGTAGATTCTGGTATGAAACAAAATGTTTCAACTGGTGTAATAACTTTTGAAAATACTGTATCTTTTGGTGGTGGAGTAACTGCATTTGATGCAGGTGCTGAAATAGCAGGTGATTTTCTTCCAGTATTAACTAATAATTTCGATTTAGGTTCATCTTCTCAAAAATTTGCAGAAGTACACGCAACTTCATTGTATGGAGCAATTAATGCTACAAATGGTGTAGTAAGTGGTTCATCACAAATAACAATCACAGAATATCAGATTAGTGATTTAGACAAATATACTGATGTTGATGTAAAAATAAAATTAAATACAGAAGGAGTAATTACTGGTTCTACACAAATTATAGATTCACTACCAAGTGGAGTAATAAGTGGTTCTGCAATTACAACTGATGGAACTGATTTAGTTGCAATTGGAACTTCAACTTTTAATGTTGGTGATTTAGGAAGTGGTAATCAAGTATCATTATATGGAACATCTATATCAGGTCTAACTTCATTTGATATTAGTGGTACTGCAAAATCTTTTGATTATGTAGCTGCAGATATGAGATATATTGATACTAACTCTGGTGTAGGTATTGTACTTAAACCAACTGCGGATGCAGGTAAAGCATGGATTGTAGATACAGATGGAGATTTAGTTTCCAATACATCCAATACTTCTGTAACTGGTAGTGTTTATGGAGCTAATATTATTGCAAGAGGAGATTTAAGTGGTTCTAATTTACTATTAACAGGAAATATAACAGTAAGTGGAACAGTAGATGGAATTGATATTGCAACAGATGTAGCATCAAATACATCAAAGACTGGATATGCTGATTCACTTGTAAAAACAAAATTAGATGCAGAAGGAGTTATAAGTGGTTCAACTATTGAAGGTGATAGAACATTTGATGATAATTTAATCGTAGAAGGTAACTTAACTGTAAATGGAACTACAACTAGCGTAAGTTCAAATACAGTTAACATTGGTGATAATATAATCGTTCTTAACTCTGATGAAGGTGGTACTCCATCACAAGATGCAGGAGTAGAGATTGAAAGAGGTACTTCAACTAATGCTCGAATCATGTGGGATGAGAGTGAAGATTACTGGTCAGCTGGTGAAGTTGGTACTGAATCTAAAATCTTTACAGCTAATACTGATGGTGATTTAGATTTGAATGGAAATAAAGTTCTATTTGCCAATGTTTATTCTACAACAGGTGATTTACCAGATGCATCAACGTATCATGGTATGTTCGCTCATGTACATGGAACTGGTCATGGGTATTTTGCACATGGTGGTAATTGGATTAAATTACAAAATTATGGTGGATTAGTTTCAGGTTCATCTCAAATATCAATGGGTGGTGATATTAGTGGTAACGCTAATAATGTTACAGTAAATAAGATTAAAGGTATATCATTATCAAGTGATGAAGCAACTCAAATAGCAAAAATAGATTCCACAACAATTAGTAGCACTCAATGGAGTTACTTGGGTGATTTAGACCAAGATTTATCAACAACCGATGAACCAATATTTGGTAAAATACAAGTAAATGATAATGATTTAACCCATGGTGGTGAAGTTAAAATAAACAGTTCTTATGATGGTAGTGGATGGGGTACTAATAAAGGTATAGGAAGAATAACTTTTGGTTCACTTGATAGTAGTTTAGCGAGAACAGTTGCAACTATCGAAGTTAAACAAGAAGATAATGGTTCTGCATATCCAGATGAAACATACATGGTATTCAAAACCCTTGCAGGTACAGAGGGAACTCCACAAGAAAAGATGAGGTTATCAGCGGATGGTAATCTAACTGTAAAGGGTGATATTGTTGCATATGCATCTTCAGATAGAAGATTAAAAGATGAAATTATTCCAATTTCAAATCCAATTGAAAAAATAAATTCAATTGGAGGGTATAGTTTTGTATGGAATAATAAAAAACAAGATATTTATAAAGGTAAAGATTACGGAGTTATTGCCCAAGAAATCGAAGAAATACTACCAGAATTAGTTGATACTAGAGAAAATGGGTATAAATCTGTAAAGTACGATAAACTTGTATCACTTCTTATTGAAGGTATTAAAGAATTATCTTTAGAAGTAAAAGAATTAAAAGAAAAAATTAATAAGGAATAAATAATATGGCTCAAATCATTAGATTAAAAAGAACTTCAGTTGCCGGTAGTGTTCCAACTACATCAGATTTATCAACTGGAGAATTAGCAATTAACGTTCATGATGGTAAAGTATTTTTAAGAAGAAGTGGTTCGGTTGATGATGTTAGAGAAGTTCTAACAAATGAATTT
>Ga0181409_1000780_pt1 | contig 12363 bp, 26 predicted proteins | sample 32SPOviralmetaG_FD_130138 | JGI IMG/M metagenome (GOLD analysis project Ga0181409, IMG submission 130138) | Marine viral communities from the oligotrophic San Pedro Time Series (SPOT) site, San Pedro Channel, CA, USA - 32 SPOT_SRF_2012-05-30 | ecosystem: Environmental > Aquatic > Marine > Strait... | reverse complement strand
GTCCTTTTTAAGCTCTATAAACAATCCGAAATACTTATCATTCGGTTCAAAGATTAAAAGGTCGCTAACCCCCTTTAAATAGCCTGTACGCTTTGCTTTCATCCTTTGAGAGTAATGTCTTTGGAACTGACCTCCCATTGTCGCAGTAAATATTGCATTTGGGTATTGAAGTTTAAGATAGTTTACTATTGCTATCTGTACTTTTTCTTCAGTATTACCACTTTTCTCTGCCATCTTTTCTGTTTTGAGCAAATATAAGATATAAAATAGAAAAAACCAAAGACATAATAAAAATTATTACTTTTTGTTCAACCATTCTTTTTGTTTTTTGTATCTAACATCTTTTCTATGCTCAAACCAAAGCAAAAATCCTGAAATAATTACTCCGATAAATGACAATATAATATAAAATTCTTTCATCTTAAAATCTATTAGTTGTTTCTCCGTACTGTTCTACAAACTCAACCGCATTAATTATAATATTAACGTCAGTTGCTTTCTTATTGCTACTCTTAGCCAATTTAGATAAAACATACTTATCTTTATTAAGTTCGTTTAAATCATCGGTTGTTAAAAACATTTCGTGTAATCTTGAAAGCCACCTTTTGTTTGTTGTTTTAGAATTACTTATCTTAAAGTAAACTCTTGCCAAATGTATTTTTCTTTTAACCATTTAACTTTTTTGCCTTATTGATTGTTGAACTAATTAACTTTTCTCCTTGCTTAAACTTATCGTAATCCGTTACAAGGTTTTGCTGTCGCTTTAATTGTGCTTTGCCTTTATATTCTTTAAGCCATATATTCCAATTACGAACATTAACAAAGCCACCATTTTCAGAGTGCCTTACCCCTTGCTCAAACGCAAAGTTAACCTCATCCATTTGTAGTGAGCCATACCCCTTTGCTAAGTCATCTACTAAGAACTTACTCATTAGTACAATCTGTTCAGCATCAGGCTTTTGACCTAGCATTAAATAACACTTGCTTAATAAATCCACACAATCTACGTTTAGACCCTCCCTGTCGTTAGTATATCTAAACCAAACTTGTTTCTTCTTATCCATTGTGCCTTTTTTTTCTAGCTTCTAATTGTCTTTTATCCTGTTTAGTATTACAGGTATAACCCATATATAAATAATAAGCATCCCAAGTTACCTTTCTTCTAGGACTATTAATATTCATTAATGCGTTTTTCCACATTCCCTTTAATACAGGGTTAGTTGCTTTATTCATTCTATCTTCTATGTATTTTGACTTATCCATTGTTAATTTGTGTTCTTGCTTGTTGCCAAGCTGTTAATACTTGTTTTGGTTGTGATACTTTTTTATTGTCGGTAGAGTTTTTCTCCCAAGTTCTTACAGATGCTTTCCAATCTTTCATTGAGTTTTTACCTACCTTCCACCCATTAGATGAGTAGTAATCGTAAAACTTTTCAGCATCTACATTATTGTTTCTTTCGTTGCAGTAATCAATAACATCTTCAACATTTGGTTTTACAAACCTTTTAGCCTTAGCCTTATCTTTAACTATAACTATATCTTTATCCTTATCTTTATCTTTAAGGGTAGTTTGTACCCCTTGTGAACCCTTCAGATACCCTTCAAGATTATATTTGTTTAATAAGTTAATTACAGATTTATGTACGTTTGAATTTTGATTTAACTCTCCATACTGATACTCAATAAAGTCAGGAATAAACCACTTATCTCCATTGTCAAATATAACTATTTTATCTAAAAAAGATTTTGGTAGCATATCATACACAAGGTTTTCCCCAACTCTTATTGATGCTACCTCTATATCCACCTCCCATATACCTGCGTGATTGCAGTCGTCTAATATGTAGAACCATAGTAGCTTATGTTGAGGTTTTAATTCACGAACAAAGCGTTTCTTCCACTTGTCTGTATCTGTCATTCTTTTTGCCATTTTGATAATTGTTAATTGTTAATATTAGGACAAAGGTAAATAACTTTTTTAACTAAAACAAAATTTTATTAAGTTTTTTTTGTTCTACATAAACTAACATCTCTACATCGAATGTAGAACCTTCTCTTGGATTCCTACCGCCTAGCTTAAAAGTACCCTCTAAATTATTTAATCTATTAAATAATATGCCATCATCAAAAGCCCAACACATAACAACAGGCTTATTGTTTTTTACCTGATACTCCTGAGCATCTACAATCTTACGCATAGAAACCAATACCTTTTCTTTATCGCCTATCTTTTGATTCCTACACCCCTTTACCTCAAAACCGCAAACGAGATTGGTATCAACTCCAAATATTTGATAATCTATTTTACTCCACTCTCCTGAACAAGCATAGGAATAATCATACTTATTACAAAAATGCTTAGCAGCTCTCTCTTGTTTTTTTAAATGAATAGCAGTTTCAAACTTCATCAATGTACTGTTTTATGGTTATCATCTACATTTATAATATTGTATGTGTATTCGCACATATCTTTAATTTTTCTGATATTTACTCTTATATCTTTTCTAACGACCTCTATCTCAGTTTTGGTGCTATCCATACCGAGAGAAGCGTTGAGGGCAGCGTTCTTGGCTAACAAGCTATCTACCCTCTTTACGTTCTTTCTTTTAGTTTTCGATTTCACAATCAAATACTTTTATTAATCTAACTACCTTAAAAAGGTAAGTCTGATTCTTCTTTTACTTCTGCTTTCTTAGATGATTTAGCACCACTTCCATCTATTGCCCAAGCAAGTATGTTATTGTAATAGTTTCCTTCGTACAGACGACCTCTAATATCAATCTTACAATCTACATCACTACCAATAGGCAATGTGTCTAACTTGTCAATGTTGTCTTTTACGACTTCCATTTTGATTGATTGAGGGTAATCTCCACCTGTGTTTATCACAAATTCTCTTTTCTTAAATCCGCTTTTGAACTCTTTTGTTTCAAAAATCGCTTCTAAAGTTCCTTTAATTTCCATTTTCTAATTCAGTTAAATAATTAATTTCAGTTCTAATTTTATCTATTCTATCGTTTATTACTAACGCTTCTTTTTCTAATACCTCTAGTTCATCCTTTAGTGTTACAAAGCTGTTCTGCTCGAACACTAAATCTCTAACTCTAATATAATCAAGTATTACGTCTTTGTCATAATCCATATATCCTTTCATTGTCCTGCAATGATGTATTACTGTTGCGTGATTCATTTTAAAGATACTTGATATTTTTTGATAAGGTAAAAAGTAGTGCTTTCGTAAAAAATAAAAAAACATTCTTTTTCCTGCAACTATCGGTGCTTTTCTTACGTTACCCTCTAATTGCTCTAATGTTATACCATAAACGGTACAAACCGCATCTCTTAGTGCTTGATACTTTTGATATTGTAATTGATTAATCGTCATTTTGTATAGTTTGTATTAAGCTGTTTAAGTCGTGCTTCTCGTTTATTTTAGGCTTCTCTGACAAACATTGTATGTGCTTTAGTCTTAACATACTTGGGTTTGCTAAATACTTGCTTACAGTCGTTCCTTTAACTCCTGTAATCTCGCTAAACTCTTTTTTAGTTACACCTAGCTCTCGCATGAGTGATTCAAATTTACTACTTGCTGCTTTCATATCTTTTTTATTTATTATCTTTTTTTGAGATTATTATTGTTACTGCTATTCCTAGCACAAATCCTATTGTAAATATCATTTTATTTATTTTACTATTACTAATTCTATTCCAAACTCTTGCTTGTACAAATCCTGTATGTCCTTGTCAGGAACACTTTTATATCTATCTATAAATGTTGAGTTTACACCCATATCTCCCTTTACATACTTACTGTTTTCATTCAAGCCTTGTTCTCGAATATTTTTAATTTGTTCTCTAGTGATGCTAACTATTGCACCCGTTCTAGTCATTGCGTGTTTTCTTATTGCCATCTTTTAGCCATTTTGTTAAATTGTTCTCTTGGGTCTTTAGAAACGTAATCTTCTTTTAATTTATTTATTAGTTGATATGCTTCAATGTATGTAAGATATATTAGACCCCTCTCTATATCTTGCTTTTCTTCCTCAGAGTAAGGTATGCTAGTCAGCAAACCCTCAACAATAGAAATTTGACTATTGCTGATAGGCTCGTCTGCTAGAATATCATCTATCCAATCGGTCATTAGTTCTTCTTAAAATCTTCTGATTCATCTTCTCCAAAGATACCTAATTCGTAGAAACCTGCTAACTTTAATACAGCTCTTGACATAGCTCTTTTCTCTGCCATCTCCATAACATACCAAGTATTGCAGTTTCCATCCTTAAAACCTGCTCCTTTTAACGCTGACCCAAATGTTTCTATAACTTTACTTCCATCAGTAGATGTTGCAGTAGCTTTTACTACACAAAAGTTAGAACTACATTCAACAACATCATACTTTATGTTAATACTTGAGTTAGCTTGTATCTTATCAATACCTGCTCTTGTAATGATTGTGTAGTGTTGATGCTTATAAACATCTTCTTGTACTAAATTGTTTGCAGTAAATAATCTTCTTAGTGTTTCTTTTCTTGTTTCTGACATAATAATTGTTATTAAAGGTTAGTTATTTGATTTCTAAATTCTTTTAGTTTTTCTAAAGAGTGATTACGGGCAAAAACTTTTCCGTTTGAAAACTCAGCCATAACTTTGTTTACGCTATCAGCAGGACTTCCATTGCAAGAGTTTCTGTATTGTAATTCTGATTTCTCATCTTCTCTAAGTAGATGCTCTATTATTTCTATCTTCATATCTAAAAAGAAAAGAACATCTCCTAATTTTACCTTTTTTACTTCTAATTCTGTGTTCATAATAATTGTTTGATTGATTAATAACTTCGACAAAGATAGCAAAGTTTTTTAATATACCAAACAATAATTAATAAAAAGTAAAAAAAGTTTCTTTTACTAGAGTGTATTTTTGTGAATTATTTTTGAACCTAAGTCCATAGGAATAAATAATGCAGTCTTTCCACCGTCAAGAACGACACCACAGCCAAGAGTAGGCTTTTTAGGAAAGTTTTTACCATAAGAAAATGCCATTGCATCTACATCAATTCCGCACCCCACATTCATTCCGAATATCAAATCGTTACGAGAAGCCATATAATTAACTCCACCGAAAGAATGACAATGCCCGATAACAGTAGATTGTCTATTGGCAGTTGCTCTGTTTACAGCAGCTCTTGCACCTGACGACCCCGTACCATGTTCATAGATAACATTATCTATCTCCCAATTTAATTCCCACTTCCAACCTTTAGGTGCTTTCCATATTTCTTCATAAGACTTTAAGAATCTTTTAGGAATACCTGCTGTTGTTGCTTGTCTAAACGGAAGTGCTGAGTGATTACCTACACAAACCTTTACGTCAGGAAAAGTAGCATACCACTTCTCCATAGCTTTCTGTGCTTGTTCTGCTTCACTTTCTGCGTTAGGCATATCAGTTAGCTTTTCGTGATAAGATAAGGCAGCGTTATCTACCTCATCTCCAATGTGTACTATATCTGAAACACCAAATCTGTCAAAAACTTCGTAACAAAAATCTCTATAATCAGGATGACAAAACGGTTCGTGAGTATCTCCAATGATACCTACTCCGCTTCCGCTACGATGTTGTTGTATAATTTCGTATTCTTTTTGTGTTAGTCTAGGTCTAAATTGTTTCATAGTGCGAACATACAAATAATAGTTCATAAAAAAAAATGAGGTGTAATTAAACACCCCATTCAAAACAATTACAATTATCAAAACACATAACCCTAATAGATTAGGGTAATAGAATTGCTAAGATACTAAAAAATATCTTAATACCTAATTATTTCTTTATTTTTTCGTAAGAACGACCACCAAAGTATGCACCAAAGCAAGTAATAGCTAAAATTTGCCATAAATCAATCCAAGAATCTTTAATGTCCATATCTACAAATCCAAAATCAACTAAAGTAAATGTAGTTAATACAACCATTAAGAAAGCTAGAGTAAGAGGTCTTATAGACCTTGTAAGCCAATTTCCTTGCATATCTGCTTCCCAACGCTTAGTTACTTCTAGTTGCATCTTTTGTTCATAGTCTAATACAATTTTTTTTATTTCAGACTTTATCAATTCTTTTTCTTCTGCCGATGTGTGAACTTTGTCAATAGCATTTCCTACGCTTTGAATTAAATCACTAGCACCGCTACTAAAAATTTTTCCTAAAATACTCATATCTTTATCTTTAACTTAAACCTTATCTTTATCTTTAGCCTTATCTTTAGCTTTATTATATAGGGTATAAACTACCCTTTGTGAACCCTTTGGCAAGGGTTAATTAATTATTAGTAAAATTGTCTATATGTATGTATTCTATAAACACTTTTTCTTCTTTTTGCAAAGCATCTAAAATTGGCGGGTAAATTCTTTTGTAGGCTTGTGATGATTTTCCTATAAATCCATTAGAAATTAATCCGTTGTTTTCTTGGTTGTCGCCAACAAGTAAGCACCCCGAAGTATGCTCGTCAGTATTTCCGCAATGTATAAGAACATACTCAAAATTAGGAACATTAACGATATGAAGCATACCATCGTGTATATCAGAAAATCTTTTGCTATATTTATTATGAAATCCACCTTCTTTTCTTAGTTTAATTTCGTAACATCCGTAAGGAATCATTGTTTCCCCCTTAACTTTAGTTACCCTATGCTCATCTTCTAGAGTATAACAAAGAAAGTCATACCCTTTTGTAGTCTTTTGCAATAACATTCCGTTGGTGCTATCGTTTTGTAAATTATATCTTAATACAACTAATTCCATTAGCTGCCACAATTTTCGCAGTCCTCTTGATTTTCTATATTACAAGTAGGTTGTTCTTCTTGCTCTAATACATCTAACCAAGCATCAAAACCATTTTTAACAACAGTTTCAGCAGTTTCGTTAGAATTTTGGCAGTTACATTCTTTTAAATTTTTATTGCAATTACAATTCATTTTTTGTTATCTTTTATAAACTCTAAAATAATATTTAATTTTTCTTTTACTTCGTTCATTTGTTTGTGTAATGCTTCGTGTCTTTTTTCAAAACCTACTTTAACTTCTTTAATGCTAAAAAAAGTAAATTGATATAAAGCGTATAAAGAACCTATTAACAAAACCATAGATAGTCCATACTGTTGTATTAATTGTAATATTTGTTCCATTATTTTTTGTGTTTACAAGAGTTAATTTTTGCTATTTCTATTTCTAAATCGTTTATCTTATCCTCACACTCATTGATAACTTTTATTTTCTTTTCTAGTCTTTTCTCAAGAACAACAATGTCCTCTCCTAATTGACCTATCTGAGAATAAGCTATACCCATAGTGAATATAATACCTATAACCCATATAATGTTACCTATACTGAGTGTAAAGTCTTTTTGTATCATTTATTTTCCGAAAAACAAACCTACTAATGCAGTAATAACAATAATGTATAAAGACCACATAGCACTAGTTATTAGCTTTCTAGCCTGTGTATTTTGATTTACACGAGAAACAACACCAACGTCAGGGTCAAGAAGTTTCTTAGTTAGGTTATCTAACTTATCATCCATCCCTTCCAACTTATCTTCCATTGATTCCATCTTCTGTTTCATTAATGCTATTTCTTGTGCTGTTGATGCCATATTTAATCGTTATATACAACCTCTATTGTTGAGTTGAATCTAACAACAGTTGATGCTGCTGCTGTTGGTTTTAGTGTTACTATTAAAATATCTCCTGCTGAAAAAGAAGATGAAGAACTCAAAGACCCTGTTCCAAAAACATTAGGTGTAGTATTTCCCTCTCCCGTTTCAGTTGCAGTATCTCCTAATTGAGTAAGAGTAAATCCTGAACTGCTTTCATCCGTTGGAGTTCCTTTATAAATTCTAATTTCAACACTTCTACCGCTTGTTATTGCTATAACTCCTTGAAAAGCATTTACATAGCCATTTCTAATACAGTATAACTGTGAATGTGCAACTGCTTCTTGTGCATCAGAAAGTGTTGTTCCTGATGAAAAATTTACAACAGTATCGAAAGAGTGTTGCGTACCACTAGCGTAAGTAGGTGCAAACTCACTTGATGCGGATTTACTCATAAAACCACCAACCCTTACAAATTGGCTACGTCTTAAATTATCGTCAGCCCAAGTTAAAGCATTGCTTCCGTTCTTTGTTAATACTGTGTTAGCCGAAGCTGAACTAAAGTCTTTAGGAACGTGAAGCTGCGTGTTGTCTAATGCACTATGTTCGTTACTTGCCATATTATACTGATGCTATAAAAATTTCCACATCTACATCATTTGATGCAGGATTTACTTGAATACTTGCTATGTCTGCCATTGTTCCAAAGCTAGGACTTGTGTCTGCTTCTGACAACATTAAATCTTCAGGAGAGCCTAAAATATGAGATTCTCCTGCTGCTAATTTAACTTGATAAAGTGTTGCAGCACCAACAATAGCCAACTCAACAGGGTTAGTATCATCAAGATTTGTAATTCTAATATACTTTGCATCCTCTACATCAATAGCGTTTGCAGATGCAAAAGCATTTCCGTTAAAGGTAGCAACAGTAGTAGTCTGACTGTTTACACACTTTACTATTCTCTTAAAAACCTCGTTTATACTTCCTATTGATAGTGTTTTTGTTCCTCCATATTGAGTTCCTCCTAAACTAAGAGTTTCTGATATTACAACTTCAAGAGTTGCTGATGTTACTGTACTTGCCATATCTTATTATTTTTTATTTCTATCGTAAGCCCAATTTTTTAAAGCAATATAGTTTTTAGAGTATGGGCAATCTTTACTCACGTTTTTGCCTTGTTTTTGTTTTCTTGCTCTTGCTATATATGCAATAGCTTTTCTAGCTTCTGTTGCGTTAGCAGAAGTCCAATCTGCTTTTTTCTTAGAAAGTAATGTTAGGTTTCTGTTTATTGCAGTTCTACCTATACTAGCTTTCTTGCTACACTCAGTTTCAGACCATCTTTTTAATTCAGAGTAGCTCATATTTACAGATGATTTGTATTCTGTATATGTTTCGTCTATTTCTTCTTGTGAAAAGTTGTAAGGCTCAGGGTGTTCTCTGCCACACATCCAATTACCATCAGGCATTTCGTGTTCATACCCATCAGGACAGTCATCATTCTTTCTTACAGCGTTTTTAAAAAATCTGTTTATGTAGTATTTTACTAAATCCATTAATAGAATATTATACCGTTTAACTTACTAGCTATGTCTTGGTCAGGCATAGAGCTATCTCCATCTGTTCCATATAAAGGAAACTTATTTACTTGGTCTTCGTGAGTTATAAAAGCAATCATATCATCAAGAAAAACTTTAGCTTTTCTAAAAGTATCAGACTTCATTTGATTAAATTGCTCAACATTGGCAGGACTACTAAATTCAGATACGTTAACAACTAAACCTGCTGAGGTAGTATTGTATTGTATTTCATTCATAACCTCAAACCTTACAAACCAATATAAAGCAGGTTTTAGAAAATGAGTGATAAGTATTTGATTATCAGTAGTTAAACTGCTGTTATGATTTTGTGTTTTTAGTTCCTCGTAGAAGTCCAAACCAAGTTCAGGCTTAATGTGTGCAAGTTCAGCAATATCTAAAATACTATCAGATATAAGTGCTGTATCAGTAGCTTGATTAGTAAAAGCGTTTGCGATTACTTCCGATGCTGTTACAAAATTATTGTACTGTCTTACATTTGCCATATTAATCTACGTTTGTTGTTGTTTTTTCTACTCTAATGAATTGTCTGTCTGAAATCAATAGCTCCCCATCCTTAATTTCAGGTAAGTCTTTATTAAGCATTGTTCTTTGCTCATTAACAGTAAGAACTTGTTTAGGGTCTATATCAGCTAAGAATGAAATAGGTGGCTCATAAACAACGGTTAAGTCCGAAGTATCTATACCTAGTTCTCTGTTTATAACGCTTTTTATAGGAGAAAGAAGTATGTTAGTAGTATCTCTAATAACTGTACTCATCGCCAAGTCATAAGCAATTCTTATTTCGCTACCTGTGTTATTCATCTTTCCTGATGAAACGATACCACTCAAAGCAGGTTGCCATCTATGAGCAGTAATTATATTTTGGTCTGTTAATTTCTGTAAATCTAAGAAATCTCCATCCTCTTTGTTGTTTAAAACCTGAACGTCTGTGCTATTTGCATCATCTCCGTTCTTTACTAAGAAAAGTATCTTAGAATTATTACCGCTACCCGTAAGGGTGTCTTTCGCAGTTTCAACAAATTTCTCTGCTTCTGCTTCGCCAAAATCTCCATTAACAGTAACGATAGCGGAAGGACTAAAACCATTTTTAAAAGCTGTATGATTGTATTTACCAATCTCATAGTCTATTGCGATATGCTCTAATGCAGCAACATAGTCAGGTAGTCCGTAAAAGTTAAATGTACTTTCGTAGTCTTTGTAGTGTATTATAAATCTACTCCCCGCTACGTTAGGGTATATAGGTATTCTTTGAGTTTTCTCCTTGTTTCTTTTGTAATTAGCCCAATCAGGATTAAAGTAAACGTGAGATTTAGTTTTAGATAGTCTTGCAGTAGATGCGTCTTTATGGTAAAAGTTTATGCCACCATCGTAAATAACACCTTCTAAGAAAGCATTACCATAAGTGTAATAGTCATCTGCCAACTTCTTGAAACAATCCTTTAAACTCTCTCCATTTGCGTTTACATCTTCTATGAAGTTTTTAAGTTCTTCGCTGTCGGTTGCAAAACCTGCTCCCGTTGTAAAAGTTGTTTTCTGTGCCAATACAGAACGATGAGTTGAGGATTGTCTTTTTAACTCAGCAAGATATTGAGGAAATAAATTATCTTTACCAAAAGGCATCCAATCCTCTCTTAATCTATCTAAGTCTTTTATTTCACTAGAAACTTGCGGAGTAGAAAGATTAACAAAAGCGTACTTAGCACCGAAACTACTCTTTATCTGAGGTTTCGTTTTTTGCTTCTTTTGCTTTTGATTTTGATTTTTTTGATTCTGCATTTCCTTCTTTTGTTACAAAATTAGTATAACCCAAGTCATAAATTGCTTTGAGTTCTTCTTGTGTAGCATCCGCCCACATAACAACAATACCTTCCTTAAAGATAGTCTTGCCTTCTTTGTTTTTTGATATATACATATATACAAATATAATAAAAAGGGTGCAAGGTGCAAAATGCACGATGCGTACCCAATTTAATTAATTATTAAGATAATGCCATTGTACCTGCTGCAAGGTCAACAGTAACCGAACCTGATACAGTTCTAGGAAGTTCTCCTGAAGAACAAGTAATAGTAACAGTAACACCGTTTTCATCGCCTAAAGCAGCACCTGTGCCACCTTCAAGACCTGTCATTGTAGCGTACATTTGATTATTGAAAGAACCTGAACCTGTTGTGTGCTGAAAAGCAGCAGACATACCTATACAGAACGCTTGGTCGTTATGGTCAACTACAACAGCAGCAATTTGCTCTTGTAATAATTTTTGTAAGTTTCCAAAGTGTGCGTTTGAACAGTTAGGAATGTAGAATGAAAGAGTATGCTCAAACATCATAACACCATTTTCTTTTGAACCGCTAGTTGTTAAAGAACCCGTACCTTGCTTTAAGTCAAACAAAGCTAAGTCAGCACTATCAACTAAAGCCACAGCGTGAGTATCTGCTGTACCTGCGGCAGTAAATGTAGGTGTTAGGTTTGATGTTGCACAAAGACCTATGTGTCTTAAACCACCTCTTTTCTCAAAGTCAGTAGTAGCTAAAACTAAATTTTCTATTGCCATTTTATTATTATTTAAAAGTTAAAAATTAAGGGGGAGTATTTCATCCCCCTTAGTTTATATTAATTATGATAAAGCATCAGGTGTGTACATAACAGCTAGTTTAGCATCAGCTAAAGCAACTCCACACATATAAGATACTCGGAATCTGTAAGACTTATTGTCTTGAGAATACCATTGTTCCATTGCACTTTCGCTAAAGTCAGTACCTACTATGATTGCATCACGAGTAGTTAAAATAGCTCTGTGAGTTTCAACAGCAGCAGAAGCACCTTCAATAATAGCAAAGTCAGCAGTAACAGCTACATCCCAATCTCTACGAGCAATTACAGGAATACCTCTGTAAGTCAAGTTTGGAATACCGTTTACAAGTACAGAGTGTCCCGCAGCAGCATAACCTGTACCTTCTAAATACTCAGAGTATTTGTCGTAAATATCGCCTGATACAAAGAAAACGTGATTTCCTGCACTTAATAGCTCAGGAGTAGCAGCATCATACATAGCTTGTAAGATGTTTACACCATCAGCAGCAGCATCAAGAGCTTCTCCGTTAGCCACACCTGTAATGTCAGAGTT
>Ga0181409_1000775_pt1 | contig 12391 bp, 6 predicted proteins | sample 32SPOviralmetaG_FD_130138 | JGI IMG/M metagenome (GOLD analysis project Ga0181409, IMG submission 130138) | Marine viral communities from the oligotrophic San Pedro Time Series (SPOT) site, San Pedro Channel, CA, USA - 32 SPOT_SRF_2012-05-30 | ecosystem: Environmental > Aquatic > Marine > Strait... | reverse complement strand
CTTACCGCAAAAAGTTCTATTTTTTCTGTTGAATCATTATCTAATCTAACTTTAGCATAATAACCTTTTATACTACTAGTGTTAAATGAGTTTGGCTTAGAAAACATTACAAAATCATTTTGAGTTAATGACACACTTGGCACGTTTCCTACAAAGTGAGGTTTTTTAATTAAAACAATTTTGTTTTTGTGATCAATGCCTTCAACTTCACCTAATTTTATTATTGAATTTGTGCTCGCTACTTCGTGCCCGCCAGCAATAGTAACGGGAGTGTACCACATAATGTCTCCTATAGATAAAGATATGTTTAGCTCGGTGTTAAATGTTAGTTTTATTTGCATGCTAGCTTACGTTTAAAATGTTATCAAAATTAAAATCTAAAGTTATATTTTCGTCACCATATTCTAGAACTTCTAGTTCACCACTAATTTTACCAGATCTACTACTACCTACAAAAGTAACTGTTGCACCGTTTTCAATATCTTGATTTGCATTAACAGTAACATCATTTGTGCTTACACTAACAACGTAAGGATCTGTTGTTGCGTTTTTTAAACCTATACCTTTAACAATACTATTTGAAAAAGTTATAGTAACACTATTTCCAAGCGACTGCTTACTAGAAAGTGTTATTGTTTTTGTATCAGTGTCTATAGCTGTTATTGTTGGTGTTCCAATTATCGTTCCAGAAGAAACTGCTTGTAATCTTTGACCAATACCTAAAGAAGTTACAGCTTCACTAACTATGACAAAATTTTGATTAAACCTCACTCCATTAGTTGTAAACTGTGACTGTCCTTTTATACCATTAGCACTTGTAGTGTGTATAACAGTGTCTGCAGTTGAATCTGTAGTGGTTGTTACAATATCATCTAGTTCTATTTTAAAATTTTTTATTTTAAATCTAGTTTTATTAAAAATTTCACTAGCTAGAGAACCTTTACCAACAAAACTTATTGATTGGCCAGTGCCCCACTGTGAGCTATTGCTTATTTCTATAGTACCACCTTTTGATAAGGTAACACCATCTCCATCGTCATTTATTGCTACAGGCGTATTGTAAACAGAATTTGTCGGAGTTGATTTTGCATAATCTTTATAACCGCTTATTACTTTTTTAATAACACCTTCAGCTACAGCATCATTAGCCACAACTGTCATTCCCACAGATAAACCTGTAATATCTGTTAATTCAACAAGAACAGTTTCAGAATAAGTTTCATTGCTACTTTTAGTTGTTTTAGACACTGTAAATTCAAAATCATCTACTACGGGTTGTCTTATTATAGTAGCTGTATCAGAAGTTAATGTAAAAGGCCAATTTATTGTTGTAACGTTATTTACGTTTGATCTATCAACTTGACTACTTTTACCTTTAAAACCAATAGCTGCCGGTTCTACAACCGCAGCGTTTGAGTGTGTTATTGAAAAAGTAACCCCAGTTGCGCGGTAAGAGTTTATTTTATCGCTAACAAATATTTTTTCATTGCTAAAAACATTTAAATCAAAAGTTGTTTCGTTACCAGCTGTTATTGTTATAATATAATTAGTATCATTGTTGTCAATTGGAAACGTTATGTCTCCGTTGTAAACACCAGAGCTAGGTATTTCTTGATTAAACAAATTGCTAGGAAGTGTAGAAAACGTTGCGGTAGGTATAAAAACACCTGCTTCTTGATCTACAATAGTATTTTCTGGAAAGTTATAATATTGCCCACTTGAGTTTTGAACTATCATATGAAATATAGCGCCTGGCTCACCAATAATCTCATAACTTCTAGAGACAGACTCTCTAGATTTATTACTTGTATCTATGTTAAAAGCTTTTATTATCATATCTAATTAGTTTTGTTATATATCTAGCAAACGTTTCGTATCGTGTATAAAGTCAAAAGTTAAATACACATCTTTATCTGGCATAAAAAAATTAATATTAATAAAAACCTCTATTTTATATGGAAAATAATTTTCTCCAGGTAAAATAGGAGTTGTTCTATATTTTTCTTCAGCATAAAAACTATCATATTCCGCCTCTAAAAGAGTTCCGTCTGGCTGTAAAAAACTTATTTGATCGCCTAAATTACCCCAATCAACAATTGTTTGTGGAACGTTGCCTTCGTCATCATCAAAATCAGAATCTGGCATCCAACTTGGTTGTGCAGAAACTGTAGTACCATTATATGCTGTTTGACCATTTGCAACATAAACACCTCTACCTATAGACGTACCGCCGTCTTCATCTATATTATTAATAGAAATACTTGCAGCTGTTAAATTGTTTAAGGCATCTCCTAGGTAAGCCATTGTACCGTTAGATATTAAATTATTCATATTATCAGACGCGTTAGGACCACCAGTAAATGGAAAGTCAAAAGTAGCTATTGCATTAATATAGTTTCCATTATTATCAAGAGCATCTAAAGTTCTTGGAAAAAGATTTATTTGAATAGTTTCATTAACAAGATCACCTGCAAAATATTGATTTGTTAAAGGTAAACTTCCACCAACACCATGTCCACTCATAAATAAATTTTTAGGCATAAATGGTTCAGAAGAAAAATCTATTGTTCCTGTTCCAAAGCTAAAGCTAGTTTCTGGTACTTCAGAAGGAAATGGTGGATCAGTATAAACAGTAGATGGTGTTCCATGTACAAATTGAATATCTTGAACAAGTATAGATCTTAGCACCGGTGCGTAAGAACAACTACCGTCGTTTGTGTTTGCTAAAGAGTCGTAGTTATTAGCTGATGAATCAGTGCAACCTTGAGCAGGTATTACATAGTCTATATCTAAATCAACTTCCATTGTTTCTTGTAAATCAACTTCTGGGTGATACTGCGGAAAAACAAAAGCTTTTATATGTTTTGGATAACCATTGTGAGTTGGTTGTAATGGAGCAAAATTTGGATTACTAGGGTCTGGCATATACTGAAGCCAAGTTTCTAAGTCTTCTGAATAAGTTGCTGGATCGTACTGATTGTTTATCAAATTTCCTTGATCGTTTTCATATATATCCATTAGTATTATTTTTCTCCAAGTAACTGGATTTGAAAATTGGCTTAAAAAAGCGCCATCACAATAAACAGAATTGTCAAACTCAAAAGGACCGTTAAACCTGTAAGTACCATTACCAGTAAAATTTTGACCGCTAGGACTATTAGGACCCCAACAAGTATTAGAGCCAGCGCCTCCTTTTAATATATAACTGTGTGGAGTTGAGTGTGCTAGACTTTTGCCAACACCACTACCGTGCCATGGTGGATTTACAGGGTAACAAGAATTAACACCACCACCAGCAGATGGGTGGTAGTCAGAATTATAAACCCAAGAGCTTGACAAACCATCAATTGTAAAGTTACCAGAACAAACTAATTGGCTGTAGTCATTTGGAGTTATTAAAATAGTATAATATTTAAGACCAGACGGTGTTATGCTAAAGTTGTTTGCATTGACATTATCGTCGTGTATTCTTTCAACACTATACAAGTTGTTAGGATGAGAAATAGGAGCTTGATGCATATAATTTTAATTTTAATAGTGTGGAAGACCAGTTATATCATCATCAGCAATATCTTTTACGTAAAGCTCTGGTAATATACAGCTTCCATCATCTACATTAGCTAAAGGATCATAGTTTATCGCGTCTGGATTAGTACAACCATTTACTGGTGGTGGTGGAGGATATGTACAACTACCATCATCAAAAGTAGCTAGCGGATCGTAGTTAAGTGCTAATGGATCTGTACAACCTGGAATACTTGCTGGTGGTGGAGGTGGTGGCGGTGGTGCGACATAAGAACATAAGGTAACATCATTTATAGTTGCCGTAGGATCGTAGTTTGTTGCATTTGGATCCATACATCCAACAGTTCCAGTTATTGGATCAGGGATTGGTGGAGGAGGTATTACAATTGTTTCTCGGTGAAGACCAAAGTCAATATCTAAATTAATTATTTTTCCTAAACCTTGATACGTAAACATTTTTGTATCAATTTCTTGGTTGCTAGCAAAGTCATTTCCTTTTATAAAATTAAACCACTTACCTTCTTTTTTTATAAATTCGCTAACATAACCTTTGTTTTCGTTTGTTTCTATATAAGTAGAAAACCAACCAGGTTTGTCTTCTAGGTTATGGTAACCGCTATTTACATTTGTAACTTCTTTTATAATTCTTGAGTCTGTACCTTCGTAATTTAATGTTTTGTAATTTTTAATAATACTAGGTTGTTCATTTAAAAGAACTTCTACAGAAGAAATATATTGATCGCCATAAAAATTATTTCTAGCTATAGGGTTTTGAGAACTATCTATTTCGACATGGTGTTTGTACACCTGTCCGTTTTTAAAAGTGTAATAGTTGTTTGACATGCTGGTACCTTGCTCAGGAACAAAAGACTTAAAACTTGTCCAACCTTTAACTTTTTCATCAAACGAAACAGTAATATTAGTAGAGCTTAATGTTAAGTTGTATTCGTTTTTATCACCATCAAAACTACCTAACAAAATATCATTAAACTTTAAATTATCAGAAAAATAATCAGACATACCATACTCAGATATAGGTGTTAAACCGTCCATTGATAACCTGAGAACAGCACCTCTTTGTTTGTCTGAAAAATAAGCTCTATAATTTTCCTTAGCAAAGCTTTCTGGGTTTTTTGATATACCGTAATCACCTGCGAAAGGCATTGCTTGACCTAACACTTTGTTTGTAGCTGTTAAATTAGGATTTCCATCTGCGTTAAACACAGCATCTTTGTTTGCTAATATTTTAATTACACGATCTTCACAAAATGCAATTAAATCTGTATTTCTACTAAACAACTTTTGTATACTACCGTAAGTTGGATTTAAATCTTTTGTAATTTTTTCAGCTTGTATAAATTGATTTAAGTTATTAACCCCAGATGTAGAGTTGTAAATACCAGAGTATATTAAGCCATTTGACCTTCTTTCTTGTTTGTAAACATCTTGTACAGGTGCAGAAACTTTAACACCTTTATCTATAGTTACTTGATTAAAGCCATCTCTAATTCTATTAGACTCGACACCGTTACCAAAAGAATAACAATTAGACCATGATAAGCCAAACTCATTATATATTTCGCTAAAAATTAAATATTCAGAAAAGTTATATCCATTTTGCTGGCCTACTGGAGTTAAAAAAGTTGATGAAGCAAAAGCATGAAATTTTAATTTTATAAAACTTCCATCTTGACCTGTAAAAGTAAACACATCATCAACTTGTAAAAACTCATCTGATAAAGCATTAGAAAATTTTATCGCATTGTTAATTATTGACAACAACTTTGTTTCTCGCGTTATAACACCAACTCTATCACAAGTAATTTTCATGTCTTTTTCTACAAGAATCTTTAGTGTTTTATCATTAAGTGAAGTAGGATATACTTGACTAGCTTCGTAATAAATATCTAGCTCAGCAGTTTCTTTTGGTATTGTTTCAAATATAGCTGGTTTGTCAGTAGCTAACCTTGTGCTAGAATCAAATCTTTCTTTTAAAAATGTTATTCTAACAGGCGCAGTTGCTGTGGCTGTACTCAATAGCCCTTGACTACTTTGATCTGAACTAAAATCACTTGCGCCTAAAACATCTTCACCAGTTATTTCACCTCTTTCTTTGTTAAATACAGATATTGGAATTTTATAAGTGACTCTTCTATTGTCACTAGCTATAAGTTTTTCAAATTGATCTTTAGCTTCACCACGAGCTTGAGTTATTTGATTATTATTACCACCAGTACCTGTAGCTAAAAGATTACAGTGCGCATACCACCAGTCAAAAGCACTAGTATGGTTGTACCTTCTAAATATTTGTGGATTGTCAGTTATTTTGTAAAAAGCATTGTTGGCATCTCCTTCAAAAGTAAATACAGTACCAGATTTTAGGTTAGCAACAAACTTAGTATGTATTTCATCTACTTGCCATATTTCATTTTGATATATACCTGATAAGTGTATACCACCAGGCAATTGAGGATTATAAGAAGCTTGGCTATCGTTCATACCACCTTGACTGTTAGGAATAAAGTCATTAACAATTTCGTTTCTACTTAATGTTGAAAAAGCTAATTCAATATACCACTGACCGTTTTCTTCATAAATACCTTGCTTAAAAACATCACCACCATTGTCTGAAGCAAATTTTCTAATTAAAGAGTCTGTTACTGCTGGAGCCCAATCAAAACCCATATCAACGTGTGGGCTTGAGCCAGAGTAACCTTGTATAGACCTTAAACCATGTTTTTCTACACTAGTTACATCTAAAGTACCACTATCTCTATCTGATGATCCTTCAAAAAAGTTTAAAGGTGCTTCACCTCTAAAATAAGCTTGGTCTATAAAAAAGTTAGCATCTGAAGTACCATCTTTAGGATTACTTACATCTAAAAGCGCTTTCCATTCTGCTGGGTTACTAGTAGGATATTGATTTGACCCTGTTGAAACATAAGCAAAAGGTTGGTCAATTATACTGTATTCATCAGTGTTTGTGTTGTACTGTATCAGTTGTACTCCAGCTGAGGTTGTACCATCACCATCAGAATCAGGTGCTGAACCAGTAACACCGTCCATATTAGCCGCTGATGTGTCTGAAAAATAATACGCTTGACAAGCGGCTAAGGTTTCATAGTTTTTTTCGTCTAAAGAAGGCAAGAATATATATTGTCTAGCAATTTCATCGCTATATATTTTTGTAAAAAATCTACCTTCAAACTCAGGTCTATTTTCAATTTCAAACTTATGTATTATTATAGTTAAGCTAGTGCTAAAGCCAGTGTTATCAGTAACAGCTGTTGAAGCATCAGGATCTACAAGGTCTGGATATATCCAAGCATCACTTTCGTCTATTACATCGTCTAAAATAACATTGTATGCTGCATCTGTAACTTCTTTATCTGTTGTTATATTAGCTATTTTATATTCTTTACTAAACCTACTAGCACCTAAATCTGCAAATGTAATTGATATAGGTTCTGCTATTTCAGTTAAATCTACCAACTCAACGTCATTAATAGCTGTTAACCAAGTTTCTTTTTTAATTAAAAATTCTCTAGAATTTACTTGTGGCGTTTGGTGAGGAAAGAAAAATTCACCTATTGGTACAATAACATTATCTGCATTAGTAACACTACTCGATGGATTACCGTTTGTTCTTAGTAATTCTTTTTTTAATGTTTTTATAAATATTGGCGCTTCGTTTTTAATAGCTATAACTTTGTATTTAGCTTCTTCTGCAATAACAGTGTCACCATCTACAGCTTTTTTTAAAACTAAAAAAGTTTCTTCGTCAATTTTATTTCTTTCAGATGAAGGAAATGACAACCATAAGTTACCATCTTCAGCTTCATAAACTCTATCTAATGCAAGATTATAAAACTCACCTGCAGTTTCTTTTACATAAAATTTAAATCCTTTAGCCCAGCTAGGGTGTTCAGTTGTAAATTTAGTTGCTATTGAGTTATAAGATGCAGCTTGTATTTTTGGTACTTTAAACGTTGCTTTTGGATTTGTAAACACAGAGGTTTCTCTACCATAATCGTCTAGGTAAGTAACACCAAGCTGATATTGTCTAGAAGATTTTAAAGATTTTTTTGGTAATAAGTCTTCAAACTCTACATCGTACCTAGGCTTGTTCCAAGCGCTGATTAAAGCTTTTGATAAATTATAATTTTGTTCGTAGTTACCGTAAACTAATCTGTTACCAGTTATTTCTTGTGCTAAAGCTTTTTTAGGAACGTTATCAAAGGGTCTTGCTAGTTGATTTGCTGGTAAAACAGCATATATAATGTCAGATTTTATTTTATATCTATTAGAATTCCAGTGGTTTGACGTAACAATAGCACCAGCTAAAGTTGTATATTCTGTGTTATCAAAGTCTGTTTTAGTTATTTTATCAACAGAGTAAACTAATGGAGAATTAGACTCTTTATATATTATTTCTATTTCAACAACGTTTTCTAAAATATCTGGTTGAACAAAACCCGATATAACTAGCTCACTTAAATAGTTATCCATACCAGTATTGTAAGCTTTTTTAGTATCGTAGTTAAATTCATTAGGAACAAAGGCAATATCAGAAAAAGGAGCATAACAAGAGTACTCTCCATCTTGATACTTGTATCTATAACTAAACCTTACAAATTTATCTTCAAAAAACTTTTCATCATTACCACCTTGACGAAAATAATAAAGTTTTAAATTTGTTGTTACATTTTGTTTTACAGACAAAACCTTAAACCAATAACTATGCGGTGGAAATGTATATGTTATACCTGAATTCGTTGGTGGTTGTTTACCACTAATATTTTCTACTACTTCAAGTCTTATATCGTGATCTTCAGGTAAACTACCAGTGCTTGTAGAAGCTAAAACTAAAACAGAGCTTCCTTCTTCAAAGCTACTTCCAGCTGGTAAATTCATACCTTGCAATTGAAACATATCTCCTTCAGTATACTGATCACCATTAGCATCTTTAAACTCTAAATCCGCATTACCTTCAACTACATTGTCTGCGTATTTATTTAAAGTTAATTGTTTTTTAGGAGATTGTTTTATTACAGTTATATGCTCTTCTCTAATATCTATGTAGTCGTTTGCAGATATTAATCTTTCAGGTACAACCAACTTTGTGTGAGTGTAGCCGTTAATATCAGTACCTTGTTTGCAAATATCTATATTTATTTTTTTAGGCTCATTGTAATTGTCTGTCCAAAAAAGTAAGTTGTCAATAATATTTATACCAGTTATAATATTATTTGTAAATTTTAAAACATTTTGGTTAATATCTACAATTACAGGTTTTATAACACCGTCTTTATATTCAACTATACAATCTATATAATCACTTTTTATAAACCAGTAAAAAGCGTTATTTTTATCGTCAGAAATAGCGCCTACACATTTAGAATTTAAACCTACAAAATTTGAAATTTTATCATTACCTAGTAAATTTTGCACAGTACCAACATCAGAACCATCTGAAGAAGATACTTGTATGTTTAGTGCATGTCTATATTCACCATTAGGTACTAGTCTTTCGTCAAGGTCTTTGTTCATTTTACCTTGATTAAAAACGTGTTTAATCTCTGGCATATGTTAGTGTTTTATTTGCTTAGATTTACTTCTAAGTATTTGAGTTAATTCTTCTAATTTTAAATTTGATAGTCTTAGTTTTGCTTTTCTAACAGCTGCAAATCTATCTTTTTGAAACCTACGAACTATATATTCTTGCACGTTAGCCCTTGTAGATACTATAGAGTATGCTATACACTTGTACATTGCTTCTTCTGCAAGTTTGTGTACTTTCATCTCATCATCAGTACCAAGACTATCACTTAAATAGTCTATGACAATAGTTCTACCCGACATTGCAGAACTAAAGTGAACAAGCCCTGCGTTAGAATCTATGTAGTAAGAACCGTTAGACTGTGCATGTTGAGGATCTATTCCGTATCTTTCGCCATCAGCAATAAACCTACTATAGTCTTCGTAATTTTCAACAACATCGTTTGGTAAGTGTGCTTTATAATTTTTCCAGCTAGCGGATTCTTTGTTTAAATCTACAATTATAACTTGTGTTCCTGGTATCATGTTGTTAGCAGGTCTTCCAGGTCCTCTTTGACCACCTACTGGAGTTTCTTTTAATTGATCAGCTTCGTATTTTGGATTTGTCATGGTTATAGAAGTGCCTCTGTAGTTACCACCTGTTTGCTCTGAAACAGCTGCTACAGTTGTATTTGCTGGTATACCAGGGCCAAAAACTGTTTGACCAACTTTTATGTTTGGGTAATCACCGTGGAAGTTTATCTTCATATCATTAACGCCACCACCACCGTAAAAAAGATAATTAGTGTTGTTATTACCGTTACCAGGATTTACTCTTGTTGGACCCGTTACATCTACTCTAGTTTCAAAAGGAAATTTTTCTAAAGGAATTTGTGATTTAAATTTTCCTTGCCTAGATGTTTGACCTACATAATTACCTTCTTTATCTCTAGAAGTTATGCCATACTCTGTATAAATTTTAGTTCCTACCTGGTTTGTTTTTATATATATATTATCTTCAAACTTTAATTTACCATCAGAGTCTTGCTGGTAAGCCGTAGGATTTGATGTTTTAGAAATAGGGTATATAATTCTTTTTATTCCAGCAGTGTCAACCCAAGATAATTTAGTGTAGTTAACATAATCTTGAGGAAGTGGTAGTGTTAATGTTGGTGGAACTGTAAGCTCTTGTGATTTAAAAGATTTAAAAGTATCAAAACTTAATTCTTGCAAAGCTCTTTGAGCGTGAAAAGACACATCAAGCCTTCTTATTTTTGGTATTATTTTACCATCTCCAACATAAGCTACAATAAATTGATTTATAATATCTTCTAAAGAAATAAACTGGTAACTAAAAATAGAATTATTGTTATAACTTTGGCCATAATTTTCATCTCCAGTGTTTTGAATACCATCAGAACCTTCATAATGCTCTCTTGCTGTTTTATTTATTAGTCCCATTTATTATTGTTTTTGTTGTTGAATATTTTTTTGATCTTCAGCAGAAGCTATTTGATACATAGAAGGATCTTTCATTGCTACACCAGCTAAAGCAAGTATTTTTATAACTAAGTCATTTTCTTCTGACATGTGCAGCTCAAAGTTGTTAGACTTACTTGGATCGTGCAAAGCAGATTCACCAACAACGTTATAACCCCAAAACGCTTTGCTTGGTTTTCTAACATAACTAATGTAAACTTTATCTTTTGGAGGTATTGGGTATGGATAAACTTTAATTCTTTGTTTGTATTTAGTGTAATAAGGTGATTTTTTGTTTTCTCTTATTAAAGGAGATGCTCCGTACGTTCTTAATTCTTTTAAACTTATTTTACTAGCTAAAACAAAACGTGGACCATTATTATAAACTACTGCAACACTACCTAATCTATACAAATCACTTACACCGTCTAAAAGTACATCTCCATATTGGTTAGCAATTTGAATATTTTCGTTGTAAAGCTCAAACTCACTAATTTTTTGCTCAAGATTTGTAACAGCATCAGCGTAATCAGTATCGTTACCTGGTACTCTTAAAAATTGACTTAAATCATAAAAGTATTGTTCAAAAATATTCATTTGTGCTTGGTCGGCAAATAAATTAAACTCTTGAGGTGTTATATAACCTCTTTGTTCTTTGTTAGCTATTGCTAATACTTTTTGATATACGTTATCTATATTTACCATATTTTTTTATTGTAGTTTGCGATCGCCCCGTAGAGCGACCGCTCCTACAGTTTGATTAATTTAATCGTTTTTCTATATTTGCATATATTTCCATACCTTCATCAGTTCTAAACCAATGCGCTAAAGCAGTGTATGGGTGTTCGTCAAAAGGAACTACCATTATAGGTCTATTATTTGATCCCCATAAAAAGTTTCTTTGATCGTTACTTAACTTAATGATACCAAGTTCTGTGGCATTAATACCAAAATTTCTTAATTGAACATTGTCATCAGAGGCTAATTCTAAGAACAAAGAAGGGTTTTTTCTAGCAAACACTAATAAATCTCTTTTAAGCTCACTAGAACTCATCTTAGAAACTTTAGAACCATTTTCAACGCGTAATATAGCTTCTGCTAAATTAATGTCCATATTTCTAGCAGTAACAATTGCATCTGCTTCTAATTCTAGTATGTCTATTTGTTGCTCTGCTATTTCACTAGGGTTATATTCATAAAAAATATTACCTGCGTGAGGGTGGTACAAAGATAATAGTTTTTGTAAAACTGTTTTTTCTTTTTCCACAAATAAAACTCCGTTTCTAAATATAATGTGAGAAAGTCTTTGATCTCCTTTCATTTCATCTACAAAACAAGTTTGTTGGTTTTGACAATATTTAAGTTCTCTTTGATAACCTTTTTCTTCATCAAACCAAAATATATTAGAAGATCTAACCATTTTAGAAAGAGGCTTTGTATTGCCTTTTAAATAATAAATTCTATCTTTTATTTCCCAAGTTGGTTTTTTAGGTTCAGTTTTTTTAGGTTTTTGTGTTGTAACTGGTGTTTCAACAACAGGTACCTCCACCTCTTGTGTTTTTTGTTTTTTTGCCATAATATAATATATAATAAAATTAATAAAATAAAGGGTCGAGGCTAAAGCCTCGATCCCTTAAATAAATAGTGCTTATTTCATTAACATGAAATTGTTAGCACCTTGTGTAATTAAACATCTTTCTGATAAAAAGTGTAATTGCATTGCATCTAAAGCAGATGTAGCAGCACCAACAGAACCTGTAACCCAAGTTTTTAATCTTCGATCATCAGTTTGTGAAGCTCTATATCTAACATGTAAGAAAGGTCTTTTCATGCTTGCACCAACAGTTTG
>Ga0181409_1000772_pt1 | contig 12401 bp, 22 predicted proteins | sample 32SPOviralmetaG_FD_130138 | JGI IMG/M metagenome (GOLD analysis project Ga0181409, IMG submission 130138) | Marine viral communities from the oligotrophic San Pedro Time Series (SPOT) site, San Pedro Channel, CA, USA - 32 SPOT_SRF_2012-05-30 | ecosystem: Environmental > Aquatic > Marine > Strait... | reverse complement strand
CTAATTTACCCATAAGCATGTTTCCTAAACCAATTCCTGCCGCTACAGGGCTAGGAATATTTTGCGCTAAAGCAGGAATATTGGCAAGAACCCCTAAAGGGGTAGCTCCTCCAGGAACAAGCTGGTTATAAACATTTTCCATTAAAGTGTTTTGAGGTAGCCCTCCCGCATAGTTTTTCATCATAGTGTTGAGATAAGAAGAAGGACTGGTATAAATATAATTGCCACCTGTATCTCTATACTGCGTCGCATAATTTTGCAAAAAGTTATCGGCTTGTTGATTACCCCCACCAAAATTATAGGTAGGACCAAAACCTTTTATAGAACCGCCCAACATATCAGCGGCAATAGTGTTTGCAAAAGAGTCACCGAAAATATTGACTCCCATTTTTTCAGCTTTTTCAATACGGTCACGGATTTGTTCTAAGCCATCATCTTGCTGGGGCTGGTTATTCTGCCCACCCGCAAAGTCACTAAAGTCTGACCCACCTGTGCCACGGTTAGAACCAAAATTTTGACTTCCTGGACCGTCTTCTCTAGCCATTACCGACCTCTACTCATCGTTCGTTGCATAGCAATCTGCGCTCGCATAGCGGCAATGTCTTCAGTGCTATCAATACGCTCACGGGCTAAAGCACCCTGCTGGGCTACCTTTTGCCTGTCTAGCTGTAGCTCCAACTGGTCTTGCTGAGCCTGTTGCATCTGCTCTTGCTGACGCAACTGAAGCTCTTGTGCTTTAAGGTCAACCAATGGGTCTTGCTTACCCGCCCCAAGAATCTGAGATTCCTGTTGGATGTATTCGGTCATAAGTTGTGCTTCTACCTCAGCCACACGGTTTTGCATCATTTCAGGCGGTACAGCTTGCCCCTGTTGTTGCATAGCTTGCATTTCTTGCTGGACAAGCATCTGTGCTTTCATAGCGATATGCTCAAAGATATGAGTTTGCAAAATCTGCATAGCCGCCGCATTTGACCGCACAACCATGCTGGACATGTAAGTCAAGTGCGCTTGGATATGGGCATCATGGTTTTGTTGTGGGAAGGCTTTGAGCTGTTGTTTACCCCCCAAAGCCATCTGCAACATACCGTTTTCCATCACAGGATCCATAGGTTGGGGCTGGGCAGGAGGCGGCAAGATTTGCTCAACATTATCAATACCCAATGCCATATACATACGGCGGTAGGCTTCATATACATTGTGCATCTGTGGATTTGCTTGCGCTAGTTTCAACTGCTCTTGGGCAAGGCTTACCCGCTGTGACATGCTGAAAATATTCGGGTTAGCCACAGGCACGATATCAACACGACCGTCAAAATCTTTTGCCTTTAACCCTGCTTGTGCGCCACTAACATTGTAGGGATAATCAGAAGTATCAGTAGCAATAATATCGGCAAGGAGCTTAAACTCTTGCTTCATAGCATTGTACAGGCGTTTATGCACCGCTGACATAATACGGCTACCACGCTCAAGAAGAGCTACCGTTGTACCTACAGGCATTTCCGTATTTTGGATGTTGCCCGTACCAATATCAGTTGTACCTACAAACTTCTGGGCGGCTTGCACCACAAAACCGAGGAGCTGAAACAAAGTCCCGCTAGGCTCTTTGTAGGGGAGAGGCAAAAGAGAACTGCGTAACTCTGTTCCAACAACATCGACATCTCGCCATTCTCCGGGCTGGAGCGGCTGATCGTCATCTCGTATGCGTAAACCGCGAGCTTTAAATCCTGCTGGCATATTAGCCAATGTACCAGCATCTACGAGCTGGCGAAGGTTAGCTGTGGCTGTGCGAGACAAATTACCGAGCAAATGAATCAAACCATTACCGTAAAACCCTAGTCCTGGAGTGAACATATAATGGACAAAATACTGTTTTTTGCGCTTTAGCTGGTCTACTTCGCTATAATTACGGTAAACTGACAAAACTTCGCCAGAATCACCCGCAACAGTGACAATATACGGTAATTTAATACCTGTTACCTCATCATCGGCCGTTTTATCCGGAAAAGCATCCAAATCTAGGTAACAATGGCACTCATACAGCGTAACTTCTTCATTATCCCCTGCTCTTTCCAAGCCAGAAAGCTCTTCTTTAGTCTCGTCTAGCTCAGTATACTCACCTTCACCCGCTTCTACCTCAATATCGCGATAAAAACCGCTAACTTGAAGTTTACGAAGCTCATTTGGGCTCATTTTTATGATATGTGTTACCCGTTCCGCGCTTGCAAGGTCGGTTGCATTGAATGGCACAAGCATATCTTCAGCCATTACAAACTTACTTACCTGACGCCCGAGCTGTGGGTCTTTGTAAACCTTTTTGAAAGCACTACCGCACAGTCCCAAGTAGTATAGCATTTGGTCAAATTCACTATCGTACTCAGGCATTTCATGAATAACTTGGTAATTCATAAAATCTTTTACCCTGTCTGCCTGTTTTTCTAGCTCAGGGGTAGTATCACCCAGCACTTGTGTCCGTACTGGTCCGCTCGGCGGCAATAGTTCTTTATAGGCTTGGCTTTGGAACTGGCTAACTGCTTCATTTAGCATCGGGTGGATAACGCCAGTAGCTCCACTAAAGGGTTCAGTGCGGTTTTCGTACTTAACCCCTAAAAGGTCGAGTCCTCTAGTGTATGTACCGATCCACTCCTTGCGCGACGATTTATCTTCTTCCACCTTATCAAGCACCATACTGGATATACCAGTAAGTTCATCATCATCTATAACTTCAGCAAGATTACCATCAAATCCCACCTCCTCCATAGATACAGATTCAGGCTCCGCAAACTCTACAGAACCATCCTCCATTTGCGACATTTCCAAACCATCGAAACTTGGTTCGGGGGCAGGGGCTGGAATCTCAACCTCTAAATCATCATCGGGCAATGTCTGCCCGACCAAGGTAAATTCACGTTCAATATTATTGTAAGGGTTTGGTTGTCTAGCCACGCTTTCCTCCTTGGATGACACGGAGAACTGGCCGTGGACGGAGGGCTTTTTCAGCTTGCTCCATCAAGAGTTTGAGGTTCTCAAGTTTATCCGTAATAGTTTGCAACGCTTGGGGGTCCCTCAACATAATCGTCATAGTCCTCTGGGTGCTGTATAAACCCTCCTTCGCGAAAGCGTCGGAGAGCCTGTGTTACTGTATCAACAAAATCATCGTTTTCGCCAGCAGGAAAAGCCGCACACTCTTCTATAACTTCTTCTGCCCATCTAGTATCCGGAGCCCATACTAACCCAGATTCAAGCAGAGGCGCAATGGAGTTTACTCGGGTGTACTTATCATTTCCTCTGGAAGGGCTGTAATTCTGTACTGGGATTCCCATCTGTCGCAACTCCTGCGTCAACGGCATACCACTCGCCTTTGCCTCAATCAACACACATTCCGGATCCCAATAAGCATACTCCTCCTGCGCTATCCGTCGTAAGTCTGGGAAATCCCATCGGCCACGCCGCGCATCACACAGAATAATGTTCGGTGGTCCACCCTCCTCTGGGTAAAACACACCCCATGTGGTTATAGCACTATAATCCGCATTCGTTTGCTTACTAAACGCCGTATCATAACTCTGCATAACATAACTTAATTTAGGGATATCTTCCTTTTCCCACTTATTCCACCACTCACGCTTGAGTATAGCACTCGTCTCAGACGTCGGGTTCTGTTGCCACTGCGCTTCCCACTTACCAACAGACAACGAAGCCTTAACCTTTAACAACTCTTCCTTTTTCCAAAACTGCGGCCACAATACCTTATCATCTTCCAATAACGCTGGGAACTCTACCACCTCCCACTGGTCTGCCAATACATCGCGAGCCTGTTGCTTCAACAACTTACCCGTCAAATCTATCTCAGACCAACGCGTCATCACAATCACAATAGCTCCTCCAGGTTGCAAACGCTGACGCGGACCAGAAGTATACCACTCATACGCATTCTCTAACGCCGCAGGGGATAACGCATCCTGCTCACTATGCGGGTCATCAATAATCATCAAATCCGCACCACGACCAGTAATCGCTCCTCCTACACCAGCCGCAAAATATTCACCGCCAGCATGGGTCTCCCATCGGCCAGCCGCAGAACTATCCTGTCGCAACTTCACATCAGGAAAGACCAGAGAGTACTCGTTACTATTCATAAGGTTACGCACCTTTCGGCCAAACCTCACCGCCAGTTCACCAGTATGCGTCGCCTGAATAATCTTCAACTTAGGGTTCAAACCCATCAACCAACTCGGCAACAAATAACTGGCAAATTCCGACTTCGTATGTCGCGGTGGCATATTCACAATCAACCGCTTAATACTACCATCAGCTAAACCATTAAACTTCTTAGCCATCACTCTATGGTGGCTACCCTCAACAAACTCAGGCCATACCGTTTTACAATAGGCCATAAAATTCGCTTTCGCGCGATCACTCGAACTGTACTGTCCACTCTTTTCAAGCAAACGGGCATACTGCCGCAACACATCTTCTGGAATGTTCAATGGAGCTTCTGCCACGGTCTCTTCCTCTGCGCTACAAACATCAACGTTATTATCAAATCGGACAAATCCTGCTCATCCAAATACATATCAAACTGGACGCCATCCTCATAAAACAAAGACAACGCTATCTCGCCATCTTCATTTGTCGTTACGCCCAAATACTCTGGTTCAATGTCCATAGATTCAAAATAGTATAAAAATTTCAAAACAGCAATGAACCTACCCATCATTTGTTCAAAAAGGGGGGTGGGGGTACGCAAATAATTATCTGAGTGGTAACGAAATCGAAAGAACCGTGTATATGCCTGTGCATACACACCCTCTCGTCTCTCAAGGGGGGTTGGGGTGTTGCAAAAATGCAACAGGCCATTGCTGGCCGCTGGGGGTACCTTAGGCGGCCATTGGCCGCCTAAGGCTGGGGTTAACCCATTAACACAAGCTGGCCGTAGGCCGTGCCATATGTGGCCGCTGTTTGTGCGCTATAGTTAAAGCCACCATTAAGCACCGCCGCTACCGCGTTTTGGTTGGTGTGGGTGCTGTTAGCATTAGCAAACACACTGGCCGCCCAATGCTGGTGCGCCGCCTGTATTGCGGCAAGCGGTACTGGCTTACCAAGTGCGGCTGGTGTAGTGGTGGCAATGCCGCCCACGTTAAACGCCTTTACACCGTTAACGGTATGTTGCGGCACACCGTTTACACATGCCCATAAAATAAGGCCACGTGCGCTAACAGTGCCAGCCTTGTTAGGTTGCATGGCGCGCCACATTGCACCGCCACCAAACAACGTACCGTTGGCAAGTGCGGCTGGTGCTAATTGCAAGCCTACATTGCCAAGGCCGTTAGCTTTAACAAAAGCCGCCATTGCCGCCACGTTAATTGGTGCGTTAACACCGTTTGCACCGTTAAAAGCCTGTGCCGCTTGTTTTGTAGTTTTAACCATTATAAACCCCTATTTGGTTAACGCCAGCGCACCATTGCGCTGTGCATAAATTATATATAGGGGTTAACGTGGTGTTTGTAAACCCCTACACAACACTTTTTTTACAATGCCAGCAAAATAATTAATAATGCGGCAACACTACCTAATGCGACCAATATCATTTGTGCCGCCATGCGCCGATATAACCGACCATAAAACTGGAAAAGCCGATAGCAAAAACCAGTGCGCTGATATAATGGTGCAACGGTGGGATGTTAAACAAGTCCACACTAGTGAACATTAGGAAAATTCCAGCCAACATTAGATAACCATAGGTAACGATAATAAGCATAATTAACTCCCCATAACAGTGCCATGCTGACACCATGCAGTAATTTCATCAAACAGTGCTTTCGGCACAATTTTGGTTTCGTCGTTTGGTCCCCAGCCAATATTTACGCACTGACTAATAGGCACACATCCAAGCTCACGATGATACAAAAAGTCCTCATCCGTTTGCTCTCGTAAAGTATCGTAGTCCATAATTAACTCCCTTGCTTTTGGTTAGGTGTTAACATTGCCAGCCGCCGCCACGTCTTGCCAGCGTTAAATTGTCACTGTGACAGCCTTGGAAAAGTGACGAGCAGCTCGACGACTTCGGCCGATGTCTTGACCCCTGAGAATTTTTGAGTATACATATTGATGTATACCGAGATCGTCATCGTTCTTCGTATAAAGAGGTCAATCAATCTATCTATCTTATATGCTCTTGTTTACCCGCAGGGGGATCGTCTTCCTCTTTCTTTGTCAATCAGGGAATCAATCCAATAAAAAAGGGCGACCATCGCGGTCGCCCTCGGTGGGAGATATCAGGTGCTATGCCGGAATGACATAAAGCTCCACGAAGTTTTTGCCCCATGTCGCTTTAGCCGAGGCTGACTGTCCACCGTTAAGCGCGTCCAGCAAGGCATGGAAACGACGTGCCTTAATAGAGCGGTGAGCCATGTCCACTTCCTGCAGGGTGACCGTCTCCTTGCCAGAGTTGATCAACTGCCAAACGACCTTGCCCCGTAGGACAGACTTAGGTGACCCGTCTGCGTCGTACAAGGTACGCTTGCTTTCAAAGGGGAAGGGCTGTTCCGCTTTGGGGTCAACGTCGGTAACAACACGAACGCCGACATTATTAGGGTTTCCACCTGCGTGTTCCTGGACAAACTTAAAGATGTCCTCGGCGGTTACGCCTTCACGCTTGCGCTCCTCAGGCAGGGCATTAATACCTGCGAAAGTGATTTCCTGAGGGGCGACTTTTTTAGCTGATTTAGCATTAGTCTTACGGACGGTTTCCATGATTTCTTGGTAACCGACTTTTTTAGCTGTCTTAGCCATGATAAGTTCCTTTCTACGAACTTGCGAGTCAAGCATTATTGCCTGCTACACATATAGAGTAGCAAATGGACCTTCCTATGTAAACACCTAAATTATCATAACGAACAAGAAAGACAGCTACACGACAACAGGCAGATGTCTATGGACTTCACGCGACTTCTACCGATTTCTTTCGTGACGGACGACGAACGAGGAGCCAGTGATCACTCTTCGTCAGTCTTCATCAATCTGTCGAGGACCTCTGTCCATCCATCTTTGTCCCTCGGCCAATCCATCCATCCATCCCACGTTGGATCATTCTCTATCAATCTCTTTGCGAGGTTCTTTCCATCCATAAACAGCAGGGTCTGGGAGGAAGGATGATGAACCAAGTTCCAAACGCATCCACCAACACCTGTTCTTGAGGTCTGCCAAGCGATTTGATGCGGACGCCACTTAGGGAACTTCTTGTCAGACTTTGTCGTGAGAACCTTTAACTCTACCCAGAAGTCCTTGCCATTCAAGCAACCATTGAGGTCAGGCACTCCTGGACTCGCCCATGACTCCATCCTTACCCAATGGACTCCAGTGTGGCGTGTTCCGTCCCGTAGGGCTTTCCATAATTTAGACTCAGGTTTCGGTGTTGGCATTTGGATGAACTTCTATTTCTGTGAAGTCGGCGTCTACAGGCTCTGTTGCCTGAACCAGTTGCGGGAACTCTTCTTGGATGCGGCGTATTTCTAGCATAACTTCGTCGCGATTCATTTGGTCTATTTTACCCATAAGGATTTCTTTGCGGTCAATGTACAATCCAGCGGCTTGGCCTCTTGACTTTTCAGCCGTGACTGCGGCGGCGTAGTTTCCGTTTTGCAGGGCTTGGTCGCGTATCTCAGCGAGCTTCTTGACATGGCTTTCAAAACTAACTTCAAACTTGTGCTGAAGTTCTACCTTGACTTGGCGCACTCTTTCCAAAACTTGGGGGTAGTCACGACCGTTCAGCATACGACTGGCGATGGCGTGTGCGTTAGACTCTGCGTAACCAGCACGAAGGGCGGCTTCGGTTTGGGTAACTTCTTCAGTTGCGTAAATCGTTGCAAACTTTTCCTGCATCGGGGTAAGACCAGTTTCCACCCGAGGGTTTGCAATAACGTCTAGTTTATTCTTGTGTGTAACTTTCGCTTTTGGCATATCAACAGTCTACTTTTCTATAATAGAACCTACAACAGAAATCGACTCTTTTCAAAAAGTGCATACTCCAGACTCACGTAGGGGCTCAAAGTTTATACCTCAATATCGATTTAATCACAATAACCCTTTGAAATACAAAGATAGTAAGATATTGTATATTGTAATATCGGATCTACTACTTCACCTATGATTTCATTTTGGTTACTATTTAGAAAAGTGGGTGAATATCGATGGTCGGAGGTCTATGGACATTGCCGCGTGGAAGAAAGGCCACCGTTTTGTGACGATGGCCTTTGGTGTTTAGATGAATAGCAGTGCTATTGTGAGGATGATAAATGTTTCCATGATTACCACCAGCAGGAGTACACGACTTGTGTACCTTCCTTGATGGCAGATTTTGCCGCCTCTATAAAGTTTTTATCGTCATCTTTATATACTTGGCAGGACTCTTCTTGGAATTGGTGACCGTAGAAAAAGCCACCCTCGCTTTGGTTTTGAGCGTAGCTGTTGTGCCATGCTCCCTCCAGCTTGTTGATATCAGCTTCGGTGAGCTCCATATCTTCACAGTTTAGCTCGGTGGCTGGTCTGCCTGTTTTTTCCACCCACAGTTCCTCCATAAAGTCTTGGAGCCGACTGTGTTTGCGCCAGTAAAAATCTTGATCGGCGATTTTTACAGTGTACTCTTCGCCAGTTTCTTCATCAGTGCGTTTTTCGGTTTTGCACCCAATCAAACCATATTGGTCAAGTCCCATTGTTAGCCTCCTTCTGCTCTAGCGCACATTCAAGACAACAAGTAGGTTCCTCAAATGCTTCAGTTAAATATGCACAGTCATCACAGCCATCAACTGGTGTAAGATCTTTTACTTCCATTGTACCCTCCTGTTAAGATTCAGTAAGCAACTGCCTACCCTTATATAATAAAGCGTGACTTTTTTGGAAGGTGCTTTATTTGTTCGTCTTGACAATTTAGTTACCAGTCGGTGCAGAGCAGGACGATGACCATAAATATCACACCTAGAAGGCCAAGTAGTATCATCGTAAATGAAACCCCACAATGCGGACCTCGTCGTGATTGATAAAATGCGTCCAGCCCTCAGTCCAATCATCTTTTGTGTATGGCTCCCAATCATCACTACGGTCGCGATTGATCTCCGCAACCATTTGTGTGAGCGACCATACAGCCTTCTGCCCATCGGCAAATTTAACGACGTAATGTGGTTCAGTCATTTTTATTCCTCTCTACGAATAGTTGGTGGACAGGGGACAAAGCCCCGTGCGGCCTCGCCCCCTGTCCGTTGATTAGGCCGCTTGCACTTGCATCACAGCCATACTTTCCTCCTAGTAATCGGCATATTGATTGGCAACCTTGCCGATGTAATCAAGGATGAGATCGTACTCGTCCATCGTGTAGATTACTCGGTCAAGTTGTGGATTGTTCTGGTAATCCACCAGCATGTATGTCGCCACCATGCCGACTTCGCTTGGTACTTGCAACATGCTGACGGCTAGCGTCCGGATGCTGTCTGCCTCAACGTGGCAGACCTCGGCAGTAAGTATGGGGTCAGTCAAAAACTTACCCTCCATTGCCGACTGCACTTGTTGTAAAAATTGAGTAGCCATTGCTACCTCCTTTAGTTGAATCGTAGCCACCATTGGCTACCCTTATATAATAAGGTGTGAGGGTTTGGGAGGTTGGTCTTTTGCTTCACGATGACAAAAAAGGCGGCCACCGAAGTGACCGCCAGTTAAGGGAGGAAACATATGTCGTAAGTACTCTTACTTGAGTATCGTTACTCATCTTATGCAATTCTGCAAGCATCATTTTGGAAGACCTAGATTAGTGGTTGTTTCCAACACCTTGTCCAAGAGCCGTCGTGCTCGGTTAGCGGTGGCTTCATCAATCCACACTTCAATCTCATCAGGCTCAATCCCAAGATGTGCTAATTTCGTAGCGCAAGTGCGAGCATCAATCTCGCCTTCTTCAAATTGATACTGCACTTCTTCCTGCTGATCCATCGCCCATGCTTTGACTTTACCCATCTTTTTTATACTCCTTCATCCATGTATTAAGAATATCGGTTGCGAGATGTTTGGTTATATCAAACTCTTGCATAAGGTAGATAGTAGCCGCGAACATATTAGTTTCACCACTATCCCGTAACTCATCCAGGAATTGTTTGTATGAATTACTCAACCCACCAGAGTTACCCATTAGTATTCACTCGGTAGCATAAGTACGCCATCCGAAAGGTAGAACTTGAAACCAGTGTTAGGTGGTAGGTCTGCATAATTAAGGTTACGAGTATGCAGTATTTTGAGGCCATTACCTTTATCACCATCTGTACCTATAATGACAGCACTATTATTATCATCAACAGTTATTTGTATGAAGATAATATAATCCTCCTCACTTAGTAGTGGTAGGAACTCAGTAGCTATAATATCCATAAACCAGTAAGCACCCATCCTTTCAGCAAAGGATTTAGTACCATCCGTAAGCCGTAGCTCAGGGGTCATAGGCAGTTTATGGGAATAATGATTTAGGCTACCAGTAAAGGCATCAAAATCAAAGATTAAGTCTTTTGCGTTATTCATCGGCATTTGTAATCCTCCTATTGGAAAAGAGTGTCATACTCATGGGTTGAAAGGAAGTGGGAAAAGTTGCTGTCGACAATATCTTGCCATTTAGCCCACTCATCCAAGAAAGTTTGAGCATCATCGCCCTGTACAAAGAACGACCACCCAGACTCATAATGTTTAACAGTAATACTGTCAAACTCTTGCTTGAGGCTGTAGCCACCGATAACCATAATAGACTCCTTTCTGCGAGTTAAGGTTATAGTTTAATAATAAAGTGTGAGTGCTTGAAAGCAAACACTAAATACTCAAAGATAAAAAAGGGTGTTCCATGGATTTACAGACAATGATTTAAGGCAGACTCTGCTTTGACAATCGTCACTGTTTTATTATCGGGAGATAACAACAACACCCGCGAGGGAAACAATGATTCGGCATCCATGGCCTTGTGTTCCACAGGAGAGCCCCAAGTGAGGATCACTGTATTGGACGAGGACAAACCCTTTGCTCCCCGCCACTGAAAGGAGTTATTAGTCTGCCCCCTCTAAACTTAACGAATACCGCATGGTAGAAATTTCTGGGTTGTTCGGCCACGGCATGATCTTCAGAACATTGCCATCAATCACCCAGACTTGTTTGTAAGTGTTCTTAAAACAGATACGAGCGTGTAGGTTGTCTTCAATACCCAATGCTCTAACTTCAACGGCGGTTGGACTCATCCAATCACAACTTACTATTTGCTCCAAAAGTTTTGGAGTCGCATCCAAATGTGCTTTATCCATTTATTTCTCCTTGGGGTTGATGTTAAGATATGTAGACCAATAAGACTAACCCCAGTCTTTACGGTCTTCTTCGTTTTCATACCCATAACGATACTCCTCAATCTGTGCTACCGTCATAACGGCCTCTACCACACAGGTGCTCTGGTAGGTATTTCCAGTAAAGTAGTGAGGTTCGAAAGGGCGACCATAATAAGCATCAGCACTGCCACGATCCTGTGGGCTACCATGACGCGGTAGCTTTACAGTCATAATATTAGGCTTGGAGGGATTGGTCATTGGTCACCCCTCCGTTTTGCATAATATGTTCTTCAACGAACAGCATGGCCTCCCGATGCACATCAGGATACCGTGCTTTCACGTAAGTGTGGAACAGGGAAATTTCGGCATATGCCTGAGCTAGAGAATAAATATCCCGAGCTACTGCTTCAACATCACCACCTACTTTGGTGAAGTGATCCATTGCATTTGTTTCATCAATCATGGCAAGCTCCTTTCTATAAACTAAACGCCATATTTAATAATAGCGGTTTACACCTCTTTGGCAAGTCTTTTTGCTTCACGCTTGGCAATAGCCAAGACGCGTTGCCGAGTAATGCCATAACGCTCACCAATGCTCTGAAGCGTTTCATCAAGGTTATACCTCCTATGCCATATATCATGATTCCGTTCGGCTTGTTTAGGCGAACCAGAAGGGTTTCCTACCCTGCCATCAGGAATGTCTAGGTTATATCGCATAGACCATACCCGAGCGGTCTGGTATGAGTATCCTAACCGCTCGGAAAAGTCTTTCCAACTGGTGGATTGTGCGGCTGTGTCGCGTATCCACTGTTCTTTATTTTCCATCCTGTGCCTCCCAATAAGCATCCGATCTATCATACGGATGTTTAGGTGTACTTGAATCACCAGAGCGCATTTTAGTGATAGTTCGCTCTTTGACAGGCTTTTCATGGAAGGACTGCACATAGTTGAACAGCCCTTCCAGTTCCTCAAACACCACGGGTTTAGAAATCAGTGGTCCGTGGAGAACCCATATCGTATCTGTTTCCGTTAACGACAATGTTCCCCCACAATCCGAGGTGTTTG
>Ga0181409_1000768_pt1 | contig 12440 bp, 14 predicted proteins | sample 32SPOviralmetaG_FD_130138 | JGI IMG/M metagenome (GOLD analysis project Ga0181409, IMG submission 130138) | Marine viral communities from the oligotrophic San Pedro Time Series (SPOT) site, San Pedro Channel, CA, USA - 32 SPOT_SRF_2012-05-30 | ecosystem: Environmental > Aquatic > Marine > Strait... | reverse complement strand
GGACCAGTTAATCCTTGGTCTCCAGTATCTCCTTTGTCTCCTTGGTCACCTGTGACACCAGTTGGACCTTGATTACCTTGAGGACCTGTATCTCCTTGGTCTCCAGTATCTCCTTTTTCTCCTTGGTCACCTGTGACACCAGTTGGACCTTGATTACCTTGTGGACCTATTTCTCCTTGGTCACCGGTTAAACCTTGAACTCCAATATCTCCTTGAACACCAGTTGGACCTTGATTACCTTGGTCACCAGTTAAACCTTGGTCACCAGTATCTCCTTTGTCTCCTTTATCTCCTTGGTCACCTGTGACACCAGTTGGACCTTGATTACCTTGGTCACCAGTTAAACCTTGGTCACCAGTTAAACCTTGGTCTCCAGTATCTCCTTGGTCACCTGTGACACCAGTTGGACCTTGATTACCTTGAGGACCAGCAACTTGTGAAGCATCACCTTGTGGGCCTAATGAACCTTGGTCTCCAGCGGGACCTTGAATAGAACCACCTGATATAAATGCTGAGCCATTCCATATATGTAATGAATCATCTGATTGTACAATATATGCATCACCTTGTGCATGTGGGCCTGATAAATTATTAAGAGCAGTAGTATCTGCTACTGAACCTATCATTGTTATACCTGTACCTGGAGTTCCAGATTGACCTTGAAAACCTTGGTCACCAGTTCCAGTTGGACCTTGATTACCTTGGTCACCTATATCTCCTTTATCTCCTTGAGCACCAGTATCACCTTGAGCACCAGTTGGACCTTGATTACCTTGAGGACCTGTATCTCCTTGGTCTCCAGTATCTCCTTTTTCTCCTTGAGCACCAGTATCTCCTTGAACACCAGTTGGACCTTGATTACCTTGAGGACCAGTTAATCCTTGGTCTCCAGTATCTCCTTTGTCTCCTTGGTCACCAGTTAAACCTTGGTCTCCAGTATCTCCTTTTTCTCCTTGGAAACCTTGGTCTCCATTATCTCCTTTTTCTCCTTGGTCTCCTTTAATTCCATCAGGACCTTGATTACCTTGGTCACCAGTTAAACCTTGGTCGCCGGTTACACCTTGAAAACCTTGGTTACCAGTTCCAGTTGGACCTTGATTACCTTGGTCACCAGTTAAACCTTGGTCACCTATATCTCCTTTGTCTCCTTTATCTCCTTGGTCACCTATGCCAGTTGGACCTTGATTACCTTGTTCACCAGTTCCAGTTGGACCTTGATTACCTTGAAAACCTTGGTCACCAGTTCCAGTTGGACCCTGATTACCTTGGTCACCAGTATCTCCTTTATCTCCTTGGTCACCTATGCCAGTTGGACCTTGATTACCTTGGTCACCAGTTAAACCTTGGTCACCAGTTGCACCTTGAGAACCAGTATCTCCTTGGGCTCCAGTATCTCCTTGAACACCAGTTGGACCTTGGTTACCTTGATAACCGGCTCCTGAGTTTGCAACAACAGTTTCTAAAGAATTTATTGAAGCGTTTACTTCTGTTAAATCAGCTGAACCTGCATTAGCTACAACAACTTCCAGTGAATTAATAGAAGAATTAATATCTGTAACATCGGCTCCACCACTTCCGGCAGGACCTTGAGAACCTTGATTACCTTGAGCACCACTACCACCTGAAGCAGCAGTTACTGTACCTAATTGTAAAAGGTCAAATTCATATGTTTTTGCGGTTGGATAATAATCATCATAGGTAACAAATACTTTTACAAAAATATCTCCTGATTCTCCACCAGCTGGTAGAGTTGAGGATTGTGACCCTGTAATATTAAAGTTAATATAACCTTGTTCAGAGTTAGAAGGACTACCAATAGTCAATGGCCCTGAGAGACCACTTGAACTAACATTAGAATAAGATAATACTAGATTATTATTTGAATCAAGTACGTTTGCTGTAATTGATGTTGCCGCTGAGGCATTTAATTGCGTTCCAATATTATCTCTATATAGAATTAATTGAATCGCTTGTGCTGTACCAGAAGAGAATGTTACTTCCTGGTTTAAAAAGACGATTAAATCGTCACTTACTTTGTAGCTTGGCATGGTTGTTTACATTTTATTTCTTGACTTATATATCCCTAAGAGTATTTTTTAATGGTATTAAATATAGAATGTTTTACTATTGGAATAATACATTCTTCTAGAGGGTATTTTTTCTTTACATCAACTCTAAAAAATCTGTAATCTTCACTTCTTCCTTCTATTGTTGAAATAAAAGAAGATATTTTTCTAATCATGTATTCTGTGTTAGCTTCAGACTTTAATTCAATTTCTTTCCATGTTGTTTTCGAGAATTCTCCAGGAAAATCAAATGAAAACGTTTTTAATATAGTCTCGTCTTCTAAAACTAGAAAAACAAATCCTTTTTTATGTAAAAATCTTCTCTCAGGTATTTCTGTTACGCTTATATTTTTTTCTGCTTTTCTCCACCTTTCTCTAAGTTTTTTGTAAAGGTCTTCTAATTCATTGATTCCTTTATCACATAATTCATATAGTTCTTCGACTGTCGGATCGTTCTTCTGATACTCATAACTTAATGACATTGTATCTATATCAATTCCTTTAAGAACCTTTAATCTCTCGTCTACAATATCTCTATTATGCTTTATTACGTAGAGTTCGTGGAGGTGTATTTCTATTTCCTCTAGCACTGCAAAAAGATCGTAGCTGTTAATACTAGATTGCATGAGCTGGATGCCCGCCATTAATCTGTAATACTTCAACTCATAATCAAAGGGAATTGAAGTCAACCAGTTTTTATCAAGTGCCATTATCATAGGATATTTATCCTATGTCGAATGATTAAGTTTGTTGTTTTCGTATAACATTCATAAAATCTTTATACAGGCCATTGACCTTATAGTCGTAAGCTATATTGTATTTTTGAGTGCTAACGTAATGTTCTACTCTAGATTGTTGAGTTTCTTTAATGGTTGAGCCTATTATATAGCCATCTTTCTTTGTTAGTACGATGTGATTATTATTTAAAGCTCTATTTAAAATACTTAAGAAAGACTGTTCTTGTAGAAGTATTTTATACTGGTCGTAGGCTGCACCTTCAGTATGTTTCTTATGGTCCCATTCTTGATAAGTAAACATATCCATCAGGCTGTTAACTTCATCAGAACCAAAAAGAGACCATATAGCATTATTAATTCCCATAAAACCCGAATTACCAGAAAAGGTGTTACCGGGTCTTCTCCAATAGGAGTCTGAAACCCATCCTCCGAAATAATCACATAATTTACCCATCATACACTTATCACCGTCAACGTGTTGATCGGCTATAGAAAAAGGAACCTTGTTAACGCAACAACTTTCAATAACGTTTATATCCTTTTCATTAAAAATAATATCATCGTCTAGTGTTAAAATATAATCAATGTTGTTTTTAAAATAGAGTCTATGATATAAAAGAATATGATATATCCATTGCCACTCTTTAAATCTTTCCATGTTGTTTTCTGGAACACCTAAGCTATTTGCGTATTTCTTTAAAGTATCTTGTTTGTAGATGCGTATACTATGTCCGTGTTTCTCTAAATGTTTTTTCAGAGGCAAGAATACCTTTGCTTGTATATTTTCAGGTTCTATTGCCAGATGAAAATTTAATTTGTAATGACCTAGTCTCTCAAATAAACCGTATATTGCAACAAAGCCGGCTTTATCAAACTTTCTCCAACTTCTAGCAATGTGTATTTCCTTATTATCCATTACGCTCTTTCTACTGTGTTATTTAATCTTAATTCTAGTTCTTTAGAATCCTTTATTCCACCTGCATCTATGCATCTGTATAAAAAATCTACTTCAGGTTTATATTCATAACCTTTCCAATTATCTTTGTACTTTCTTTTAAACGTACCATAATGTTTAAAGTTTTTCAACTCATCTTTAAAGTTAATAACACCGTGTTCGTTTATTCCATACAAATCAGCTTGATGCCACCACTCACCTCTACAGTACCATATTTCCTTAAAGAGAGGAGTGTGTTCTATATTGTCTCTTAAAAGAATTTGCTTTAGAATCTTTTGTTCTGCAAAAATAATAAGCCGGTTGTCTTCTATTTTTAAATCACTCCACTCTCTCATTAGACTTACAGATAAATCTGCATATTCTTTTTGAATTTCATAATCGTTAAATGTCAGAAAAGAAACGTTACATGCAAAATCATTCATTGGCCATAGTTTTGTTTTTTCTAACATTGTAACATACCAATCTCTATCATTTAAATAATACTTAGAACCATCTTCATCATGTGAATAGACAACAGGTGACATTTGCATTTCTTTTTCAAAACTTCTAAATGGAAGCCAATCATTGTCAACTATAGAAACAGGTTCTTTTAATTCTGATAAAATTTGAGGTTTACATCCGGCCCAAAAAACATTTTTATTTATACCCGATGGTTTTGATAAAAGTTTCCAGTCTACTTCATGCCATAGTTCTAGAACGCCAAGCTCTTGTAAAAGGCCCTTGGTCATTAAGTCGCAATATAAAACTGTATAGTGGTTGGGGTGATACTTTCGCCACAAAGAAACTGAAGCGAATAAACATAATAAATTGAATTTTTGAAAAAATGAAAAATCACCTTTTATGTTTTCTAATACCCAAATGCTTTTTCTCATTTATGATTAGATTAAAGGTTACGCTTTTTCTTTCAAATACTCTATGGTAGAATTTTCTTTAGAAGGTACTTTTAATCCCCATTGAAGAATAAACCATCCGGCTTCTCTTTCCGCCATCTTCTTTGACATTTTTAAAGATTCTCTTAGCCTACTAACAATATGCTGTCTGAACTCTATCTCTTCTTCGGCACTTGTAGTGTATTTTGTAAACCAATGTTCATCTTCTAAAACATCGTCATAGCTGACACCGTGGGGTGCTAGCTGGTGATTAATGAACTCCTTCCTAAGACTGTCTATTTTGTGTTGTCTTTTTGTCATAGTTCGATTAGTTCCTCCAATAGGTCATGGTCTTTTAACAGAATGTAATCTCCATATTCTATTGAAGTAAGAACAGAATTTTTAAAATAGTGGTTACTAACTCTGATAGTGGTTCCTTCTTCGACTCCATCGCCTTTAATTAGTTTGGCTAAAGTCTCTAGAGAAAACTTATCAACATAGTAGTATATTTTCATAATCTATATATCTTATTAATAATTATATAGTACGGAATCTTCTAGAACCATTCCATGCAACTCTTGCGGTACGTCCTAGAAAATGTGTTTTTGAAACTCTGTCATTAAGCTCGTTTCTTAAACCATTTAACTGGGTGTTTCCGTTGTCTTGTCGGTTTGATTGATGAGTATCTCTCATTATTTTCTTGTAATTATTTCATCTATTATTCCATAATCCACAGCCTCTTGTGAGGTTAACCAAAAGTCTCTTTTAGCATCTTCTTTAACTTGTTCCGTTGTTTTACCACAATAACTTGCTAAAAGAACAAATAATTCTTCATTAATTTTTTGCCATTCTTTCCAATCAATCTCAGCGTCTTGTATATTTCCACTGAATCCACCAGAAGATTGATGTAACATTGTTCTAGAATGTCTTAGTGAACATCTTTTTCCTTTAGTTCCCGCTCCTAATAAAACAGAACCCATAGATGCTGCCATTCCAGTGTTAATAGTTCTAATGTCACACTTTACATATTCCATAACATCTATCATTGAAAGTCCTGACTTAACCGAGCCTCCGGGAGAATCAACATGCATTGTAATATCTTCAGCTCCTACTGAATCTAAAAACATCAACTGAGCCTGAACAACAGTTGACATTCTATCATTAACAGGACCTGCAACCCATAGTAATCTATCCATCATTAATCTAGAAAAGATATCGAGCTGAGTTGCCCTAAGTTCTCTTTCTTCTAAAATATAAGGTGTCATAGAACCTTGAATTTGCTTTTTGTAATAGTCCATTGATAATGAGCTAACACCATGGTCACTCATTGCATACTTTTCAAAATCTCTAGAAATGTTCATCTAATAATTTTTTAATTTTACCACAATTTTCGTAGGCTTCTTCTTCTTCAAAATAATCTTTACATTTAGTTATTGCCTTTTCATAACCTTCCGGAAGAAGTTTAATATCTAATCTATCACCGCTTTCATTCTCAAGGTAGCATACTAAATCTTCATCTCTTATCATGATTTCACTAGAGTCTTCTTCCTCTCCATAATATTTATCATAGATAAAATCTAAAAGAGCTTCGTGAAAACCATAAAGGTCTCCTATTTGTCCTTCTTCGAAATCTAACTCATTATCTCCCATTGTAACTTTAAATGTCTTTGGGTCTTTCATTTTATATAGCGCTAACTGTCTCAATTTTTTTTATGTTTAAGTGACCGTTAAGAACTTCATAATAATCTTTAAACTTATGTTCTTTAGGGTCTAGGTTATTTATTTCTTTTATCATGTTTATACCTTCATTGGTAATTATCATTTCACCGTTTTCAAGTGTAAACAAAGGATTTCTAATATGCATTTCATAAACTGGTAGATTGTCGTTATCTTCTAACATCTCATCTGCAAGTTCAAAGTGTCTTTCATAGAAATGTATATTATCTGCACAATGAATATAGTCACCTAATTCTAAACTAGGATATGTATCTTTAATCCAAAGTAAAACATGTTGGTGGACAAGTGCAAAAAATGGAGCATCAAATGTAAGGCCGTAAAATATATCGTTAGACCTCATTTGAACTTTCATATTAAGTTTATTATTTCTGATAAAAAAGTTTAAGTACATTGTACATACGAAATCTTTATTACCTTTAAACTGATACTTGGGTTGATTTAAAAATGCAATAGCTTGTCTAGTATTTCTATCTGCTTTTAAAGAATCAACAACCCATTGTAATTGTTCACCGAATAAAAGGTGACCGTAGTTTGAATTAATTTCGTTTGAGTCTGGATTAGTCAGAGTCGACCACATTCCTGAAAATTGACCGATGTAGTCTACATCTCTATCTTTATTTAAATACCATGCAAGTTCACCTGCAAAGTATTTCCAATTAAACTTTCTTTTTTCAAAGTTTGCAAAGGGCTGTGTAGGATTAAAAACTCTTTTGTCAATTGTAAGTTCTTTTACCTTCATATCTCTTGGCTGAGACATGTCGCCTTTTTTCTCTATGTCTAGGATTATGTCTTGAAATTTTCTATTGAATGTCATACTATAAGTTTACATTAATACTTTATACTTATACTACGATTTTAAAGAAAGTTTGTCTTTTCCTTTATCGTGATAAATCGTATGTACAGTATCTCCTTCTGTTAAGACTCCGTTAATTATTGCATCTGCAAGAAGGTCTTCAACATACGTCTGAACGGCTCTATTCAAAGGACGTGCACCATACTCGGGATCGTATCCTTGCTTAGATATAAATTGCTTAGCTGTTTTTAATATCTTAATAACATAATTCTGACCGGCTAATCTTTCAATAACTTTATTAAGCTCAATGTCTACAATTTTTAAAATACTATCTTTTTCAAGTTGACCGAATAGAACGATGTCATCTAGCCTGTTTAAAAATTCAGGTGTAAACTTGTTCTTAAGTTCTTTTCTAATAATAGCTTCGATTCTAGATTTTCTACCGATTAGTGATGTGTTAGTTTGGAATCCTATTCCTGTACCGAATTCTGAAACCTTTTTAGCTCCAACATTAGATGTCATAACTATAATTGTATTTGTAAAGTCAACTGTTCTTCCTAAAGAATCTGTTAATCTACCCTCATCTAATACTTGAAGTAAAGTATTAAAAATATCAGGGTGTGCTTTTTCAACTTCGTCAAATAATACAACAGAGTAAGGCTTTCTTCTGACTTGTTCTGTTAATTGTCCACCATCTTCATGTCCTACATATCCAGGAGGAGAACCAATAAGTCTACTAACATTAAACTTTTCTTGATATTCTGACATATCGATTCTAATTAAATTATCTTCACTTCCAAAATAATAATTAGTAAGAGCTTTAACTGTTTCTGTTTTACCCACACCAGTTGGACCTAAGAACATAAATGAACCGATAGGTTTTTTAGCAGAGGATACTCCTGTTCTAGAACGTTTAATAACTTTACAAAGGGTTGTTACGGCTTCATCCTGTCCTACAATCATTTTCTTTAACTCCTTTTCCATAGCAACTATCATCTTACTTTCATCACCTGTCATTCTAGCCATTGGAATTCCAGTTGACTGTGCAATAGTCTCTGCAATATGGTCTTCTGTTACTAATTTCTTTTTAGCTCTAAGTGACTTTTCCCATGTAGCAATCTTCTTGTCTACCTCTTCCTTCTTCTGCATTTCTGCATCTCTCATTCTTGCAGCCTTTTCATAATCTTGTTCTTCAACTGCATCTAGTTTTTCAGCTCTAAGCTTTTCAATTTCTTCTTCAGATTTTTTGATACTAGAAGGAATCTTAATTTCTAAAAGATGTACTTTGGCACCCGCTTCATCCATCACATCAATAGCTTTATCTGGTAATTCTCTCTGGGTAATATACCTATCAGAAAGAGTAACGCATGCAGCGATAGCTTCTTCAGTATATTCTACGGCATGGAATTCTTCATACTTAGACTTAATTCTTTTTAATATTTCTGAAGTTTCTTCAAGTGAAGGTGGGTCGATAAAGACTTCTTGAAATCTTCTGGTTAAAGCACCATCATCTTCAATATTCTCTCTATATTCATCAAGTGTAGTTGCACCGATACACTGTACCTGTCCTCTGGCAAGTGCAGGTTTTAATATGTTACTAGCGTCTAAAGAACCACTAACTCCACCTGCTCCGACTATAGTATGTAATTCATCTATAAATACTATAATGTCTTTATTCGCCTTTAATTCATCTACAAGGCCTTTCATTCTTTCTTCAAATTCACCTCGATACTTAGTACCTGCGACGATAGTTGACATGTTTAATGAAATAATCTTTTTATTTAAGAGTGTCCTAGCTACTTTCTTTTCAACTATTCTTTGTGCAATAGCTTCAACAATTGCGGTTTTACCTACACCAGGGTCTCCTAATATAATAGGATTATTTTTCTTTCTACGTGAAAGAATTTGACATATTCTATAAACCTCTTTTTCTCTTCCGATAATAGGGTCTAATTTACCATCCAATGCTAACATTGTTAAATCTTCACCGTATTGGTCAATCAACGGTGTTGACTGTCTTCCACTTCTTCCTTGATTTTTTGCCATATTTAAAGTAATTGTTTAATTCTTTTACTCACTTAGATGCTTTTGTTTCTAAAAAAGCCGGCTAAAAAACCGGCTTTTTAAAATTATTAAATTAATAATGTAACTAAAATAAACAAACTATCTTTTGAGTTAGACTTAATTTAAATGTCTAATTATACTCTCTAACCTATATATCGTATATGTTGACCGGTTTTATCAATTTTTAAAAAAGCTATGATATTTACATAAAAAAAGCGACCCTAAAAAGAGTCGCTTTACCGATCCAAGAAGCTATCAAGGAATTATTACATATTTACGGATCGTTGCGTACAGTAATGGCACATAACTGCTGTTGTAGTCGCTCCAACCTCGCTCCAACTATCACACACTCCGGTGGGTGGACCCCACTCCGGATATTTGCTTCTTGTAGGATCGGAATTTTGACATATCATCATTCTCTTCCTGTCTACCTGCTTGGTTTTCCAAATAGTTTTAGTTTTACTCATAGAATATCGTCATCGTCTTTAAAGTCAATATCTATCGGCTCATCCAATACGTCTCTACCTTTCATGAATGCAATAATAAAGATATTAAACAACATCACTAGTCCCAAAATCCACCATACACTGATGCCTACAGCCCATGCAATAAATGAAAGAAATGCCCAGAACATGGAGATTCCTATACATACTCCTATTAAGAGGCATAATATCAAGAACAATTCTAATATCTTACGTGACATAATTTAAGTGTCTAGGTGTTTAATAATTATATTCATAAGAATATAAAGGTTTCATAAAATATTTATTTATATTCGAAAAGATATAAAAAAACCCGAGTCCTAGAAACTCGGGTTTATTGTTTAACCAAATTAGACTTAGTTTAAAACTTTAAACCAAATCCAATTTGAAGGTTAGTTGTTTCAGCTCCTAAATCGTAAACGATCTTTGGGTCTATAAACAATAAGCCTTTGTTAAACTCAAACATTTTACCTACACCTAATTGAGCTTGATCGAAATCAAAGTCATTTAGTGCTACATAGCCAAAGAATCCTTTGTGGAAGTATCTTCCTTCTAGACCTAAGACCATGTCTTCTGTTGAGTCAGCTTGTGCAACACTCATTCCAACCATATAGTTGTCAGAAAAAGCATAGCCAATTGTCGGTTGGATTGATAACTCAGTCCAAGCCGTGTTAGTAATATCACCGGTACCAACATACCAGTCTCCTTTTGTGTTCTGTGCATTTGCACCAAACGTTGTAAGCGCCGCAATGGCTAATGTTAAAATATAATTTTTCATAAAATATAATTTGGTTAATAATAAAACTCTATCAGTCTGTAGTTACAGTTCTAGGATTATTGATAAAGTTTACTGCTATTGAATTAGCAGATTTTTCTAGTATTTTAAATGAATTAATGTTCATTAATCTCTTTTTGTAGGGTATTATACAGACTAAAATTAAAAGGTTTCATTAAAAGTTTAATTTACCTCCTGTTAAGATTTGATAGTTTAAGGCAGCTCCTCCACTTTGCCAAACACCTGTAAAGCTTATATTATATTTAAATGTTTTGCTTATTTTAATATCCCAAGAACTAAATGGTACAACTAAGAAACCAGGGTCCCACCATTTACCTTCATAAAATTGAGTAAAAGGAGAATAGACTGATAATACTAGAAGGCTGCTTGAAATTCTAGGACTAACTCTAAAGTTTCTATGTACACCTCCTACCGCTGCTAAATTCTGTAGGTTCCTTTCTCCTATTTTACCAAATGTAAAATTAGCACCTATCATACCTGTATATTTTCCTTTGCCAAATTTAAAGGATTCTAATGCTGTTGTAGTGTTTAAGTGTGTCTTTTTAAAATCTGTCAAAAAAGTATTTGCTCCTACCAGATTAAATGTTTTCTTAGGATTAATCCAAGACTTATATGCCGTTAAACTAAATTCGCTGGTGACAGATGTAAACGTAAACAAAGCTCCTTTAATTCTGGTCATATCCGTATTAGCATGTGTTATACTTCCAACAACTCTTAGCTGTTGACCATTTGAATTATCTCTATTATCAATTACAACTAAATCACCTGAGGCTATTAATGAACCTGCGCCTTTTTGTGCTTTACTTTCTCCATCTCCTCCATCCAGTGCGTTTGAAATAGAATTAGCAGTTGACATTGCAGCACTCCCTTCAGCTTCTTCGGCATCATCTGAGCCTTCCGTACCCGTGCCTGTATTATTATTGTTGCTATTATTTTCAGTTGAACTTGAAGAACCTGAGCCAGATGTACCTGTATTTGAACTAGAACTAGAGCTAGAATTCGTATTTGAACTAGATGAATTTTTACTATCAGATGATGAGGTTCCTTCTTCGCTCGATTCCTCCTCTTCTGAATCATCTCCATCTGTAGAATTACTTATTGCATCAGCTGGAGGTAACATACCACCTCCCATAATAGACATAATACTCGTTACAACTGTTAATGTATTTGCAACTACAGTTGAATTATTCGTGTTAACTATTACTTGAGTTACACTTTGACATGGACTAGCACTATTTGACTGCGTAACTAAATCCATCCATGAATCAAAAGTACCATTTGTAAAATCAGACTGTGTAAATGTTTGCACATTACCAAAATAATTTAAGGCAATAGAATTACTACTGCCCATTTGAATAGTTTGTTGAGTTAATGTGCATGGGTCCGTAAACGTATACGTCCATTGACCGTAACTGACTATAGGCAATAGGAATAGTAAAAGTGTAATTATTTTATTCTTCAAATATGCCACGCTTTATCATTCTTTTTACGATACGAGCTGTTCCAGATTCTAAGGCTTTTTTAGTTGCAATGCCAATTGTTGACTGATTGAATTTAACTACATTGTCTTCACCGATTTGAGTTCTCTTAATCGTGACTGCTTCACCACTTCCACTTCCTGTGAAAATAGTTCCAGTCTCGGCATTGACAAATCTTACTTGCATACCAATAATAGTTTTTAGAACAGTCTTTACTCCATCGACTGTCACTTCTTCTTCCTCAGATACTGAATAGTCATATATTTCTACATATACAAAATACTCTGCTAACACAACATTACCTACAACTTTAATATCATTTGCTGATATACCCTTTGCTGCAGCTTGGTGTTGCTTAACCATTCTCTGTTTGATTTCTTCTTTATCTTCTGTAAATAGAAATCTATCTGTCCATTCTAAATAAGACAGAGTTATATTACTAACACCTAGACCTACTCTATTC
>Ga0181409_1000766_pt1 | contig 12451 bp, 16 predicted proteins | sample 32SPOviralmetaG_FD_130138 | JGI IMG/M metagenome (GOLD analysis project Ga0181409, IMG submission 130138) | Marine viral communities from the oligotrophic San Pedro Time Series (SPOT) site, San Pedro Channel, CA, USA - 32 SPOT_SRF_2012-05-30 | ecosystem: Environmental > Aquatic > Marine > Strait... | reverse complement strand
CCTTACTCCAGTAGTTAAAGCCTGACCAGCAGTATGCCCCATAATAACATTACCATCACCAGTTGTAATAGCGTGACCAGCACTTTCTCCAAAAAGACTATTATAATTTCCACCACTAGCTAAGTCATCACCAGCCAACTTTCCAAAGACTGTATTAGATGTACCGCTATCATTATTGCTTAGTGAGATTCGGGAGTTTTCATCAATTATCATCCTAGTACCACCATCACCAGTCCTAAGTGTTATTTTAGCACCACTATCATTACCAGTTTGTATATCAACTATTCCACCATTAGAGTGTTCATTGCCATATACGGCAATATATGCACCTCGTGTTCTACTTAAACCACCCCCACTTGAATCAATAGTTATAGAAGCATTATCACTTCCATCACTTGTAGAGGTTTTTAATAAATTACTAGTTCCTGAATAAACAATATCACCACCAAATGTGGCGTTTCCTGTTGGAGAGTCAAGATGTAAAACGTTTAGATATGCGGCTCCTCCTGTTGTCTTCATTACTCTAAATTGAATACCATAGTCCCCATAACCGCCAGGGCTATTAGTTGTAATAATAGTATCTGTATTAGTTGGAGCGATTGAAAGACCTCCTATATTTCCAGATGCTCCGTTAAACGCATTTAGTTGATGAGTAAAAGAAGAAGCAGTAGTTGTAACAATAAGTTTACTATCACCATCAGCCACTAAACTAAGAGCGTTATCTGAATATCTTGTCATCCCTGTATTAGTATCGGCTGAAAAAGAATAGGCTGGAGTAGCGTTAGCACCATCAGGACTGCGTACTAAACCAGCGAATGTGGCGTTTTGCGAGTCATCAATCTCTAATGCTTGAGTTGATTCTGTGTAAAATCTTAAATAGTTACCAACAGTAGAACCAATTATTTTATATGAACTATCTCCAAACTGAATTGCAGAGCCACTACTTACAGTTAAATTTCCTGAAGTATCTATTGTTAATCTAGTGCCACCATTAGTAAGAAAGCTTAAACTATGATTACTTGATGTTCCTATTAAGCCTTTTGCAGATTGTGATTGCATAAATATACTAGCACCACTTGTTCTTGTAAGTTCAAATTCTGCATTACCTGAAGATACAATGTCTAAATTATGGTCTGGACTCGCAGTTCCTATACCTACGTTGCCACCATTAAAATAAGATGTTCCATCTGCTAGCAGTCTAATTTTTTCAGAACCATCATGTAATAAGTTTAGGAATCCATTATCGGCATCACCCCCACTATCTCCATATGCTCCTATCTTTAGTATATCGTAGTCTGCACTAGAGATTTCAAACCTATATCCATCTCCTTTGAGATGAAGCTTTTCTGCTGGAGAACTTGTTCCTATACCTACGTTGCCATTTGATAATCCAGTTAAAATATTATTAGATGTTCCATTACCTTGAATTTGAATAGCTGGAGTAGTGTCGTTTGCAGTAGACCTAACTAATAATCCGTAGGCTTCTGCTTCCATCATAGAAGTCCATTCACCAGCATCATTTTGAGTAATATGTAGTGCTTTTTTATTCTGACCATCTGCAACATCGATTGTTAAGGCTGAAGCTGGAGAAGTATTTCCTATACCTAATCCAGTTGAGGTAAATCTAGCAATTTCTGTTCCATTTGATTTAATTTTTAATGGAGCATATCCTGAAGCACTTTGGTCAATTACAAATCCTGAACTATCAAATGTTAATGTACCATAAGCATTAGTACCGTCTCTTTTGATGCCGATTTGATTATTAACAGTTAAATTATGTAATGGTGTTACTCCTACACCTACTCGTGAATTAGTAGTATCAACAATAAAAACATCTCCACCATCATCATTCTTGCGTACTAATAAGGCTTCTGTATTGGTTACATCAATTACTTGTGTACCTTGAACTATTTCATCAAAGCTAAGTGAACCACCTCCATTGACTTGTAGGTCTCCTGTAATTGTAATATCACCATCTATTGTTCCTCCATTACCAAAGTCCTCAGTAACAGATTTAATCATAGAACTCTGCATTTAACACTCCACCAATCTTACTGCACCAGTAGTTGTACTGGTAGAATTGTAATTAAAATATATTGTTAGTCCTAATCCTCTAGGAACTGTAATAAAAGTCATTGTGTTTTTAGGGATAATCATATCATTACTAGCATTTACATTTGTTTCTGATGTAGCAAAGTTAAAATAAATCTCTACTGCACTATAAATACCTAGTGTTCCTGTATTACCTAATAATGATTTATGAATTGTATTCGCAACGTCTGCTGAACTTCCTGCGGTGCCAGCACTTGAAACTGTCCATTGACCGCCTGTTGTTGCATTAAGTGATTCTTGTACTGAATATGTGTGTAAGTCTGCCATTTTTCTTCCTCTCTAAGCTATGACAAAGCGTGAACGAGACTGTCTATGCTTTGTATTATTTTTTCTTTTTAGTCACTTTCTTAGCAACCTTCTTTACTACTTTTTTAATAGAATCTTTTTTAGAAGCTTTTTTGTAGGGCTGAACGTTGTATTCACTCATCACCCTTACATAACCCTGACTCTTTAATTTTTCAAGCTTTTCAGGGTGTTTTTCTAATAAACTATCTTCAAGCCTTTCCATTCTATTTGTAATTTTATTTAACCAATATTGCATATTAATCTCCGTAAAATAGGGGAGCAGTCGCCAAACAACTCCCCTAGATTGTATTAGGCTATTAGTCTACGTTAGTAAACTTAACACCTTTTTTGTTATCAGAATCGTCAATTAACTTAACTCCGTATAATAAGTCAGAAACAACCTTTGTTCCTAAAGCATCAACAGAATATTCTGATTGAACCCTTACTTCCTGCTGAGAAGCAAATACAGCAGCACTCTTATGAAAGATTGCTCCAGGTATTGTAGAACTTGTACCAGCAGTTGAAACAGTATTGCTCATATATACATCAATGCCGTACAATGAACCAACCATTCCTGATCTTAGTCCTCTGTTACCTTCTCCGACCGCATCATTTCTGATGAAATACTGAGCGATACCAGCGCTAGGATTAAGGATGTCTGCAAATAAAGTTGGATTAACAACCATTGCACATTCACCGTCCATGTAAGGCACATCGGCCTCACCTAGTGTAGCGAGAGCTGATTCAAAAACTGCAGCAGTTAATGTATCATCAGCAGATAATGCTTGAGAAGCATTTAATCCGTCTAATTCTGCCCATATATCAGCATCAACTTGACGAGCAAGAGCTTCACCCATCATTCTTGAGTACTTAGAAACAAGATCTGCTTCAGCCTGTATTTGAGCAACATCTTCAAAAAGTTTTGCTACATACTTATGCTTATTAATTGATAGCTGAGTTGTAGTGGTTGCAGTTGCGTCATAAGATACATCAGAACCTGCTGATTTATCTGAAGCACTAATTAAACTCATTTCTGGAATATTGATTGCGTCTCCATAACCTTTAGAACCAACTAATGCAGAATAATCATCTATTAATCCTCTGAAAACTGTTTTTCTTTCAAAGAATTTATAGATTCCATCAGCCCAAATTTCAGGGATGAAATGCTGGTCAGTTGTAGTTGTTACAGGACTACCTTGATAATGTTTAGCCATTTTATTTTACCTTAAAGTTTTATCTCTTAATATAACTCTGTAAAACGCTACCCCAGTTTGCCCTTCTTTCTTCGGAGGACATATCAACCCAATTTTTATTATCGGGGTTTGATGACCTGGCAGGTGTAGAGCTCGTAGGAGTTACTTCTTGAGATTGATTATTAATTTTATCTGTAATAACTTTAAGCTGGGTGGTTGTTAAATCTTTAAATGATTCTCTTTCCTCTTCGCTTAAAGAACTCAGAAGCTCATCTTTATAAGCCATTTCAGCGCCTTTCAGCCTTTCATAATCAGATTTCATAGAGTCTATTTCTGATTGGCGTTTATTTGCTAATTCTTCCCACTTATTTTGCTGAACCAACTTTTCTTCTTCTTGTTTTTCAAGTTTTTTAGTTAATTCGCTGTATTTAGCTTCTGCTTCTTGCGCCCTACTTCTATACTTCTTGCTTTCTGCTATAAAACTATTGACATCAGGCTTTTCATTAGTTTCATTCTGGCTTTGAGTTGCCACCTCTTGTACATTATCTTGTACACTTTCTGTTTTAGTTTCAGACATTCTGTCATTCCCTTTTAGTTGCTTTAATTTACTTCGAAAAAGTTATTTTATAAAATGCTGATAATTAAATTATATTTTTAAATCAACTATAATATCTTTTTTGCTAAATTTTATAATTCTATTATCTATTTCTTCCCTAAAAAACTTCCTAACGAACTCTTCATTATTATTATTAAGTCCGTACACATTTCTTTTTCTTTTAGCATTACCCTCAAATTTTAACCCTTCCCTATAATTTAATTCAACACTTTCGCTTGTAGGTTTTTGAGCCTTTAACGAATTAAGCATCGCACCTGTTAATCTAAGGTTTGGGGGTGACACTTGCTTATTATTAGAAACTCCCTTTGGTCCCGCTTTACCTGTTTTCTTTTTATTTTCATAATCTTCGCTGTACTTACGAAATTTACCACCAGCAGCATCTTGGCTTATACCCTTTTCAGTATCTTCTAATATTCTAGTAACAAGTTTACCGCCAAGTTCTAACCACTTTCTTTTTTCAAAGGGCATTATATCTTTAGATTTCACCTCACCTCCCAAGAATGACGACAATTATAACCACCCCTCAAGCCGAAAGGCGTTTCGGTTGACAATACTTGCTTTTCTGTATACCCACCTTCAGGTTCATTCCCTTTAGTATTCCTGCAACTATCTCTAGTTCTTTCATCTAATGGGCCGAAATAAGTCCATTTAACATCTAAGCCTTCAAATATTTTATATCTAGCAGTATCATCGAAAGTTTTAATACCAGTGTAAGTCGCCACCGCTAATTGGTGGCCTGCTAAATTTGTACCTGCTAAATTTTCTATAATTTGATTAGGCGGTAAACCAGCATAAAGGTTTTGAAACAATTGCTGTGTTAATATATTAGAATGCCTATTAGCTTCATCAAGCAAGTTATCAATATTAAGGTCTTTTAATACTTCTAAACCTTGTAAACCAGCTCCACCTAAGCCCGTAACACCCCTCTTTTCAGCCTCCCTAACAGCTTGTTCAAGTAATATACTGTACTGAGCGTCTAGCCTATTTAAAGATTCACCATAACCGCTCTTTATTATTTCATCAAATAAGTTTAATTGGGTGAGTGAATTTATTAATTCTGTATCACTTGCTTTTGATAGGTTCTTAATAGCAATATTTAAATTTTTATTGAACCCTTTCTCAAGTTCCTCAACTTCGCTTATAAAAGCATCAACTGCTGGTTGTACTTGAGCCATTTAATATTTTTTGAAATGTTGATTGAGGTTGCTGACTTTCTGCAATAGTTTGGTTTTCCTGTATGATATTAGACATTTTCATTTCAAGTTCTTCATCAGACATATCAGGATTAAAATACAATAATAATTCTTTTTGACTCATTACATTATTTTCTAACTTCCAATCTAACCAGGCTCTTTCTTCTTGGGGAGCCATCGGGAAACTGATTTCAGCAAAGTCTATTGAATAATCTTCTGATAGGTTTAGTATGTTATATTTTTCTAATATAATTTTATCTATGTTATATCTTTGGTTTTCCCATTCCCTAAAATAAGGAACATCGCTTTCCCTAGCCTCTAAATTTTCTATTTCTAAAATCTTTAAAGCCTCACCGCTCGGTGCGTTACCAGATGAATCACCCCACCTAATTCTTAATTGGTTATTTTCAGCAACTTGATTTGCCATAGATTTAGTGGCTTCTATTAACTCAACTAAATTACCTCCAGGGGTTACATAATTGAATGAAGCGCCTTCAGGTAGAACATATGCATTGTCTATACCAGCAGTTAATTTGCTTTGGCCTTCTTCTATGCCTGTAAATACAGCTTGACCTAGTCTAAACCGAACAGACAAAGCAATTTCAGTCATAGCGATTGCGATATGTAAAGCGGTTCTCGTTACATCATAACTTCCTTTAGTCATTTGAACTTTACTGATAGGAACTATTCCAAAAGGATTAATCATATCAAGGTTACCTGCAACCGCATACCTCTTTCCTTTCTGGTCATACTCAAAGTGCATACCTTGAATACCATCTCTATCCTCAGACCAAAAAACAAATCTTTTATTGTCGTACTCATAGCTTTCTATTTCGTAGGAATAGCCATAAGGCTCAGAATCACCGCTAAAATAATACTCTTGGACTTTAGGTAACACTTCATATTCCAACCTTTGATACCTTTCATTAAACCTTGATTTGAAATAACAACACCCTAATAGCCAAGATAATTCAGCAAACTCTCTAGTTTTTGAATTAAGCTTATAAGCCAACTCATTATAATCGTCGTTATTCTCACCACCAATTAATCTTTTAGGGGGTTGTTTATATAGCATCATTCTTGAACGAGCAAACCTAGGAACGCAAGAACTTATAAAGGGAGGCACTTGGCTTAACGACTCACTAGCAAACCATGGCTCTATATGAGTGTCTAAGTTTTGATTATAATAAAAATCTAACGACTCCATCAAATTATAATGCTCTTGTTCAACATAATTCCTACCAGCATCTTTTACACTTTGCAAGACTGCTTGTTCTGATAGTTCAGGGATCACTACTCTATTTACAGATTTTCCAAAATCATACATCTTATTTATTCCTTTCGTGTTGTTTAGTCGTTATCCCTTTCCCTTTTAATTTATTATACATTACCAACTCACGCTCGTACCAACCATCCTTCTTATTGGAAATTTATGGCTTATAGCATATGAACAAGCATCAAGTGCGTGAGTTAATTCTGCGTTGTCTTTGGCCAACCCACCCCTTTTATCCTTTTGACATTGCTCTAAGTCTTTAATTAAATATATACATTTAGGATCAATAGTCATCCCGATTTTACTTTCAGCATCTTTCAGTTTTCTATTCAAAGCATTTAGTCTATCTATATGGCTAGGGTGTGATTTCTTAGCCCTTATTAAAAAACCATGATCCCTTAATATTTGATGGTCTGAGCGCCTTGAAGTTGTGCTTCTGGCCTTTCCTGCAGGATCGGGGTAGCATTCAATGCTTGGTGCAACTTTTTTCATCTCAATAGATAGTTCTTCTGTATTACTATTCTTTAACCTTAATTCGTTAAAAAAATGTATAGTTCCGTCAGTATATTCACAAGCCAATACTGCGGTCATAAAATCTACATTAAAGTCTACACCCCACCATAGTTTACTTGAAAGCTGATCCGCCTTTTTACAATGGGTTTCACGCTCGAAATTATACGCTGCCCTGTTACCAGTAGTTTCAAAAGAACCTTCAAACTCTTGCCTGAATATAACTTTGTCCATACTTCTTTTCGCTCTTTCTATTTCTTCTTTAGGTACAAACCCACCATCAATAGTTTTAAATTGCCAACTTTTCCATTCGGGGTCTGCTTGCCCTTTACTGTATAATTCATACATCGTATCATAACCGCTTGGCGTACCTATAAATAAGACTTGCCCTTTGGTAGTTGCTAACATAGGGTATACAATTTCTTCCCATACGTTTGGTTTTATATAAGCCATTTCATCCATTACAACTTTTGTTAATGCGACACCTCTTAAATTGTTTTCGTTATCTGCACCCTTTACTGATAATTCTGCTCCGTTTTCAAACATAACGCTCATTTCAGACTCGTTTAATTTAGCCCCAACGAACCCATTAAACATTTGCCTGAGTATAGGAAACACTATCATTTTTCCTTGCCTGTAAGTTGGTGTTATATACCACCTGCGTTCTCCTGGTTGAAATGAATCTTTCAATAAGTACATAAGGCTCAAAACAGTCTTGCCCCACCTTCTACCAGCGACTATCACTTTAAACCTAGAAGGGTCATTCAGGATTTCTTTTCTAGTGTTATTCACATTCCAGTTAATCATTATAACTTATGCTCGTATGTAATGTAAACTGGTTTTGATTTAATTAATTGTTCTTTATTGTTTTTATTGATTTTTAATTTAGAATATACTTCAGTTTTTTCAAACAATATAAAAGAACTATCATTACTATACTCGACTTGAACCATTGACCATTTTGGGAATATTTTTTTATAATACTTTTTCAATGAATTAAAAAACCCAATTCTTGTTTTTTCTATATCAATCCCCATCATTTTTTCATAAATCGTATACTTATCTATTCCAAATTTCAAATGATATATAGAGCAATCATTAAGAATAACATACTTATTAGAATTATTAAATATATCTTCTAATACTTTTTTGTATTTACCTTTTATTCTTTTAATTGTTAAGTCATTAAAATCTGCTAAAACTAAATCAAATTTATTTTCATAAACCATTTTAAAAGCATCTTCATTATATACATTTTTGCTTAAAAAATTATTATTTAATATATTATAGCACTCGACATCATAATCATTTACATATGTATTTTTTTCATCTAATTCAAACAATTTAGCAGTGATACCTATACCACCATAAAGATCAAAGAAAGTTTTATACTTACCTTCTATGTTTTTTTTAATATTCTCATAGCATTTCATTTTAATAGAAAAAGGTCCATCAAAAAAAGTTTGCTGTTTTTTTGTTTTGTATAGAATTTTATCCAAATAACTAGAATCAGAATTAAATTTAAACTCTTCAATCTTTTTATTTATTTTAAATTTTATTTTTTTATTATTATCATTTATTAAAAACTCGTATTTAATCATCGTCAATCACCATCACTTGTATAGGTTCAGATTTATTTGTTCTTTCCTGTCTTTCTAATGCTTTACCTTCCAACCTTTCTATAATAAACTGCATAGCCCTTAAATCACCTCTTTCAGCTAATGAAAACAACTTAGCTACTATAACCTCCCTTCTTTCCCTATCACCGCTTTTTTTAAAGCTAAAATCTTTTATTAAATCAGTATAAGCATTTCTTCTACCATCAGGGTTACCTGATTCACCTTTTTTCCACCTATTACCAATTTTATTACCTTTTTTAAACTTACCGTCCTTGCGTTTGTTGTCCGTTTGTTTATCAACCATTAATCAACCTCTACAAGCGCCATCATGAACGCTTTATTCAGTTTCATTATAAGTTCGGCTACCTTAGGACTATCTATTTCAAACACGTCAAATTCTAATCTATAATTACCAGTCATCTTTAAATTTTTAATACCAACCAATTCAGTTGTTATCGCTATACCTTCTTTTTTTCTATTCACTTTCATATTTTTCTTATATCTAGTTAGGGTTTAATTTATAAATAAAATGATATTTTATAAAATACACAAAAGCCCCAAAATTAATTGAGGCTTTTTAGGTTTATGTAGTTATTAACTAGAAACTAATATCATAGTATTTTTCTCTACGACCCATAATGACTCCATCACATCCTTTGACTAATCTGTTAGTTGTTCTACTTCTTACTACTGGAGTATATTGTATTCTCTCAACATTATCTATAATAGTTCCAACTCTTTTAAAACTACCATCTACCCAAGTCCATTCCTTTAGAAATTCCTCTCTTGTTTTACATCCCTTTGAAGAATAATCAATATCATTATTACCTATCTGTTGAAACTTGCAAATCTCATTAGTTTTTTTATTAGTAAATGAAACAGAGTAGGTCTTTCTCTCCCTTGTAACAGTAACTAACTTTTCTTTAAACATCTTAACAGGGTTGTTAGTGTTTCTCTTGTATTCCCATTTTTGACTTTCAGCGTGTATGTCTTTATGTATTGCAGTATAGTCATCTAATTGCACATAGATTAGATTGTAGTTCTTTTTTTCTTCAATCTTAACAACAGTAGCTGGGTTTCTGTCAGTATAACCAGTTATTGTCGATGGTGTGCCTACTTTTACTTTTGAATCTATAGAATAAACCCCACCCTCCATCAACCTATTATGTAAACTACCTCTTAATTGACTCATCTTAGAACTCCTATTTTTTATTAAGTAATTATTATTCACAACTAAACTTAAAAAAGAATATTCTAAAAGTAAAGGGTTTATTAAGGGTTTATTTATACATCAAATATATCTGGTTTTTTTCTTCTAGTCCATTTAGCGTTATTTAGCTTTTCCCCTAGATAATAATTTATATATGACTCCACAGCGTCATTAGTTTTATATTGATCAGGCATAGCCAAGGGTCTTTTGGTTTTCGCTTTTTTAGGGAATTTTATTAAATTCTCATAATTATTCCAGCACCATGATATCACTTTCACTGACGCATGCGTTTTATTATACCTGTAAGTGTATTCAGTTGCTAACGCCACTGCGTGAATTAGTAACCAGTTATAATTTTTAGCACTTTGCCTAGCCCATATTGTACAAGGGTGGTTGTAAAACGCTCTTTTGTAAGGTGGTTTATGTTCAGGCTCAAAGGCGCTACATAACATTTGAGCTGATTCTAATATCATTTTCACTACATGCTTATCATGTTGCATTGCAGCTGCTTTTAAAGGGTTTTCACTTAATACAAATATATTCATAAAATCTCCTAATTTTATTTTTTATTCACAATATAACATATTTATTAAAACTTAATTTTTTGCCCTCACGGAATAACAACCTTTTTAATTTGACATTTAAACTCGGTTAATTTTATTTTAGAGGGCAATTTTTATCTATGTATAGAATTATCTCTTTGAGCCATATAATACCCTTCTATTATGTAGCGGACATACTCGTATAATTCTTTTTTAGTCGACCTCAGCGTTCTAGCATGTGAACCTTTTCCGTTCTTAGCAACTTGGTTTAGACTATAACCCCCATACGATTTATCAATATAAAACACATTTGGGTTGGCTTTGAATTTACCTGTTTCGTCAAGAGAATATACTTCTTTCTCAAACCCTCTTATATTATTTAATTCATTCACTTTAGTTTCTACTTGCTTTATAGTCATTTATCTATCCGCCTTTTTAATTCTTATCGTAAAATCATCATAAGATATGATACTATAACTCAAAATATGTAAATATGACATTTCATCTAATTTTAACACAAAAGAATTAAACTCTTTATTCTGATTCGTTTCATACCTGACGATTACTTGACCTAAGCCGATAGTATAAAGCTCAGCAGGTAAAAATTCATTATAATCACAAAACCTATTCACAGTTTTTAATAAATCCATTCTAAAACTCCTTATTTTTTTATTATTCACATATAATGTTAAAACCAAATGGCAATAAATAAAAGTTTTATTTATGATTGTTTTAAAATAAACTTTTTTGGAGAGGGTTTTTTATTTTACTTTTGCCATTTCTAATTATATACTCTATATTTTCTATTATATGAGTTTTATTATTATTAATCAATAGATGTACTGGGTGATTGTTTTTTATATTATCTACAGTAGTTTTTTTAGCTCTTAACCAGCTTTCTGATTGTTCGTCGCCTCTTAATATGTGCCTGTTTTCTATATTTTGATTATCAACTTGCAATATATATATATTCAAATCAACTATTTTTTTAATTTCATTTATAAAGCTAGGTTTAAAAAGTCTATCTCCTTCAATAAAAATTGATTGGAATTTTTTTTCTTTTATGAACTCTATTGCTTTAGGTTGTACGGCCATGCTTAATTTATCAGTACCCTCAAATAATTCATTATTATATACTCCAAAAATATAATTATCTTTTTTCTTATCAGTATAACCCTTTAATATGCCTTTTTCAAAAAAACTATCAACTTGTAATTGTTTTTTTATTTCCTTCATTATGGTTGTTTTCCCAGTAGCTGGTACACCGCCTATTAAATTCACGCGAAACATAATATAGTCTCCTGTATTTTTTTATTAAAATTATTTTCAAAACAATCCCATTCTAAATCCATCATCAGCACTTCCCCAGTTTTTCTAAAATAGTTTTGTTTCACTTTCGAAAGACCTGGATCATTTATGTTGTTTTCCAACCTAAGTTGTTTAGGCAAGTTTTTTTTCCTAATATCCCAAAATATATCAAATTTATTACCCCAAATTTTTTCAGCTTTTTTAATTCTGTTATAAAACATATCATTGTAAACATTAGGGTATCTTCTATTTTTTCTGTACCAAGATTTATATGTACATAATGTTGATTCAATTGTAAAATAATTAACATCTTCATAAAATTTTTTACTTTCAAATCTTAATTTTGATTCCTTCAATAAGCTTTCCCCGAACTTTTTACACTGCTCTATTACTTCACTTGTGTGTAATTTTATTTTATTATCCCAATTCAAATTACTTTTATGTTGATCTAAATCATCTCTCCCCATTACTTTAAGTAGCCCGTTCCTATGACTCATGCTTCCCGTATAATCATTTAAATATAAATGCCCAGGAACTATATCAAGACCTATTATTTTCAAATACTCCAGGTAACTAAAGGTGCTTAACCT
>Ga0181409_1000765_pt1 | contig 12465 bp, 15 predicted proteins | sample 32SPOviralmetaG_FD_130138 | JGI IMG/M metagenome (GOLD analysis project Ga0181409, IMG submission 130138) | Marine viral communities from the oligotrophic San Pedro Time Series (SPOT) site, San Pedro Channel, CA, USA - 32 SPOT_SRF_2012-05-30 | ecosystem: Environmental > Aquatic > Marine > Strait... | reverse complement strand
TGGCAAACAGATGTCATCATCTTTACAGATACAGGTATAGCAAGACTTTACTACACGGGTTCTCCTTTTATTTATGGTATCCAAGACGCTGGTACTAACTGTAAAGCTGCAAGTCCGCGAACCATAGTTGCTGCTGGTAACTTCTTGTCATGGATGGGTGAAAACTCCTTCTTTGTCTTTGATGGCTCTGTTAAGGAAATTAAGTGCGATGTGCATGACCACATCTTTGACAACATTAAATACAACTACAGACGTATCGCTTGTGGTGGTCACAACTCCAACTTTAATGAAATCATTTGGTTTTACCCAGCAGGAGATACTGCAAGCAATCCAAACAAATATGTAATATGGAACTACGTTGACAATGTTTGGTCAATCGGTTCTATGGACAGAGGATGCTGGATAGACCAAGGTGTCTTTGACTACCCTATCGCTTGTGACAGTTTGGGGAATGTTTATCAGCATGACAGCACCACACTAAACAACTCAGAGAACTTGGGAGCAGCAGTTCCTTACGCAACATCAGGGCCTATAGAGATCGGCAATGGCGATAACTATGTGCAATGTAATCAAATACTACCAGATGAAGAAGCAAACGCCTTACCAGGCGTTACAATTAGTTTTAAGGGCAAATTTACACCGCTTGGAAGTGAAACAGACTTTGGTTCTTTTACTTTTGAGAACGATGGCTATACCGATGCAAGGTTTACAGCAAGACAAGTATCAATGACTGTAACGGGATCAACCTCACAACAGTTTCAGGTTGGTAACATAAGATTAAATTTAAGAAACAGAGGTCGTAGATAGTGGCAAGAAAAACGCTAACTAGACCAAGCGGAGAATATGATAAAAACTATCTGAATTATTTGATTTCAGAAATAGAGTATCAAACGGGTATTACTTTTAACAAAGGTGAAAGGATACAGATAGGCGGCGGAGATGCCACCGAATTAGTATTAGTGAGTCCAAATGGAACAAAATATAAGGTTAGTGTCGCAGACAACGGAACACTCTCAACCTCAACAACAGTCTAAAGAGGACTGGGAGATTGAGTTTGATAGGTTGGAGAAACATATTATTCGTGCATTAAAGCACCAAGATATGTATAATTTGAGTGATATTAAAGAGAAAATACACCAAGGTATGTTTCATATCTGGGGTGGTAAAAACTCAGTAATGATAACTGAGTTCGTAGAATATCCTAGAGTAAAGGTAATGAACTTACTTTTTTGCGCTGGTGACTACAAGGAGCTAGAAGCAATGTTACCTAGCTTTGAACAGTTTGCAAAACACTTTGGTTGCAAAAGAATTTATGGTGGTGGTCGTAAAGGCTGGCTACGAAAAATTAAACATCTTGGCTTTGAACAAGAATATCTGGTTAGAAAACAATTATGAGTAAAGGAAAAAGCACAACTACAACAACTACAGATCCAACACAAATGAGGATTTATGAGGACTTATACAATAAGTCCAAAGGCATAGCCTCACAGCCTTTTGTACCTTACACGGGAGCAAGGGTAGCTGGGTTCAACCCAGACCAACTGCAAGGCTTTGATGCAACAAGAAACATGTTTGGTCAATCCATGGGTTACGATCCAAGAAGTCAGCTAAACACATTAGCTGGTCAAGCTGCACCAACTGTTTCACCTGTTACTGGTTCATCAACAGACATCATGCGTAGTGACATAAGAGATGTTAAACCAACCTCTTTGTTAGACACAAACCTAGGCGCATACCAAAACCCGTTTCAAGAACAGGTTATAGATAACACCCTTGGTGATTTAAACCGAGCAAGACAGATGCAACTACAAAGCGACCAAGATGCAGCTATAGGCAGAGGCGCATTTGGTGGTTCACGTTCAGCATTACTAGAAGCAGAAACCAACAGAAACTTTGCAGACAGAGCTGGTAATATTTCAGCTAACTTACGATCACAAGGTTTTGACAGAGCTACAGGTTTAGCTGGTCAAGACATAGGCAGAGACTTCTCAGCACAACAAACAATGGCAGATGCAGACAGACAGGTTGCTATGGCTAACGCTGGTTACGGCAATCAGTTTGGCATGGCTAACCTAGACGCACAAAACAGAGCATCTTTTATGCAACCAGGATTGGATATGCAAAACAGACAGTTCCAAGCTGGTTTGCTTGGCAATCAACTAAGCGATCAATACAGAAACTTAGGTTTAATGTCTGGTATTGGTGGTCAACAACAAGGACTACAACAAAGAGGCATGGATGCAGGTTACGGAGAGTTCATGCGAGCGCTCAACTATGGCCCACAACAACTTGGCTTACTGGCACAAGGTGTTAGTGCTTTGCCTACGCAGACCAACCAATCAAATAGCTACAAACCTGGAATGGGTGATTATTTAGGTGGTGCAGCTGGTTTACTTGGATCAGCTTTTATGGGTGGGTTCAATCCATTTAAGATGGGGTAATTAATATGTCTATTTTTAATAACAACTCGTTTAATCCTTTTGGAACTAATAATTTATTTGATGAAATAAATAAAACTAATCAACAAATAAATTCTATGAATCTTCCGCAACCAAAACCACAAAACCCTTATAGACAACAAAATATAGGTAATATGCTTTTAGCTTTTAGTGATGTGGTAAAAGGTAGAGATCCTTCTGCTGGTGTCATGCAAAGAAAAACTATGTTAGATGCACAGAAAAAAGAGGCTGAAAGGAAGGCTAACTTAAAAGACATAATTAATAATTCAACGCTTATACCAGATTCAATGAAAGGACTTGCAGAAGTATATCCAAAATTATTTATAGAAAATGCTTTAAGTAAACCTAAAACTTCTGATAATAGTCCAAACAGTTACAGAGAATATGTTCGTACTGATAACACACCAACGGGTGCAGAATATTTAACATTTTTAGACAGAAACCAACAATCTGATACAAGCTTAAGAACTAGCACAGCAGACATTGATAACTATAATTACTATCAATCTTTAAGTGCTGACGATAAAAAAGTTTATCTACAACTTAAAAGATTAGATGCAGAATCTTTAGAAGGTTTAGAATCAGCTAAGACAAAAGGACAACAAGGCGGAGTTGTTGTTCCTCCTTTACAAATGAAAATGGATGAAGCGTTTGCTAATGATGCTATAGAATATCTAGGCGGTGGACAAGCTCAAATAGAAGCTAACATAAAAAATCTAAACGATAAAATTAGAATATTAAAAAGTGGAGAATTAAATGTATCTGGGCCTATGGTTGGTAATATTCCAGAGTCTGCGCAGTCATTTGTCAACCCAGCAGCTTTATCATTTATTGGAGATATAAGAGACATTGTTTTCCAATCTTTAAGAGAAAAGTTAGGCGCACAATTTACGGAAAGAGAAGGAGATAGATTAGTAGCTGCTGCATTTGACCAAAGATTACCTGAAGCAGAAAATGTCAAAAGACTAGAAAGATTATTAAAAACTATTGAGGGTGCTGCTTCTAGCAAAGAAGCCATGATTGCACATTATAGAGAAAAAGGAACTTTAGACGGTTATGAACAAAAAGCATTAACTTTTGATTCAATTTTTGATTCTATAGTAGCAGGTGATTTTTCTAATAAAAGCGATGCAGAGATTAAAACCATTTTTAACAATGGAGATGAGGCAACAAAAAATGCTGTTATTAGATTTTTAGAAGAAAGAGAAAAATAATGTCTTTACTTGAAGAATTAAAAGAACAACAAGCTGTAGAACAAAAACAAATTGAAGAAGTTGTTGTAACTGCTCCACAAAATGAAAGAGGAGTTTTATCACAAGCTGTTATGAACACTCCACAAAGTGCATTGCAGTTTGGTAAAGATTTAATTACACCAATATTAAACCCAATAGAAACAGCAAAATCATTAAAAGATTTGGGAGTTGGTGTTTATCAATTATTTACACCAGGAAAACAACCTAATGAAGAACTTGCAAAAGCTGTAGGTCAATATTTTGCTAATAGATATGGTAGTTTAGAAAAAGTTAAAAATACATTCGCTAATGATCCAGTTGGTTTTGCTGGAGATGCTTCTATTTTATTTACAGGTGGCACTACTCTTGCAGCTAAAGTACCAAGTCTTGCAGGTAAAACAACAAGTACCATTAATAAAATTGGTCAAGCTATAGATCCTGTAACCCCAATAACAAAGGGAGCTGGAATGGTTGCAAACAAGACTGGTAATGTCCTTGCGGATGTTTTAGGGATGACAACTGGAGCTGGTGGCGATGCAATAAAAGGAGCTGTTAGTGCTGGTAAGTCTGGCGGAGATGCACAAAGAGTATTAATAGATAACATGAGAGGCAACGCAGCAGCAGATGATGTTGTAGGTCAAGCATTTAACTCCCTAAATGAATTAAAAAAATCAAAATCTCAAAATTATAAAAGTGGAATGGATGCAGTAAAAGCTGCTAAAACAAAAGTTAATTTTGATGGTATTGAAACAGCATATAAAAATGTTTTAGATGATTTTACAATACAAACAAAACAAGGGCCTGTATTAAAAGGCGGCGCAGATTTACAGAAAAAATTTGATGAAATTGATAAATTAATAAAACAATGGAAAAACAATCCAGACTTGCACTTAGCAGAGAATGTTGATGCGTTAAAACAAGCAGTTGATTCTTTGTGGAAACCAGGCAAAGAGTCTGTAGTTGTAACAAAGGTGAGAAAAGCTATCCACGATGAAATAGTAAAACAAGTTCCAAAATATGCAGACACAATGCAGTCTTATGAAACAGCTATTAAATTTGAAAAAGAAATAATGAAAGAGCTGTCATTAAACAACAAGGCTGCTGCTGGAACTGTTTTAAGAAAATTACAATCTGTAATGCGAAATAATGCCTCTACAAATTATGGTGCAAGACTAGAATTATTAAGAAATTTAGATCCTGATTTATTACCAGCATTAGCAGGTCAATCATTAAATCAATTAACACCAAGAGGAATACAAAGAATTGTTGGTGGTGGTCAGGTTGGCGCTGGTGCTTTAGGTTATGTTGATCCTTTAACGCTAATACCTAGTTTAGCAATACAGTCTCCAAGACTAGTAGGTGAAACCGCTTTAAAACTTGGTCAAGGTCAAAGATTATTAAATAAAGTTCCTGTTACAGACACTTTAAGAACAACAAGACCATTTGTTTCATCAATAGAAGAATCTGAAGAACAAGCAAGATTAAATTATTTAAACAATTTACTTAATCAGTAAACTCCTATATTAACCACGCGACAAATACGCGACTAGCTAATAATCAATTATATCATTTGGCTGTTTTGCGCTGTTTTTTACCGTGTCGGGGAGTAGCGCAGTCTGGTAGCGCAACATAGTTTCACCTAATACCAAACAATAACGCACAATACTTTATTTGTTTGTTTCCCTTGTTTTTCTTGCAAAACTTAAACTATAATCTTACTAATAGGTAATAAATGTTCACAAACATTTTATAAAAAAACGCGACAAATAGGCGACTCATGGAGGTGGGAAGTATGGCGAGATACAAAAGAGATACCAAGGTAAATAATTTATTAATAACAAAGAAAACATACAGAGTTATTTATTACATCAATGGTAAGCGGAGAGAAGCAACGATTGGTTCTATAGATATACCAATCAATGTAGCTAGAAACAAAGCACAACAAATACTTGGTGATGTAGTACAAGGCATTGATCCCTTGGAAAAGAAAAAAGCAGAAACACTTAATCAAGCATTTGAATACAAACTGCAAGAGCTGTTAGACAGTAAACGTAAGTGTGTCTATCTTAAAGACGGCAAGATAATGGGAGACACCAGAGCGTCCTGGACAAGAGATGTAGCCTCTAGCATTGGTAACATGAAGTTAGTTGATATAGAAACGGGAGACATTACTAGGTTGCATATTAAAGTAAGCCAGCGCGGTAAGTATCAAGCTAACAGAGTTGTTGGTTTAATTAGTTCTGTATTTGAACACGCAATCAGACTGTCCTTGGTGCAATACAATCCAGCCAAGTATGTAAAGAAGAACCCAGAGTTTGAAAGAAACCGACCATTAACTGACGTTGAGTTTGCACAGATAAACAAACAGTTAAACATTATAGAAGCACAGTCTAACCCCAAGAATTTAAAAGCAATTAAGTACATAAGGTTATGTATGCTAACTGGTGGCAGATGTAAAAGCGAGATAGGATCAGCCAAGTGGTCTGACCTAGATGGTAACAAGCTAATACTAAAGAACCATAAGACAGACTATCAAGGTAAAGCAAGAGTGATACATCTTAATAATCAAGCTATGGCTATCATTAACTCATGCGATACAGACAATGAAACCATACTTGGTGTCAAGTATCCTTGGCACATGTGGAACAAGATAAGAAAGGCTGCTGGTTGTCCAGATGTAACCTTGCATGATCTTAGACATAACTACGGCACTATGGCTGGCGAGACTATGAAGCTAGAAGATGTAAAAGAGTTAATGGGCCACAAAACTATCAGGGCAACAGAGAGATATAGAAAACAAAGAGAGCATATTGCAAAAGAGAATATGCAAAAGGTTGGCAACTATATGCAAAAGATAACTATGTCTAATTAGTCGTAGGGATTGCCTTCGGGATCTACACCATAAACCATTTCTAATTCTAGCTCTATATAGTGTCTTGCTTTGAGTAAGTCTTTTACTCTGTCTGATTTATTTCTGGTTACATACTTTACAACATTAGTTAAGTTAGGTGTAAGTCCATTACTGTAAGCATATTCCAGAGGTTGTATGCCTTTATTTTTATAGTGATCTCCACCAATTTGTTTTTTTGTTGCTCTCACACTATCCCACTCTTGCGGTGTAATATTATTTATACTCATTCGTTCCTCCAAATTAATATTAAATTTTATTGGTAATTTTTCTGCAAAGTTTTTCTAAATAATATTTCTATTATTTTTGTTCCTAGACTTGCTTTATTAAATTTACTCATAGTAGAATATCACAATAGGTAAACAATAGGAACTTACATGAATAGTAATAAGGTATTTCTGACGCAAAAAGAACTTGCAGAGCGTTGGAAGAAAAGTCCACAGACTTTAGCAAACAACCGATCATTAAACAAAGGCCCGTCTTATACAAAGATAGATGGTCAGATTAGATATGATCTGAATGACATTTTAAAAATAGAAGAAGATTCTAAAGTAGAACTTTAGACTAGGAATAAGTGTGTCGCATTCTGTTTTAGCACCTAGTAGCATCAATAGAGTTATTAGATGTCCAGCTTCCGCAAGAATTAATGCAGAGGCAGATAGAAAATCAAACATAGCGGCAGCCAGAGGTACACAAATACACGAAATGGTTGAGATGAGATTAAAGAATAGATTAGACGGCATTACGCTATCTGATTATTGGTTAAACAAAGACTGCGAAGTTGATGGTTTTAGTTTTACCATTACTGAAGATGACATCAAGATGGCTGACACTTATGTTGACTATGTTTCCCAGCGCAGAGATGAACTAAACGGCAAGCTCCTTATAGAAGAGAGAGGACAAGCGCCAGAAATACATGAAGATATATTTGGTACTGTAGATGCGCTGATACTTGGCGAGGGTAACAGAATGGCAGTTATAGATTTTAAGACTGGTGGTTGGCCAGTCAATGTAATCCTTAACGAACAGTTAATGTGCTACTCGCTATTTGCACTTAGTCGTTATGGCAACGAAGATACGGTTGTAGAAATGACAATCGTACAACCAAACAAAAGAGCCTGGCATAAAGATGGTCAGATAAGAAGTTTTGATATTCAAGCAGTCGATCTAGTAGATTGGGGTTTTAATATCTTAAAACCAGCATGTGATGAAGCCTTGGGTGAAGAGCCTGGTTTCAATGCTGGGGAATGGTGTAAATTCTGTACCTACAAATCAGAATGTAATAACTACCAAAATCTGAAGGAGGATTAAAATGGTAAATGAAAATAAAGAAGTGAAACCTCTACTAAGTTTCCAAGATAAAGACGGAAACCAAAGAGATATATTTGAAAAAGACTTGAATGACATTACAAGACCATTGGTTGAGGAAATCAGTCAAGACTTAAATGCAGAGCAACAGTTGAATGAAGCCTATCAGCTTGCAACTAAAACTGTGCATCACATGGAAGCGGTTAGAAAGAATGTAAGAAATGCTGTAGCAAAGTTAGAAACTGAACTACCGCCTTACAAAAAGCCAGTCAAGATTGAAGGTGTAACTAAGGAGCTAAACTAATGTCCCTAGCAGCGATACAAACAAAAAGTAAAGCTAAACCATCAATCGTAATTATCTATGGCCCATCTGGTCTAGGTAAGACAACGCTTGCAGTAGGAAGTAAAAACCCTATTGTTTTGCAAACTGAAGAAGGTCTTGGGATATTAACCAACAACAGAGACATAGCTCACTTTCCATTAGCTAAAGACTACGATACTTTTTATGAGTATCTAAAGTCATTGGTTGATGCAGAGGAGCTTGAATTTAACTCTTTGGTTGTAGACAGCTTAGATTGGTTAGAGCCGTTAATATTTGCAAAGACATGCGAAACACACAAACAAGCGAGCATTGAATCATTTGGTTATGGTCGTGGTTATGTGGAAGCATTGAAGTATTGGCGTGAGATACTTGATCTTATTAATAGATTAAGAAACGAGAAGAAGATGAGAATTGTTTTAATTGCTCATAACCAAATCAAAGCGTTTCACGATCCATCTACAGAAGCATACGATAGGCATGAGCTTAAATTAAATAAACATGCTTCGGCATTATGTTTAGAAGCCAGCGACATGTGTCTGTTCCTTAATTACAAGAAGGGAACTGTAAAGGTTCAGGGTAATAAAGGTTTGACTAATAAAACTGTGCAATCTGGCAGAGTCCTGGTAACTACTGAGTCACCAGCCGCAGTTGCAAAAAATAGATATGGTTTACCAGAAGAAATACCAGTCGTAGAAGAAGGCGAGGACTTTATTGTCAGAGCTGAGAAAACATGGTCTGAGATTGGTAAGCTGATAACCAAGAAATGAAAACAGATCACGAAACAATATTATATTTTTTACGTAAGGCTGTAATATTTGTGGAGGTTTGCATTGATAAAAATGGAGATGATGATTTAATTCTCCCATTAGGAGCTAACAAAGTTTTATTAGACGTTGTTGAAGCACTAGAAGAAGAAATAAATCGGGCAAATGATTTTGAGGAATATGATCCTGGTTAATCATTAATTTTAATTGTTAAATTTTTAGGAGGTAACAACATGGATTTAACAGAATTTAACGACGGGAAACCGTTTGATACTGAAAACGCAACTAGTGGCGGTGGCAACTCATCACTAGAACCTGGAAGACATACTATGCACTACGCTGGTGCTGATATGATTGAAGGGAAGAATAACTGGAAAGCAATCAAAATGCTTTTTGAAGTAGATGGAACAACTATAGTTATAAGTAATACTTTTACTGTAGGATCTGATAACCCCAAAGCCGTTGACATAGGCAATAACTCTTTACTTTTACTAATGAACGCAATGGGAGTTAGCTCTTTAAAGAATACTGACGAACTTGTAGGTAAAAGTGTAAGTGCTGAACTTGTTAGAGCTGACTCTGGTTACTTAGAAATAGACGAGCAGTTTGGTAAAACCTGGCAAGAAGTAGGCGATACACCAAAAGAAGATAGTACAGACCATCCTGATCCGAAAGAGGTTCTGGATAGTGATGACATTCCTTTCTAATTATGATGATCTAAAGTTTCGGAGACAGTCGCTATGTGCTTACTGCCATGGTGTCGCGTCTCCGCTACTTTACATAAAAGACGGTAAGCACTTTGCTGCTTGCTCAATGGATCATTTACAGAAAATTAGAGAGGGTGAAAAGATGGAGGACATCAAAAACTTTGCACAAATTAATCAAGAGGGCCTTAGGTATGCCCTTAGTAACAGCAAAGACAAATATTTAGAGATATCTGAAAAGAACAAGACATATATTTTACACGAATGGGATAGGGAAGACCGCGTAGATTTCATTCACAAGGTAGTAGCCAATTATTTGAATCATGCCAAGGATCAGGCGAGGAGTGGCTGATCTTACAGAATATTTTGGTAAAGCTGGTTTAGTAGTAGATAAAAACTTTGCATTTAGTGGAGCTGACAAGTCCCTGAGTGATTTAATTAGCGAGATGCAAGGCAATGGGTTAGTTGTAGATTTTATTGACACTAGCGGCGAGCTAGTGAGAGTCCCAGTTAGCGCAACTGCATCGAACCGACCAGATAAAACCAATGAGCGTAGCGGTTGGTATGTCTACAATCAATTAGATGCAGACTTTGTATGTCTGTATGGCAACTGGCGTACATCTTTGGAACAGAAGTTTACTTCTTATAACACCAATGAAATGACGGTAGCGCAAAAACGCGATCTGCAAATCAAGGTAGAAGAAGCACAACTAAGACGCGAGGAAGCAAAGAAAACCAAGCAAGACGAAGTTGCTTTGTATGTTAAAGATAAGTTTGCCAAGGCTGGCGAGGTTAAGGAGCATAAGTATCTTACAGACAAGAGGGTTGAAAACCATGGTTTAAGGTTAACTAGCACTAACAATCTCATGATACCCTTACACACTATTATAAAGAGTAGTGATACTGGGTTATTAGTATCAAGAATAAGAAGTTTACAGTACATCTTCCCAGACGGATCTAAAAAGTTTGCATCTGGTGGTGAGGTGCGCGGAAATATTTTTTTAATTGGGGTTGAACACCACCTACTACCAACCCTTGAAACCTTGGTTATATGTGAGGGTTATGCAACTGGAGCTTCCATTTATGAAGCGACAGGATTGCCATGTGCGGTAGTTTTCTCGGCTAATTTTTGTTTGACTGCAACTACGCGGTTGCGAGCTATTACCAACTCTAAATTTTTACTTGCCTTAGACAATGACACTTCTGGGGTTGGTGAGAAGTGTGCTAACGAGGTTGCAAGTGCGGTTAGCAACTGCATAGTTAGACTACCAAGCGTCATTGGTGATTTTAACGACCTAGCCAATGCCAAGGGTAAAGATCAGTTAAAACTAGAGCTGTTAGAGTCTAAGTTTAATATTAGGCAGTATGCGGTGCGTAATCTTATTGAAAGTCCAGCACCAATAGAATGGTTGGTAGATAGTTTTATACCACTAGGCAAACCTGGTTTGATTGCAGCAGTTGGTGGGGTTGGTAAAAGTTTAAGCATGATCCAGTTAGCTCTTGGTATAGCTATTGGTGGCAAGTGGTGGGGTAAACCCATCTTACAAAGAGGTTCAAGCGTTATTTTTGCCGCAGAAGATGATTTAAACGAGGTGCATAGAAGGATTGAGTCATTAGATCCAGAGGGTGCAAGGTTTCAGTCTGAATATGACGTTTATGTCTTTCCAATACCAGAACAAAAAGAACCTATGATACTTTTGCGTGATGAGGGTGTAACAAGCCAGGCGCAAGAGTTGGTTGATGAATTAAAAACTATACCAAACTTACAAATGGTTGTGTTTGATCCACTTCAAGCATTTACAACAGCAAGCGTTTCACAAAGCAATGAAGCTGGACAGTTGTGGGGTAGTTACTGTGCAAACATTAGTGCTAGGATTGGTTGCACTACATTAACCGTGCATCATTTAAACAAGGGCGCATTGACCAACGATAGTGATGACGCTCTCAGTCATAGAGCTGAAATAAGAGGTGCTTCAAGTATTACAGATAGCGTTAGGTTTGCAATAGCTATGTGGTTAGCTGATGAAGAAACTTGTGAAAAGATTTGTTTAGAGCAAGGCAAGGACATGGATCGCATGGCAGTTGTTAAGGCGGCATTAGTAAAATCTAACTCAGGTAATGTAGACTATTCAGTCAAGACATTGGTTAGGAGTGGCGCAGTTTTAGAAATATTAGATGAAAATAAGAAGTCCTTTAACTGGGACTAAGGAGAAAGGAAATTGAATGTATTAAGTTTGTTTGACGGCATGAGTTGTGGACGTATCGCGCTAGATCGTCTTGGTATTAAAGTAGATAATTATTATGCAAGTGAAATTGATAAGTATGCAATGAAGGTTAGCGAGGCCAACTATCCTGATATTATCCAGGTTGGGGATGTTACTGCATTAGATTTATCAACATTACCTAAGATTGATTTAATTATGGGTGGCAGTCCATGTCAGGGTTTCAGTTTTGCTGGTAAACAGCTTGCATTTGATGATCCTAGAAGCGCTTTATTTTTTGAGTTTGTTAGGTGTGTGAAAGAGTTAAAACCTAAATATTTTTTATTAGAAAATGTAAGGATGAAAAAAGAATATCTAGATGTCATATCTAAACAAGTATCAGAGTGTTATCCAGATATACCATTTGGTATAGAGCCAATAATGATTAACTCAGCATTAGTAAGCGCACAAAATAGAGTTAGATATTATTGGACTAACATACCTGGAATAGAACAACCTGAACAAAGAGGTATAGTTTTAAGGGATATATTGGAAACAGAAACTTCT
>Ga0181409_1000763_pt1 | contig 12482 bp, 17 predicted proteins | sample 32SPOviralmetaG_FD_130138 | JGI IMG/M metagenome (GOLD analysis project Ga0181409, IMG submission 130138) | Marine viral communities from the oligotrophic San Pedro Time Series (SPOT) site, San Pedro Channel, CA, USA - 32 SPOT_SRF_2012-05-30 | ecosystem: Environmental > Aquatic > Marine > Strait... | reverse complement strand
CTAAGATTGAATGGTTTTGAGGTGGAGAATGCTGAGGAAACCATGAACTTTGAGTTTAGTAATCTTCCGGGACTTCCTGTCGTTCCTAACGACTTTGGAGAATCCTCGGCACTAACTTCAGGCAACAGCGTTCCACAATGGTATGGTGCTGAAGGCTCTATGTCTGATGAAGAAGTTATAGCCATCCTTACCGAAGTTGAAAAATCCGACAGAGGAGTTTATGATAAATACCCTGTGGAACATGTCCGAATGGCTATGTCTTTAGTCAATCAAAGGCCTTCTTTGAAAGCATGGGCTCAGAAAACATACAGTGCCGAAACTTTTGAGGCTCCAATGCCTTTCTACCCTCCCAGTAAAGGCGATGTTGATCGTGTGCAAAAAGCCATTCGATCCCGTCACCAAGGAATTAGATTTAAAGGATCTCCAACCTACCTTACAGAAAGGAAAGATGGATCTAACAAATACCATGTTTTTCAGATGACCAATCGTGGTGGCTTTAATGGCTATGGTCGAATCGGCCACACCATGTCTTTATTCGGACCTATGTCTCCACAACAATACCAGTCCAAACTCAAATCAAAAATGAGAAAAGGATATCGGGAGACTGGATTTTAATGTGTGATAATTGCGGATGTGGAAAAATGGCAGAAACTTTTAGAGCACCTTACGCTGGATCTGACGCTTTGTCAAGTATAGACTTTTCAAAAGCCCAAATTACTAATACTATTGGAACTGGTGATTTCGATCACGCCAGTTTAAACTCCTCAGGACATCAAAACATCTTTGCTAATGCCGAAGAGTTTGCTGCAGCCAGCACGGCCCGTCCCGATCTACCTCGTGAAAAGAGAAATGTTCTTAGTTCTGTTAGAGCAAATTACGATCCTTCTTTTAGTTGGTCTTCATGTAGTTGGGGCCCTTACTTTAACCGTTTTGCGGCTGAGGGTTCTAACAAGTTTTATTCCGTTTGGGTTTGGGAACGATCTCCGGGCATTTACACTGCCATGGGAGCATACGGCGGATTGGGTCAAAACCCCCGTCTTTTCAACGTCGGCCAGACTCGTGATCTTCAACAGGCTGTCAACATGGCTAAAAAGAAGTTGCAATCTAAGCAAAAGAAAGGTTATCAAACCTACTCTGCTGAATACATTTCCTCTCTAAGTAATGGTATCGTGCAATTCGAAGACGGTTCTGGATTTTCATCCGCCTCTGCACCTCCTAATGATATCTTCCTTTCAGAAGAAGGCAACGCCCCTGTTCAAGACCCTATGGAGTTTGGAGAAATGGCTAACTGGACACCTATGGATGGCAGTGAAGGACTCAAGCGAAAGCGAGCCGAAAGTCAAGTTTTTGCCCTCACCTATTTCCTTCAAAACGATGTCAATATGGAAGATATTACTGATGTTACAGAAGCCTTAGAACTCTACCTTAACCTTAGCGAAGATATTGCTGAAATGGATGCCTCTGGACTCCAAAAGCACCCTCGTTACGAAGTTGCCAACCGAATGCTTTCGGATCTATCTTACCGATTAGATGAACTTCAAACTCAACTTCCTGAAATCGATGTTGATATTGAAATGGATGCTGAATATGATGCATGGCGATCCGCTTTCACTGATGGTGCGGCGGCTACCCAAATCCACAAATACGATCGCAACTGGATGCAAAAAGTAATGAATCCCAAATCTCGACAAGTTAAAGCGATGTGGAGCGATGCTGAGCCTGATTTCATGCAAGAATTAAAATCTGCAGAAAATGGTGTTTTCCAAGAAGCCGGGAGCATTTTGGATCGAATCACACCCCTAACTTGGGGTCTTGGAATTGTTGGTGCTTTCTTCTTGGGTAAGAAACTATAAATAGCAGAGGAGGCAATTGATTACTATGCTTAACCGATTATTGGATAAAGAAAATCTCATTAACATGGCTTTGCCAATCATGGCAGGAGTAGCCGTCGGAGCATACTATCTGAATCGAACATCTCCTGCTTCTGAAGAACCTGAAGAGGAAGAAGAAGAAGAAGTCAAAGAAGCCCACGTCGAACCACAGCGTCAAGCAGGTATCGCCCGTGATTGGGGATCAGTTCCTCGTGTTTCCACTCAAAGAAATATCTTAGCAGGACAAGCCGTTGGTCAAACTATTGATTACACTCTTCCAGTTGGACAAAGTGGACAAGGCAGCGATCCAGTTAATTCTGATTGGACGGCTTACAGTTATACTTTGATGACTACGGAACCTACTTTTGGTCAAAATTATTTTGGCCGTGCTCTCGGTGTCGTCTGATATTTACAGGCTAAACTATAAGTAGTCGTGATGACAAAACATATCTATGGTAGACTTCGTTGCGCTACGCAATCAGATCCTTCACGGCGAAGGTATTGAACCTGTTGAACGAGAGCCCTCTCGTGTCGAAAAAGAAAGTTTTCAACTTTCCACAGGTATTCCTTTGTTTGTAGGACTTTCCACTTTAGCATTTATTGGTATCGATAGATTCAAATTAAAGATGCTTGGCACAGCGGCAACACCCTTAATGATGTTTTTGGGAGTAGCCCCCCTTTCATATGGTTTAGGTCGTTTGACTCGTGGCATGACCTCCCAAGAAGAACAGCAAAAATATGAGCGTTTATTAGATGCTACTCAAGCCGCTTATTCCGATCTGGATGAGGAAGAGGAAGAAGAACAGGCTGCTGAAAATCCTGATCAAGTAGGAATGCTCGATCCAGACGCTCAGTATTACTTTGATGCTGCTCCTTCCGTCGATTATCTTAACTTTGGTTCTAATGGTTTATTTGGTGATGCTATTGGACAAGAAATAACTTCTTTTGAGGCTAATCAAGACCTATTTGCCCCAAGGCAAAGTTTCGAGTCTCAGACTTTTGGATGGTGATTAAATGAAAGAAGAGTTTTACTGTTTGCCCCTTAAGAAAAAGGTCAAGGCTAAAATCACTACGGTGGTAAAAAAGAAGAGTTATGCGCTTAAAGGAGTTCACAAGGTTGGAGATAAAACTTACAATCTTAACAAAACCTGTTCTAAGGCCCGTGCTGAAGAAGTTGCAGCCGCTCTGGGCATTGAGATAGAACACACAGCAGCCGCAGAGACCGTAGTTCCAGAAGGATCATTCCTCCCAGAAGGATCGGGTAACGTCATTGGACAAAACACTGCTGGCACCGAGACTGCTATCGAAGCCACTGAATCTACTCCGACGGCCAACACCACTCCTTTCCATTCCGATTCTGAAGATAAGATCGGCCCGATGAGCATGGCTGCTGAAGTTAGTGTAGGTGATAACTGCCCCACCTGTAAAAAAGAAATAGAAGAAGTAGCAATTTGCTCTTCCTGTGACACCCGTTCTTGTATGCCATGTCGAGATTCTGGCGATTGGAGTTATGATGAAAAACTCGTTTCCAATGATAATTCGGGTGATATTTGTGGTAGTTGTATTACCAAGAATGCTGAGGGTTATAAAAAGTCTCGATCCTCATCTGATGAAGAAGAGGTTCTCGAAGGGGCTATGGAAGACGAGTTGGCAGAAGATGTTCCCGAAGGATTTAGCCCCAGTGATGATAAAACAGTTCAGTTTGAAGATGGCACTCTTATGAGTCCTACAAAAGAGGCTGAAACAGGTGGCGTTTCCTATGCTATCGAACCTGATCATTGGCTACGCCTACAAGCCCACCGTGATTGGCAAGGCACTCGTGAAGAAGTTAACGTCGAGCGTGAAAACAACTTCTGGGTAATCACAGGATCTCAAGAATCTGCGGACGATATTTTAGATCTCATTATTGAAACTGCTGATACCGAACTCACTGATATGACTCCCGTTACCTCTACTGGAATTAGTAAAGGGGTAACTCTCGGAATTGGAGTGCTGGGAATTGCAGCCAGCATAATCTTACTGCAAAGATTTAACAAGAGTGATTAAGATGACTGGATATGATATAACCTGCGACCCCGGAAGCCTATACAGCCGAAAATGCTATGTTAACACAGCATCAGGCGCAAAACAAGAAATTATTGGATACGATGGATCTGGTAATCCTATCTCTAAGCAAGCCACTACTGCTGCTGGCACAGCATGGCAACCCTCAGTTACTGTTCTCGATCAAGACGGTAACGCTTACCAGCCCTATGGTGCTGGTGGACTTCCATTCACTATGTCAGGAATCGCAGGAATCTTTGGAATCACTCCTTCCTCGGGTGCCGATCCTCAAGATTGGAAATACATTACGGAATCAGCCCCCGGCTCTTACTCTCGCAAAATGTATAATCAACGAACCTGTAACCCACTTTGGAACACCCAAGGATGTAAGACCAGCCCTGCTGGTGATTCTGGTGGCGTAACTACGGCTCCTGATGCTACTGCTAATGCTGGATCACAGTCTTGGTATAATAAGTTTTTCGGTTTCTTTAATTCAGATACTGAAAACATTTCTGGAATGGTAGAACCTACCACTACTTCCTACCGAGGATTGATTGTTCCTGCTGTGGCTGCGGCTGCTCTTGGTTATATCTACTTCGGAGGATCGGAAGATGACCAAGGTTGAAAAAGAAGTCATTGAAGAAACCTTTAGTGATCAACAACAAGCGGAGTTGACGGCTAAGCGTAAGGCTTGGCGTAACCTTTTGATTCCTGCTGTTGGATCAGCGGCGTTCTTTACCAGCACCATGCTGGGAGTCATTAGAACTCATAAGCAACATGGCTGGCCTAATGGATCTTTCTATATGTCTGATTATCTCCTTATGGGCGTTCCCTTCTTAATTCTTTCCCTTGGGTTCTTCGAAGAGTTCTCTAATCGTGAAGACAAAATCTTTAACTCGGAGGGATAATATGTCTACTCCTTATAATAACTATTATGGTGCCTGCATGACATCTGAAGGAGATTGTTTTGAAACCTCTCTGGAAACTTGTCGTGCTATCGGAGGTCGATTCCAAGGCCCCGGCACTTCTTGTGGAGGATATCAGCCACCAGTTATGATGCGATCTGAAACTACCGAAACCAAGGGGAAAGGAAATGGTCTCTGGTTGGCAATCACCGTTGGTGTGATGACAGGTGTGGCGACAACTATCTTTGGTAATGTTCTTTCCGAGATGTGGCTGGATCGCCTAAGAGAAGATCCTGAGTTACACACCACTCCTGATGATCTTGACGGGCCCGTATAACAATAGATACATATAGGTGGTCTGACAACCTTTAATGATGTCCAATGAAGTCTGGTTGGAATATTTATCAGCGAGGAGGGAATCTTATCTTGCAGAACGTCGACGACTTCTCGGACCTGAGTATGCTATGGACCCACAACGCTGGGATTCCCTTTTGGAACAAGAATGGACTATTATGCGAGATCGTTTGGCCTCTGGACATGACATCGAAGATCCTGTCAAAAGACAACTCGGAGATGATTTCTTTGAACGAAAACTTATGGAACAATTGGAATCCGAAGTTCACCAAGTCGCCTCAGATTTTGAAGAGATTCAATGGAATAATCAGTTACTACCCTTTGTTTATTACGAAGATTTTATCATGCTGGCTCAGCAAGGTATCTTTCGATTGGAAGAGTTTATTTTTGATAAAGGCCGTCGATGGGAAAAGAAAGTTTTGGAAACGCTTACTGCCTATGGGTATCAATCCGTAGGCCACATAGAATTATTCGAGGAGGTTTACTTACATGTTGTCAAAGGATGAATGGGATGAGATTGATAAAACAGAGTTTGTTTCTGTTAAGGGAATGCTTATCATTGTGGTTTTATTGTCTGTTATTGTTCAATCCGTAGCACAACTTTTCACTCCCTCTTTTTGGATTAACTACCAACTATTAGCCTTTATTTTGGCCACTAACGTCGGAGCCGTGGTTTTAGCGATGATGGCTCAGTCTTCAGCCGATAAAATATCTCGAATGTATCGTCGAGCCTTTACACCAGAGTTTTATCAAGGTTTGGGTGCTATCACTAAAGTCTTTAACTCCTTAGAATCTCAAGCCGAAGCCAATGGACAAGATCTTTCTAAAGAATTGGAATCCTTAGGCCCTCGACTCTATGGCTTTTTGTTTTCTGATCGTCCTGATTTAGAACCTCCTGTGGTAGAAGTAGAGCCTTCACCCGAATGGTCTGATGAGTCAGAATTGTTTGCCTGATGCAACTAACCGATAGATATTTATAGCGGTAACACGGATTTTTAAGTATGTCTCGCTTTCACGCTTTTGTGCAGGCCTGCATTTTTACGATCTTTATGATCATGGCGGTTTGTGCTTTCTTTTTTGGCTACATCTGGAGGGAGGGTTTCTTAGGACCTGAAGAATCTGAGGATGCTATTAACGCTTTGTTAGCAACTATTGGCCCGTGGGCCTTTGCTATCGATGTTTTTATTATCAGCCCTTTACTATGGTGGTTTACCCGTAGCACTATCTGGAAACCAAAAACTAAAATCCTAAAAGGTTTAATCATGGATGATAAGCCGATTCCTATCATTCCACCGCCAGCAGAATATCCTGTCTTTTTACCCCCTCCTTATGATCCAGAACCCGATCCTAAAATCTGGGATGAAATGAGCAGAAGGTGAAGATATAAATAGTAGGGACGGTCTATCTTTCTTATGGTAAATCAAGATCCACAACCAGAATTGTATACCACTCGTCATCAATTCACTGCTGCCAATGTTACGGGAGATATTAGCACCGTCACCATTTATACTAATCAGGCTAACAATGAAGAGTGTCGAATCTATGCTATTTTAGTTGATATTCTTAATGAAAATGGAACTCCTGCTTCTACCACCACTACTGACGTTGATTTCGGCATCTCGATCCAAGTTGGGCCCAACAATATTCCCACTAATGAGTTCGATGCGACAGTCATTTGTTTCCGAGATGACAAGCAATTGGCATTTCCATCACCGATCTTAGCCCTTTTCCAGCAACCTTTGGCTGTTCAAGTGTCACTAAATAGCACTACGGGAGCAACTTTAGCGGCTAACCGGACCGTAGTCATCACTTTAGTATCAGAATTGGCCATCCAAAGGCGTGTCCCACCAGCCAATTTACAGTTCCGAAACCCAAGTTACAAGCGTTAGATTTATATAGTAGAGCGGAGAAGTGAATAGTATGGCAAACCAAGATCCACAACCTGAGATTTACACCACTCGTCACACTTTCACAGGTGCGACTGCTGTCGGCACTTCAAATACAGTGACTGTTTACACCAATCAGGCTAACAACGAAGAAGTTCGTCTTTACGCTTTGGCTGTCAGAATCCTTGACGCTGCTGGATCTAACGTCACTACTGAAACTGATTTCGCTGTTTCGATCCAAGTTGGACCAAACAACGTTCCTTCTAACCAATTCGATGTCGGATGGTTGGCTGCTAACATCGCTAACGGTGGATCAGTTATGGCTTTCAGCACCCCTGTGCTCTGTCTTTTCCAACAACCTCTTGGTGTTATCGTTCAAGTGAAGACCGCTACTACTGCTACTCGAACTGTCGTCGTCGATTTGATCGGTGAACTCGCTATCCAAAAGGTGCTTTCAGGCAACGTTGCTATGCACCCTTACAATGATGGCAACCCCGTTTGATTAAGATGAATAAATCTTGGGTTTCATCTTACGAAACCCTCGACAAATTGAGTTTTGAAGAACTCAAATCTTATCTACCTTACAATATATCCTTTAGCACAAAAAGAGAAATTATCGCTTACTGGATATTTAAAAATCATCCTGAAGTCATAGCACCGACCACCATAAAACAAAGTCGGGACAAGTGGTTAGAACATCTTTATCTAAAGTATAAGGGAACGACAAAACGCGACTTAGCCTTTAAAGCGGCTGGTCGGTATGACACTATTAACGATCAAGATATTTTCAGACATTCAAGGATTTCTCGCTGGATCGGTTTCATACCCCATGACTGGAGTCAAGAGGAAGAGTAATAATCATCAAGATATAAATAGTTAGGTCGCTTAGTCTTATTTATGGCTATTACACGTCAGGCCTATGAATGGCGAGGTTTAGTGCCACGGGATGTTGATTATGCGGGCGTTATCTCCGCAGGTCCTGATTATGTTATTGGACAACCTATTTTGGGCAGTTTTGAAAAAGATGCTGCCCTCCCAGTCACTAATCAGCAAAAGCCTTGGCAACAATTCGTTGTTCCCGATATAAAAAGTGGATATCCCATAGAAATAATGTGGGGTCAAAAAGGAAACAATCTCAAAACTTCTGCTAATTCTAAAAGCACAGAATTGTTAATTATCGATGGCTTGGCTTGTTGGCCTCCTGATTCTAATCTTAACGTTTACATTAACGATCGATATTTCTTTGAAGCACCAGACTATTCGTCAATATCAGGCTTATCAGGCAACATGGTGCCCTTTCCAGAACCTAATAGTCGAAATATTATGACCTATGAGTGCTTTCGTGAGGGGATTTATCCGCCAATTATCGTCGAACCTTTGTCATCATGGGGTGTCTTTTGGAACTCTGAGGTAGATATCACGGCTTTTGTTCCCACGGCTGATGATCAAGTTCCACGAGCCTTTGTGAGATACTTTTTAGTTGATGGACCTGATTTATTGATTGCTCAACAACTTATGAAACTTCACATTCCGCTTTCACTACGCAATTTCGTCAAATATCGTCAAGATGTTTTGCGCTGGCATATGATGGGAGATTCCCATGTTTTCCGAGTTAATGAGGGGGTAGATCGATGAGACAACTACTCTACCATTGGCAATTTGCTAATGATGTTTATTATGCTAATAGTTATGCTACTTATGATTTTTCCAAAACTAACTGGCCACCTGCAGGAGTTCCATTTTCGATCTTTACTTCTTCTTATGGCACTGGGGGAAAAACCCTCCAAACGGGATTTGGTAGTAACCAACCTATCAATGATTGGGATCGGAAACAGATTAGCCAACCCCCTACTGTGGCCGCAGATCAATTTATCGTGCTTAACAATGTCTCATCAACCCCCGGCGTTTTACCCATCCCTACAATCACCGAAACTAATTCAGGATGGGATTTTTCTTTTGAACTCTTCATGGGTAATGCACCCGGAATTGACACTGTGTTCATTTGGGATCTGCTATACACAGGAGAGCCAACCGAACCCCTAACCTGCGATTTTAATTCTACTGTGGATCGCTTACGAGATGCTGGTTATGGTTATTTGGTTAAGCCTACTCAACCCGGCTCACCACCCAGCATAATTGCCCGAACTACTGATGAATTAACAACAATTTACAAGAACTTTTTGATGGGTTGTCTGGTAGGAGACGTCAAGGTTACTGGCCCAGTAGCAACCGCCTCAGGTTTTCAAGTATTTACTATCAATTTCACGATACCTCGATTTGGAACCACCCAATCCACTCCCTCGGTGACGACAAACTTTGCACCCAGCAAAATTGATCGTCGTCGTGATGTTGTAGCCACCCGAACCTCAGTTGGTGTGGGAAAATATTATGAAAATATTGCTCCCAATGGTTTTGTGCAATTAGTAATCAATGATACCAATTATTTCCAAGAACCGATCCATACTCAAGCCCTCGGCATATCTGGAGATGCTGCACCCTTTCCACAACAGTTTGGTGTTCAAGTCCCACATTGGTCTTTGAAACCTAATTTTTATGTCTTGCCCGGTCAGACATGGGATGTTAAATATACTACCATGGTTGATATGTATGCCTTTGACCTCTATACTCAAGTAGAACGATCTTTGGGAACCAGATCTGTGATCGGATCTTATTGGACTTTTGCTGAAGTTTTCTTATCCTATTATTTGTTTGAGGGTGCTAACGCCATGATTTGTCATCAATTACTTAAATTAGGCATTACTATCAATCCCGACAGTGTTAATTGGTATAAGCAACAGATTTTAGAGATGGAGGGTCTCGATCCAAAAACCTATGAAGTTTATCTGGATCTACAACGAGAGTGGCAGGCAAAACAGAAGCGTCTTGACGAACATTATATTCGTGGGCGGAAGAAGTGAAAGTATAAATAGTAGTGCATCGGAGTATTATATATGACAACTGGTGATAACATTAGGGACCTCAAGCGTCCATATCGCAAGAAAGCCCTTCAAACAGGCTATGCTCAATCAGGTAAAGCAGTTCAAAACCATCCTGTCCCTTACCATTCCTATGCTACTGACACCCATCAAGCCACTCAAGTCGTCCGCCCCGGTGTTGACGCTGCTACCTACCGTCGACCTGTAAGGCCTGTGGCTGATGTCGGATTAGCAGGAGTTCCACTCGATTATAGTAATTATCCGTGGCACATGGTTTCTAAAGGCAACTCTTCCAACTTAATTCAACGACAATTAGTAGATAACACTACTGTTCAGACCTATAATGCTGACGGGACTCTGGCGGGTGCCGGATTTCTCACCGATTCCTATGTCGATGCCGTGGTTATCAACGTCGCTGACGTCCTTGGATCGAATACTTGGCGGGACAGCACTGGGGACGGCGTTCTCAATCAGGTAGTTGCTCGTAGCACTGCTGGACTAAACCCTGCACCAAGAGCACCACAAGTTCCACCAACTACACAACTTCAATCTGCAGGTGGATCTGCCAGCACTCCTTTGTTCCCTGTTGGTAGTGGAAGCACTACGGGATCAGTTTCTGGAACAGTTACTGGTGGATCGACAGGAGAACTTTATCTGGTCAGTGCTTTTGGCCATGCTGAGGCTGATAACGATCCTGCTAACATTACCAGTGGTATAACCTATCAAATCTGGGTTGACGGAGTTCTTTTCATGGAATGGGTGGATTTCCAATGGGCTCCTCCTGCACCAAAACGTGATCTTTGGGATTTTGATGTCCCTCTGGCTGTTGAGCGTCAAATCGTATTTAGAATTATCAATCAAAGCGGCACCACGATTAACACTGGTAACATAGATGCAGTATTTTCAGGTTGGACTGAACAACAAGATGGATACACGGATGTTTCCCGTGCTAAATTAGAATCTTGATTTAGAAAACCTATAAATAGCAGTGCGACACAACAAATACTATGGCTCGTGCTATTTCTGGCAAAAAGTTCTCAGGAACTACTTTTGTCACCCAAGGCGGCGGTGGCGGCAGTTCTTTTAACCTAACGGTAGAAGAACAAGACGGTAATCCCACTGTTAGTAACGTTAACACCATTAGAGTTTCTAATGGCACTTTAACCGACGAAGGTGGTGGCGTAGTTTCGATCGTCACTGGCGGCGGCAGCGTTACCCCTCAGACTTTCGGAGAAATTGTTGATGCTGGAGGCACTACTCAAGCCTTAACTGCTACTTATAGTGGTTTTAACACAGGTGGTGTTGGCCAGATTACTAATATGACTTTTGCGTCTGGTGCTGGTAGCGATCCAGATACCTTGTCACCTGATACTGATGGCACCTATCAAGCCGTTGCTACCTTCTCGATCTCTTCTCAGAGTGCTAATCGAGTTGTCACTGCAGCCCTTAGTAAAAATGGGGTTGTCGATACTGACACCGAAGTTTCTCGTGATTTCAGTTCCACAGGATCTTCAGGAGCATTTGCTCTCACCAAATTACTCAATTTATCAGCAGGAGATGAAATCGGAATCGAATTAAAGTCAGATAGTAACACTACTATTGATATCGATAACATTTCTTTTAATCTTACTTCGATAGGCACGGGTGGATCGGGAGGCACTGGAACTCCTGCTGCGCCTGTTAATTCCGTGCAATTCAATAATGCTGGTGCTTTTGGAGGATCTACACAATTTATTTATGATTCTGCTACTCAGCGTGTTGGTATTGGTAACTCCACCCCGGCTCGAAAGTTAGATATTAGAGAAACTACCACGCAACTGCGTTTAGAATATGATGCTACGGAACACACTGACATCTACACCGATGCGGCAGGAGAATTGCAGATCGTTCCCTCTGGTGGTGTGGTTATACAACCCACCGCCCTTAATAGCAATATCAGACATGGATCTTATGTGCTCGATGCCACTACTACGGATGCTACTCCTGTTGTAATGACCATTAAACCCGGCTCAGGGGCGATGACTTTAGTAGATAACTCAACATGGTTCTTTGATGCTATGGTAGTTGGAAAAAAACAGTCTTCGGGTAATGCTATTGCGATTAAATTACAGGGTGCTGTCACTCGAAGCGGTGCTGGTGCTACTATTTTAGGAGGAGTTCTTAATTTAATAATTTATGATCCCTCTTTAGGATCGTGGAATGCCTTGGCTACTGTCTCAGGAAATAATCTCCAAATTACGGTTAATGGGGTCTTTGGAGTTGTGTTGGATTGGTCAGCGCATGTTCGAACCACTGAAGTTCAAGACTGAAACTATAAATAGTTGAGATGATCATATATTATTATGGCAAAAGTAACCCAGACAGTTAACTCCTACGCTATCGATTCCGATGGTGGCGCAACTGGTTCTATAAAAGTTGACGATGGTGCTACCTTTGCAGGTCTTATTATCGACGCTGGTGGATTAAGAGTTGATAGTTTAGCAGCCG
>Ga0181409_1000762_pt1 | contig 12503 bp, 15 predicted proteins | sample 32SPOviralmetaG_FD_130138 | JGI IMG/M metagenome (GOLD analysis project Ga0181409, IMG submission 130138) | Marine viral communities from the oligotrophic San Pedro Time Series (SPOT) site, San Pedro Channel, CA, USA - 32 SPOT_SRF_2012-05-30 | ecosystem: Environmental > Aquatic > Marine > Strait... | reverse complement strand
GAATAACGGAGGACATAAGACCGCCGGAAGAAAGTCTAAAGTGGAAGAGGTAGAGCTTATAGAGAGACTAACTCCCTTAGAACCTAAAGCCTTTGACGCTCTAAAAAAAGGAATAGAGAACGGCGACTTTAAATACGTACAGCTCTTTTATAACTACTACGCCGGGAAACCTAGAGAGACTAAAGATATAAACCTTAACGAAGATCTACCGCTCTTTCTTGACTAGATGATAGTTAAAAAGACAGAAGCGTTATCTAAGCTACGAATATTAGATAAACGTATAAGAGTAGTTAGAGGTGGAACTTCCGCAGGGAAGACTATATGTATACTTCTAATTCTAATAGATTACGCTATAAAGAATCCCGGTAAAGAGATAAGCGTAGTATCGGAGAGTATACCACACCTTCGTAGAGGCGCTCTAAAGGACTTTCTTAATATCCTTAAAGGTCTTAATAGGTATAGCGAAAGTAAGTTTAATAGAAGTACCTTAAAATACGTATTTAGTAACGGAAGTTATATAGAGTTCTTTAGTACGGATCAGCCGGACAAGTTAAGAGGAGCTAGGCGTACCGACTTATACGTCAATGAGTGTAATAACGTACCCTTCGAAGCTTATAGCCAGTTGGCGGTACGTACCTCCGGAACTATATGGCTCGATTATAACCCGGCTTCTATCTTCTGGGTAGATAAAGAAATAATAGGTGGAGAGGATAGCGACTTCGTAACGCTTACCTATAAAGATAACGATAGCCTACCGGATAGTATCGTAAAAGAAATAGAGAAGGCTAAGGATAAAGCTAAGACCTCTAGGTACTGGTCAAACTGGTGGCGTGTATATGGTCTCGGCGAAATCGGTTCTCTAGAGGGGGCTTGTATCCCGGACTGGAAAGAGATAGGAGGAGTACCCGAAGAAGCGAGACTACTAGGATATGGACTAGATTTTGGCTACTCCGTAGATCCGACTACAGTAATAGCTCTATATAAATATAACGACTCCTATATCTTCGATGAGGTACTATATAAGAAAGGACTACTTAATAGAGATATATCTAGGTTTCTAACTTCCGAAGGGATAACCGAAACTATAGTGGCGGATTCCGCAGAACCGAAGAGTATCGCCGAATTATCGCAGTACGGACATAGAATAACCGGAGTATCTAAGGGAAGAGATTCCGTAGTCTACGGGATAAACCTAATAAACCAAAACGATATCTACGTTACTCGGAGAAGTAAGAACTTAAAGAGAGAGCTTCAGGGATATATATGGGCTACCGATAAAGAAGGGAATACTCTTAATAAACCTTCCGGAAGCCACCCGGATTGTATCGACGCGGCTAGGTATATCTTTACCGATACTCTCGAGAACCCGAATAAGGGAAGCTACTTTATTTATTAAAAAAGTTAATAAGTACTAGGTTATTAATAAAAAAACCTATATATTAGCATCATAATAAAAAAAGATATAATATGTGTTATATAGAAGACGAATACGATAGATACTTAGAGAGCAGAGAATTTAAATACGAATGCCCGGAATGTGGAACGGAAGTAATAAGCGAGGGGTTCTGTAGTAGAGACTGCTCCGATGCTTCCTGGTTATAACAAAAACGTTATAAACTAAATTAAAAAGATATGAGTAAAATTATAAAAGAGATTACAGCTAAAGATAATCGCAAAGCTTTAAAGAGAGCTGCGATAGAGACCCTACTTTTTTTAGGGATGATGTTTATAGGTTATTATATAGCCTTATATACCGCTCTTTATATATGGAGTTACTAATAGATCCCGTAAAGATTAGGAAGGCTTCCTGGGAGAAAGGTATCTACGTTATACTAGTACCTCTAAAACCCGGGAAACTCCCCGACGTAAGACTAGAGGTAGACGTAAGAGGAGACCGTATAAAAGGCAACGGAGAAGTCTTCTCACAGAGAAAGCCAGACGAGCTACTAAATAAAATAAATGAAGTTTATCTATGGGCTTATAGGAATTATTAAAAAAGTTTTATATATTAGAGGTATCTTATATTTTCATTGTTTGATAGATTGGTTAACAGCGAAGAGGGGTAGTAGAAATACTACCTCTTTTCTTTTATACAATACTTAGATAAATTTATTATATATATATGCAAGTAGAAATAAACGTACCTACTAGCTTAGAGGATATAACTCTAGAGCAGTATCAGAAATTTAGTAAAGTAAATACGGAAGATAACGAGGATAGCTCCTTCCTATTACATAAGACTGTAGAGATCTTCTGCGGTCTAGACCTTAAAGATACCCTTAAGATTAAATACAGCTCCGTCTCTGAGATTATAGCTATACTTAATAAAGTCTTTAAAGAGGCTCCGGAGCTTACTCCTACCTTTACATTTAAAGGGGTAGAGTACGGCTTTATACCTAACCTAGACGATATGACTCTAGGCGAGTACGTAGACCTAGACGATACCTTCGGAGACTGGGAGAATATGCATAAAGCTATGAGCGTACTCTATAGACCTATTACGAATAAGTTAAAAGGTAGATACCTTATAGAAGAGTACGGAGGATTTAAGAACGCAGAGAAGTTTAAAGAGCTTCCCTTAAATATCGTATTTGGTACTACGGTTTTTTTTTACGCTTTAAGCAGCGAGTTATTAAAAACTACCCTGAACTATTTGAAGAAGGAATTACCGGAGAATCTAACTACTCAAGAACGGCAAGTTTTGGAAGAAAGTGGGGATTCTATCAATCAATATATGGAATCGCTAAAGGCGACCTTCTACGATTTAACGAAGTCACTAAATTAAATATACACGAGAGTCTTCTATATCTAGCCTTCGAGAAAGAGAAAAACGAAATAGAGACCGAACTAATTAAAGCTAAAAGATGAAAGGATTTTATAACGTAACGGAAAAGATTAAAGATACTCTAATAGCCGAGCCTTTCGTTAATACGGTTAGCTTCGGAAGTATAGACGATATCGACTTAAATAAGTCTACTATCTTTCCGCTCTCTCACGTAATAGTAAATAATACTACGGTAGGCTCTAATACGCTGACGTTTAATATAAGCGTCCTATCGATGGATATAGTAGATATATCTAAGGAAGAGGTTACCGATCTATTTAAAGGAAACGATAACGAGCAGGACGTACTTAATACGCAGTTAGCGGTATTAAATAGACTTATAGTAATCCTAAAGAGAGGAGACTTATATAGCGAGAAATACCAGGTACAAGGAGACGTAACCTGCGAGCCTTTCGTAGATCGCTTCGAGAATAAACTAGCCGGATGGGTAGCTACTATAGACGTAGTAGTACAAAACGATATGACGATATGCTAAAGCAGGGAAATACTATATCTACTCTAACGGCTTTTAAAAAGTACGTTATACAGCAGGCGAGGACTAACCTTAGTAAAGGTAAAAAGAACTTCTCTAGAGAGCTATACGATAGCCTAGACGGTAAGGTAACCTTCGACGATACTCGAGTAAATATAGACTTTACGATGGAAGAGTATGGACTCTATCAGGATAAAGGGGTAAAAGGAGTTAAGAGTAACTACGTAGAGAATAGAGATACTCCTTTCTCTTATAAGACTTCTTCTAACCTAATAGGAGTAGAAGCCGCTACCGGGAAACTAGGTAACTGGGCTAAGTCTAAGAGATTAAGATTTAGAGACGTTAAAGGTCGTTATTTAAGCTATAAGAGTATAGGCTTTATATTAGCGAACTCGATAAAGAATAAAGGTATTAAAGCTTCTATGTTCTTTACTAAGCCTTTTGAGAAAGCTTTCGAGAACCTAGACGAGGATCTAAGAGAAGCGTACGGTAAAGACGTAGTAGACTTCTTAGAGTCTAGCCTTAGAAAAGTAGATATAAAATCTAAGAAGGTATGAGTATAATAAAAGCGAGATCCCCTTTTACGATTAAAGAAGTAGAGGCAGCTCCTCCGGTAGTGCTTCCCGTATTTACCTGCGCAGAGACTTCTATAACCGGGTTAGCTATAGCAGCGGACGGTACGGTAACTAACCCTACGGTATCGGTAGGTACTTTCGATAGTATAGAGCCTAGTAGCTTTACTACGGTAGAAGAAGATACGGTACATAACGTAACGGTATTCGTAACTTATAACTCGGCTACTCATAGACCGCCTAGCGAGACTAGTTCAGAAATAGGATGCGTAGTACAAGTAACGCAGGAAGGAACTCCTACAGTAGATAATAACTGTAAAAACTGGCAGGTAAGAAACCCCCACCCGACAGATCAAGCTTTCGTAAATTATCAAGATTGTAGTAATACTAATACGACTCTTTACGTACCGGCTGCGACTAACCAAGTGATCTGCGTATATACCGGGACAGTACCGACGGTAATGGGAACTCTTAACTTAGCCTACGCTATAAACCAAAATACTAACTGTACGTGATGAGAATAAAAACTAGAAGCCCTTTTTTTATAGAACTAAATAGTAATTAATTATGCCGACTTTAGATAGAGCAGTACTTAACTTATATATATACGACGGAACTTCAGGAAGTCAATCCGCTAGTAATCTTAGATACCAGCTTTCTAAGAGTAGGATATCCGGGCAGGACAATATCTTATTCGAGATAAGCGATCTAGTAAGAGACTTTATAGAACACGACTTTAATAACGACTATACTAGCTCTGCTAAATGGGTTACCGCCGTTACTAACCTTTTCGATACAGACGGAAACGAGTTCGCTTCGGGTAGCCCGGTTACTAACCATTATGTAGCCTTAGACGGATACGGATATTTCGAAGAAGGTATAAACCCTCAAGGGAGCGATAACGCTCTTATATCGGTTAATACTATTTATCTACCCGAGAATACTACCGGTAAGTTTCCGATATTCGCCGAGGGAGTAGGTAAGGTAACTATCGACTCTACGGATACGCAGATTACGGATAACGGAAATAGTAACCAGAAGATACAGTATTTAACTATCCCTGCTTCGGCTACGAGTATTAGAGTATACGATACAGACGATACTACTCTATTAAAAACGGTAACCATTAAGCGTATCTGCGAACCTAAATACACTCCTTATAAAGTAACCTTCGTAAATAAGCACGGAGCTTACGAGGATATCTACTTCTTTAAGAAAGCGGTAGAGTCTATGAGCGTATCGGACGAGAAGTATAAAGTAAATACTATTAATACTACGTCGGTTACATATCCTACTTATAAAGGACAAGAGAATAGATATAACGTAGACTCTAGAAAGAGTATAAGTTTAAATACCGGATTCGTAGGAGAAGAGTATAACGAAGCGATAGAAGAGCTTCTACTATCGGAGAACGTATGGATAAGATGGGAAAATAAAACCTTGCCTATTCTACCTAAGACGAAATCCTTAACCTATAAGACCGGGCTAAACGATAAGACTATTAACTATACCGTAGACTTCGAGTTTGCCTTTAGTAAGATTAATAATATTAGATAGATGCTAAAACTACAACTATACGTAGAGGGAGAAGCTATAGAGCTTTTCGAAGATGAGTCAGTATCTTTAACCCAGACGATACAGAACGTAAGGGACATATCTAAGATATTTACCGACTTCTCTAAAACCTTTAACGTACCTGCGTCTAAGATTAATAATAAAATCTTTAAGCATTTCTATAACTATAGTATAGTAGGATTCGACGCCGGTACTAAGAAGAGCGCAGAGATATACCTTAACCATCAGCTATTTAAGAAGGGTAAGATAAAACTAGAGGGAGCTAGTATAAAAGGAGGTAAGGCGCATACGTATAGAGTTACCTTTTTCGGGGATACTATAAATATGAAGGATCTTCTAAGCGACGATAAGCTAGGAGCTTTAGACGTTCTCTACGATTTTAATTTCGAGTATAACTCTACTAACGTAATAAACTACCTGCAGGACGGATTAGACGTAACTATAGACGGGGTAAACTACCCAGACGCAGTTATAATTCCTTTAATAACTCATAGCCAGAGACTCTATTACGATAGTTCTGCTCCGGAGTCTCAAAGCGGTAACCTACATAATGCTACCGGAGTTATACAAGGGGCTAAGTACGAACAGCTAAAGCCTGCCGTAAGAGTTTACGCCCTTATAAAAGCTATAGAAAAGAAGTATAATCTAAGATTTAGCGGGGACTTCTTTAACGCTAGTAACCCTAGCTTCTATAATCTATACCTATGGCTACATAGAAAAGAGGGAGGTATCTTAGAAGAGGATAAGATAAGAAGCCAAGCTAGTGGATTTAAGCAAATACTACAAGGAACTAACAATGATAAAGACTTCTGGAGAGACTTTATAACGAATAAAACTTTTAAGTTTAGAAAAGAAGATAACGATAGAGACGCACAACAGTACTTAATTAAAGTAAGTACCGACGCTACTAATTACAACGTAATAGTAGAGGTAGACGGAGAAGAACATACTAGGGTAGACGGAGCTAACGGTAATATAGAGCTAGGATCTACCGATTTTAGAGAAAAATTCCCTAACGGTACTTATAGAATTTTCTTCGAGTCAGAGTCTAGTGCTGACTTTCAGCTAGAGATTCGTTGTAATTATATGAACGACCAATGGGTAGGGGTTAATAATAGAACAGTAACTTTCTTCGGTAACGCTACGGTAACTACCCAAGCTAATTTCGAGATAGCTCTACAGACTCCGGAGGTAAGAGTATTAGACCTTATTACCGGATTATTTAAGATGTTTAACTTAACCGCTTTTCAGGACGATAGCGGTCAGATAGTAGTAAAGCCCTTAGACGAGTTCTATAGACAGAGCGAAAATACTTACGATCTAACCTCTTATCTAGATAATACGGAATCTACTATAGATAATCTTATGCCTTATAGAAGGATACGATTCTCTTATAAAGGAACGGAGAGCTTCTTTAGCGAGAACCATAAAGAGTTATTCGGCTTTACTTGGGGAGAAGAAAACTACGAAGGGCTTACCGTAGTAGAGGGTGATACCTATACCTTAGAGTTACCTTTCGAGCATCATAAATTCGAAAGACTAATAGATACGAATGGAACTTATACAGACGCCCAATGGGGTTGGTCAGTAGATATAAAGCAAGAGACGTACCTAGGAGAGCCTCTTTTATTTTACGCCGTTAAGATTACTAACGGAACGGATATAGGAATAGTAAAGACCTCTTCTAGTAAGGAGGTTATAAACGACTACTATATCCCGTCTAATAGCGTAAGTATTACAGAGAGTCAGAACCTTAACTTTAAAGCGGAAGTAAACGAATACGCTGGTATTGTATTCGAGAGTACTTTATATAAGACTTATTACGATTCTTATATAGGGGATACTTTTAAAAAGAATAGAAGACTAAGTAAGTTTAAAGCTTATCTACCTCTTAGAGTACTCCTTAACTTTACTCTAGCGGATAGATTTATAATATACGATAGACTCTATAAGATAAATACTATTACTACGGATCTAAGTACCGGGTTAAGTAACCTAGAGCTTATAAACGAAGTAAGAGATACGGTAATAGAAGAGCAAGATAAGTACTTCGCGGATACGGTAGATAAAAAATACATTACCTGCGATAGTAATAAAGTAACGGTAGACTGGACAGGTACGATATGATAGGAAATATATTAGAATTATTAAAGATAGCTAAGAAAGAAGAGGTAGTAGGAGACTATACCTATATAGCTCTAGGGGGTAATAAACTCCCGGAAACGATTAAAGAAGGATATAAACTAGTAAAACTAGAGAGATGGCAGAAAAGATAGTAGTATCTATGGAAATAGAAGCAGGAGCTTCTCAAAAAGATATAGCGAAAACCGTAAAAGGAATAGAGGGAGTTAAGGACGCTACTATAGATGCTAAAGAAGCAACGGAAGACTTAGCGGAAGAGACCGCAGGACTTACGGGAATATTAGATAATATGACCGGAGGAGCTATCTCTGGATTTAAAAACTTCCTAGGAGGAGTTAAAGGACTCTCCTCTGGATTTAAAGGACTAAAGGTAGCTATAGCTTCTACAGGTATAGGATTACTAGTAATAGCTGTTGGCTCTTTAGTAACTTACTTCCAGAGTAGCGAAGAAGGACAGAATAAACTAACGAAAGCTATGAAGACTTTCGGAGTTGTTATAGGTAATTTAGGAGATCTAGTTTCTAATTTTGGAAAAGTTATATCCGAAGTACTATCAGGAAATTTTGACGCTGCTAAGATCGCCTTTGACGAATTTAAAGAAAGCGTAAAAAACTTTGGAGAGGAGACTACTAAAGAAATAAAACTAGCCGGAGAGTTAGCAGATCGTATAGCCGAAGTAGCTAAGAAAGAAAGAGACTTACTAGTAGATAGAGAAAGGGCATCTGGAAGATTAGAAAAGCTGAGAACTAAAGCAGCTCAAGTAGATAAATTTACTAGCGACGAGCGAATTAAATTCTTAGAACAAGCAGCCGCTATCGAGTCAGAGATAAACTCTAGACAAGTAGCCTTAGCACAAGAGAAGTTAGATATTAAAATAGCAGAAAATTCTTTAAGTAAGTCTACGAAAGAAGATTTAGACGAAGAGGCGCAGTTACAAGCGGACGTAATATCCTTAGAAAACCAATCTCTAGCGGTAAAAAGAGAGTTTTACTCGCAGATATCCGGGCTTAGACAAGCCGATATGGATAAAAGAGCAGCGGAAAGACAAGCCGAGCTAGACGGATTCGCTGAATTACGTAAAGGATTAGACGACGAGCTACAGAAATCCGTTACCCGTAGAGAAGAAATGACTCTAGGAAGTAACGAGAACGTCGCAGAAAGTCTAAAAAAGTTACAAGCTAGAAAAAAGAAAGACGCAGATGACGAGAAAGCTTTAAACGAAGCAGTAGCAAATGCAAAAGTAGACCAAGCAAAACAAGGATTAGCTGCAATAACCGCCTTAGCAGGAGAAGGATCAGCGATAGGAAAAGCTGCAGCTCTAGCTTCCGCTACTATCTCGGGTATAGAAGGGGTACAGAACGCTTTTACTACTGCAAGTAATTCTCCTATCACAACCGTATTTCCGGCTTATCCGTTTATACAAGCGGGAATAGCGGGAGCATTTAGCGCAGTACAGATTAAATCTATACTAGCCGTACCTAAGCCTGCTAAAGGAGGAGGAGCACCAGCCGGAGCTTCGAGAGGGGGAGCACCTCAACAGCCTCCAGCGTTTAACGTAGTAGGAGCAGCTCCAGAGAGTCAGTTAGCGCAGACGGTAGCCGGAAAAGAAGATAAACCCGTAAAAGCTTACGTAGTATCTAACGACGTTACTACCGCTCAAGGATTAGATAGAAATATCGTAGAGTCGGCTTCTCTAGGATAACAAAAAAGAAGAAATCTTATTATTTAATATATGGATATTATAGAATTATTTATAGACGAAAGCGACGAAGTATCAGGAATAGAAGCAGTATCAATAGTGGAGAACCCTGCCATAGAAGAAGATTTTATAGCTCTTAAATCTACGGAGTTTAAGTTTGCGGAAGTAAACAAAGAAAAGAGGATCTTAATGGGAGCAGCTCTTATTCCTAATAAACCGATATATAGACGTAACGAGGAGCAGGAGTACTATATCTACTTCTCTAGAGAAACGGTAAGAAAGGCTTCGGAGCTATTCTTTATAAAAGGAAACTATAATAAATCTACTCTAGAACACGAACTACCCCTAACCGGACTAGTAGCTGTAGAGTCTTGGATAGTAGAAGATAAAGATAAAGATAAGACTACTCTATACGGAATGGACGTACCTTTGGGTACTTGGATGCTTTCTATGAAAGTACTAAACGACGACGTATGGAATAACTACGTAAAGACCGGTAAGGTAAAAGGATTCTCCATTGAAGGATACTTTGCCGATAAAGCCGAAAGACCAAACGAACCTAACGAACTATCAAAATGGGAATCAGTAGAAGAAGATTTTTTACTAGAAGAATTAAAGACCGTACTTTCTGGTACAGAGCTTGAGTCTTACGCAGACTACCCGGAAGCCGTAAGTAATAACGCTAAAAGAGGAATAGAATTAAACGAGAAAGTAAACAACAAATGCGCAACGCAGGTAGGGAAAGTACGTGCCCAGCAACTTGCGCAAGGAAATGCCGTAAGTGTCGAAACGATAAAAAGGATGTTCTCCTACCTAAGTCGAGCTAGTGAATACTACGACGAAGGAGACAACGAAGCCTGCGGTACTATCTCTTATCTATTATGGGGCGGTAAAGCCGGTCTAAGATGGGCGGGATCTAAACTTAGAGAACTAGACCTTTTAGAAGAAAACCTTAAAGCTCCTTGCTACGACGGCTACGAGATGATAGGTTATAAAATGAAGAACGGAAAGAAAGTGCCTAACTGCGTACCGATAGACTAATATGGCTACTACTAAAAATACTTCGTATAAAGTACACGTACAGCATACAGACCAAAATGAGGTCGATAGCGTAAATATAGAAGACGGCGCGATGCTTCATACTAACGAAGCTCTCTATATGGGTCACGGAGATAATAACGTAATCGTATACCCCCAGGGAGGAGTTAAGTCTTTAGGATGGACTAGATACGACGATAGCGAGTATACGTCTTCTAATAAGTTATCACTTACCGACCAAGTAGAGGTAGTAATGCCTAATAATGCTAATAACGTAGTAAGAAGCCATACTTCTCTAGATTTTTATAATAGTACTTCTAAAAAAATAATAGCCGAAAATACTAACGACGCTTATATCTTTACTTTTGTATTTAAAGCGGAAGCTCCTAACGCTAACCAGACGCATTTAGATTGGAGGCTAGTAGGCGCAGGGGATATAGAAAGAGTATCTGGCGTAGTAGTATTTCATAAAGGTAACGACGTAGAACAAAACGAGCATATTTTAGTACAATACTATGCAGATTCTAGCTTTATAGCTGACGGCGTAGAGTTAAAAATACAGTCCCACGGAGGGACGGCTGAAATATGGGATATAATATACTTTATACAAAGAACTCAAAACGCTAGTTTAAGCTAATGGAAAGAACTCCCTACCCTAAGAGCGGACGAAGAGGATGCCAATGCGCAGACGGTACTTATAGAATAGACTGTTGCGACGGTAACTCGCAAGGAATCGGAGGACTAACCGGAGGAGGATCTAGTACTATAGTCTTCGTAGACGGAAGCGAAGACGTATATAGCGTAAACGGATTAAGTCCTTTAAACTGTACTGGTTTAATACTGTCCGGATTCTCCGTATCGGATCAAGGAGTAATTACTTTACCTACTACTAATATAGGTACTATAGCTTCTACTAGTCCTGCTTCTTTTACTTCGGTAACGGAAGACACTTCTAGAACTTTATCAGTAACTATTACCGTACCCTCGGGATATAGTAACGCAACCGAAGAAATAGTATGTACTACTACGGCTATACAGTCAGCCCCAGTATTATCTACCTTATCTTGCTCCGATATAACCTTTACTGGTTTCGCCGTAAGCTACGACGGAGTAATAACCTTACCTACGATAGATATAGGTACTATCTCGGCTACCTCTCCAGCTAGTTTTAGCGATCCGGAGGTAGATACTTTAAGAACCTTATCCGTAGACGTTACAGTGCCTAGTGGATATTCTAACGCTGGAGCGACCTTAGCTTGTACAACGACGGCTACACAGCCGGGAAGTCAGCCGACTTTAGCTTGTAGCGATATTACTTTTACGGGATTAGCGGTAGACTTTAAAGGAGCTATTACTACTCCTAGCGTAGATATAGGAACGGTAGCGAGTATAAGCCCTACTTCATTTAGTGGGCACGTTAATACGGATACGTCTAGAACTATTACTATTAACGTAACCGTACCTTCTGGATATAGTAATACGGGAGCTACTTTAGCTTGTAGTAAGACGGTAACGCAGTCGGCAGTTAAATCGTTCTGGGTTAGATATCAGCAAGACGAATATGGATACGCTTTAGGTCAATCACTTTCGCATTCTCAAGCGTGTAGTTTACAAACTAACGACGCCTTAATTAACATAGAATTTATACACCTAGGAAGCGCAGACGTACCAACTATGAGCGATGAGGTTTATATAGTACAAGGTAGAGCAGGAAGCCAAACAAACCATTGCGGATATGGCGGAACGGGATTTGGTTCTTACCGTATAGTACAAGGACACGGAACTTTAATAGGGGAATTGCCAATATTTGGCGAACCTATACTATGTCAGACGGGACACTCTCCTGGTTTTCTAGTAGAGCCTTCGGCAACGCTTAGAAGCGCAGACTTTACTATAACCACTACTACTTCCGGAGTTACCGGATATACATCCTGCACTTAAAAACGTAACAAAAGAGTATATATCTTATTATATATAATATAACTCGAGATTAATTAACATATATATGAACGCAACAGAAATTTTAAGCAAGGCTAAAGAGCTTCTATCTGTAGAAGTTAAAGCCGAAGAAGTAGCTGTAGAGTTAGCGCAAGCGACTTTAGAGAACGGTACGGTAATCGAAGCCGAAGAAATGGTAGCAGGTAAAGAAGTCTTTATCGT